>Ga0172379_10000474_pt1 | contig 100510 bp, 77 predicted proteins | sample GrowelOW334metaG_FD_119756 | JGI IMG/M metagenome (GOLD analysis project Ga0172379, IMG submission 119756) | Groundwater microbial communities from an aquifer near a municipal landfill in Southern Ontario, Canada - Groundwater well OW334 metaG | ecosystem: Environmental > Aquatic > Deep...
CGAACGCGTGCGGGCACACCCGCAGAAGATGAAACAGCGCAAGGCGCTGTGCGAACATCCGTTTGGGACGCTCAAGCGCGGCTGGGACTACGGGCACATCCTGCTGAAAGGGCTGGCGAAAACGCGGGGCGAATGGAGCCTGATGACACTGGCCTGCAATCTGAGGCGCGCGCTGAACCTGGTGAGCTTCGAGCGGTTAATGGCGGCCGTGAGCGCCGCGGGTTGAAGGGGAAACCCTTTTCGTGCGACACACCGAAACAAAAGCAGCTTAACCAACCGCCAATGTTTACCCCGACCTCGATCCCACGCTTCAGCCCGCCAAAGTTTTCACACAGTCTGGCGCGGCACGATCAACTCCGGTTTGACCGTCTGCCACGAATCTGGAGATCGCGGAGAAGGCGCAGCCACATCAACGAATCGCCTGCGCCGGTGGGGCAACTGTGGACGGACTGGCCGGTTTGAACACGTTGAAGTCACTGCCGTATTGCTGGAGGTAGTAAAGCGAGTAGGAACGGTCGAAGACCAGAATTGGCAGACACATCACTGTGCCGATGTAGGGAAGGATCAACAGGCAACAGCCGACGAAGCAAAGGCAACAGGTAAAAACCAGAATGAGCAGGACGGTAATGCCAATCGCAACCTGTAGGAAGACTTGGAACAGCAGATACAGGACGAAGCGGCCAACATTGGAGGAGACGAGAGAAAGGAACTCACGCCATGCCGCTACGCATTTGCTACCCCGCAGAAACATGATCGGCACGACGAAATCCGCTGTGAGCTTGGCAATCACCATGAAAATGCAGCCAAACAACATCAGCACGAGGAGAATGCCGATCAGCTCCATGATGTCTCCAGTGATGAATTTCCTGGCAGAGAACATCCTGTAGATGGGAAAGCAGCACATGATGAGCAGTGGCAATGTCAGCACTGTTCCAATCATGTGCACCACGAATCGAAACCAGAACAGGCTGTTGCCTTGGGTCTTGAATTTGTTCCAAGGCACTCTAACCTCCGCCACATTGAGGGCCACACAATGCAGGAACATGAATTGTCCACGGCTGTTGAGCCATATCATCAACAGCCCCACGGCGAAGCCGATGATGACCAGCGCAACCGCCAGCGGGATGATCCAGTTGAGGTTGCTCAGCACAAACGCCTTGGCTTGTTCGAACTGGCGATGGATATCCCCACTTTTTCCGTGCGAAGGGGAATTAAAATTACCACCGTTGAAACCGCCCTCACCGAGGGTGGCTAACCAAGCACAGAACCCAATCGTCATCCACTTGGCCAAGTCAAACGGCCGAAACAACATGTTCTTCACCCGTTCGATTGCAGGACTGATGGGATCTACGATACTGACGATTGCTGGGCGAGGCATCATGTTTGACCTCCAGAATTGGGGTTGCTGGTTAAGCGAAGGATAATCAACCAGCGTGACGCCGGCAATGTTTTAGAACTTTTCATTTCACCCACACTGCCCAATGGGCTGCAAGACCAGTAAACTGGCAACCGCTCAACAGCTACAGGCTAAACAAGAGCAGCGTGACTACAATGCATCACGTTCCGGCTCAGTCCTGAGGCTTCAACGGCTTGGCATCCCACCTGCCCATATACAAGAACCGAAGCAAAACAGATTAACAACGAACAGGAGACGATCATGAAAAAGATGAAGAACTCGGCACATGGCGTTCACGGTCCGTGGACTTTGGGTGAGTTGGTGACATTGGCTTTCGATGTTACGCCCAATCGTGCGACGGCGGTAAAGTTGCTCGGAGTGTTGCTGGGAGGGCGTGCCGTTCAACTCGGTGGCAAGATGAACTCAGGAGGATGAACCTGGAGATGATCCAGCATCAGAAAGGCGGATCAAACCAACAACAAACAGGAGACTGCGATGATGAGAATAGCGGTATCAGTGTATGGGTTTCTGGGTCGCTGGCCCCCGGCGAATTGTTGACATAAACGACAAAACTTCAATGGATCCATCTATGGCACAATCGTGCCCTTGGGCGGGCAAAACACGTTCACCAGAACCAGGTTTCCGTCCTTGATCAAGCCCACATCCATGGCGTAGATCTTCTCCTCGCTGCCGCTATTCAGGCAGTTCGTTTCCCGGGTTCGGAGGCACCTCTCATATGTTCCATTGGGAGTGCTAAACGTGTCAGAAAGGCTGACGATCTCCGCTCGATCCATCGCAACTCCCGGTGCAATCTCCTGATAATACTTGTCTCCCTTCCTGGGTCTTCCGGGCATCAGCAAGCCGAACTTGGCACCGTTCTCTCCCGCCAGCCACGACCCTTGGTGCCCTGTGACCTTGCCGTTTTCGTAGGTGTCCACATCCTCGCCGAAGTAATACACGTCGCCGGTGGTTTTACTGATGGCCAAATAGTCTCTGGACACTTCGACCAACTTGCCATTTTTCGTTTCCCGCTCCTCCACCACCCGGGTTTCCACCCCGTCAACCACCTTGGTTTCGTTTAAAACACGGATCACCCGCGCGTCTTTCCCGTGTTCGAGGTGCAGTCGGTAGGTTGGCAGCAGAACGAAGTAAGGGTTCTTGCCAATGGCTACGAGGTCTGCCTTGTCTGGCGAAAACGAATTGCACCAGGGCCGCCCTGATTTTCCGATCTTGTCCTCAGCGTGAATCGTTAGCGGGATGATCAATGTCAGAACCGCGAGGCTTCGCAGGACTAGAGTGCGTCTCATGATAGGAAACGATAGACCTTCTGATTATGGAGGGCAAGAAGGGGGGTGGATCAACTCCGCGTTTGGACCAATCACTACACTTGCAAAACCGCAAACATGGGCTATTATAGCGCCAACTTAGCAGACAGTTTTCGACGTGGATCAGGAAGCAGTGGTTCGAGTGCAGTAGCAGCTCGGGAATTCTGATCCGCGTTTTCTTTTTAGGGGGGGGCATCGATCCGCGCGACTCGCAGTTTGACCGCAAACGACCACAGTTCAGCCTCCGATTGGGCCGTATTCTATGAGGAGGGCTTTCGCACAACCCCGCACAGACACGCCTAATAGCACTTACGTGTCAGGTTCGAATCCTAGTCCGGCAGCCATTTTTTGGTTGGAAAACAGCGAATCTGAAATTCGCGTGACAGAAACGGCTTTCCTCAAGATGTGAGACTTATCTTCCGTCGTATGCCGCTTGCCTTTCATTCCGGGTCCCTTCCCCTGACCCAGACTAACATATCAGCCGACTTGAAAAGCGCGGTCACGTCACAGTGAACGAGTAGGGTTGAGTAGTGCGTGGGTAGTCAGGAAAACCAAGTAGAAAGGCAGTAGAAACCCTGGGGAAAACCAGGGCAGATCAGCCGATTCCGACCCTTGCCACCATTTTTCTACCGGCATTTCACATGCTCGGACAACGCAGACACCGTTGTCTTTGCGGGCTTGCGTTCTGCGAGTGATTTGGTATTGTCCGCGCCTGAAGAGTTGGCCGGCGTCCAGTGCAGCTTGCGTTTTGGGAAGGGAACTCGCGTGGCAATAGAAACAGGTCAAAGATACGGATTGCGGCGTGGAATCACTACTTCTCATGGCTCGTTTCATGGTTTTCCCATTCACCCGCTGGCGATCTCGATCAACACGTCGGAGGACATCCGCGTGACATCGCACCGCGATCTGCTGGACTTGATCGGGGTTTACGTGCCCCGTTGCCTTTCAGTCACCTGTTGGCTGTTGTCGTTGGAGTCGAAGGAGTGTCTGAAATGAAGTTAAACCCGCAGAAACGCTGGTCTGTCCGAAGCGACATTGGGTGTCGCGCAATCGGAAGAAGCAGGGGGTTGCTGGCCGGCCTTTGCGGTTTGTGGGTGGCGTTTGGGATCATGGATTGCCGGGCGCAAGGCGTTCAACCGGCGCAGGCAACCGCGTCCGGCAAGACAGAGAAAGGGGGCGTAGAACTGAAGCGGCTGAGTTTGGAAGAGTTGATGAATGTGGAGGTTCGGGAAGAGGCCACCCTTACCCGCACGGCAGACCGGCTGATTCCGGCCGCAGTGACTACCATGGATGCAAACGCCATTCAGAAGAGCGGCGCGCGCGACCTGAATGAGTTGTTGGATATTTCAACCGCCGACGGTCAGGTCATCCTGCATCATTCGCACGTGGATCACTTCGGCATGCGCGGCATCATCAGTGACCGCGAAGACAAGTATTTGCTGCGTGTAAACGGCCAGGTGATGAACCAGCGCATGTATGTTGGCGTAGATGCTGAACGGAGCATGCCGTTGTTGGGGGATTTGCGAAAAGTAACGGTGGTTTACGGTCCGGGGTCGGCTACGTATGGCGCTGGCGCGCTGGCTGGAGTGATCAATTTGGAAACCTACAACGGCCTGACTTTTAAAGGGGCCGATGTCACTTTCCGCCAGGGTTTTCTGGACGAGATGACCACGGGAGAAGTGCGTTACGGTCATCAGTTCGACAAGGATTCCGGCCTGTTCATTTATTATGGGGTGGCGGATCGGAACGGCGCCGATTCGGATTACGTTGTCGGCAGATCCATTCCCGCGCGCGGCATCGTTGCCGGCGATCCGGTGCCGTATCCAGTCAGCGGTCTTGGCGCAGAGGCCTACGGTCACTTGATGCAAAAAGCGCACGTCAGCTATGTCAACGGGCCGTTTGAGGTGTGGGGGCGCTTTACGGAGGGCGGCATGAAGCTGCGTCCGCAGCGGACTACACTGGCAACACCCGGCGTGGTGATTGACGACGGGTTGGGATTCACTTCCTATGATCGCCAATACACTCTCGTCGCGACCTGCAAACAGGACCTCTCGGAAACGTTCAACCTCGATGCTCAGTTGAGTTATGACAACAACTTGAATATCTACGACCGCAATCCGCCGCTCTTGGAGCGCAGTGAAAATGAGATTCATGGCCGGGTGATTGGCAACTGGAAGCCGAACGACCAGCACGCGGTGGCACTGGGGATCGAATATGCCCACGATATGTTTCACGGGGCGACTGCCAACAACAACCCGCCGCCCACGGACGACTGGGCCACGGACACCATCTCCGTCATGGCCGAACATCAATGGACCCTGAGCGACCAGTGGACCACCTTCTTGAGCGCCCGGATGGATAAACACACCTATTCCGAGTATTTGCTTTCGCCCCGTGTGGCGGTGGTGTTTACGCCAACGAAGGAAGACACCTTCAAATTCATTGCTGCCGACGCGGTGCGCCGCAGTGGCGATGCTGAATTACGGAGGATTTACACCACCACGGGTGTGATCTCTGAATCGGAAAAACTGGCCAGTCTTGAATTGCGTTACGAACGTCAACACGATGAACACTGGCGTTTTGCCGTCGGCACTTATGTCGAGGCGTATAGTGCCATCGGCATCGTTCAAGCCGCAACGGTAGCCAGTTCCAATACGGCGGGAGAGTTTCTGATCCTTGGCGTGGAGCCCGAGATCAGTTGGACGGATAAGCAAACCCATGTAACGCTTTCCCACGCTTTCACCCGCTTGCTGGACGCCCGCAAAGCGACACCCGGCGAGAGCATCTCTGCAATGCCTTTTGGCTATGGCAACAGCCTGGCTAGTTGGGCGGACAACTTGACCAAGCTGACGGTAACCCATGATTTCACCGAGCAATGGTCGGCAAGCAGTTCGTTGCGGGTTTATTGGGGATTCCCCGGAGCCGAAGACTTGGCGGCGTGGAACGCGACGCAACCCGCGCCCTTCGATATGGCTCTGACCGATCCCGGCTACACCAAGGCGTTTGGCCCGAACGTTTACTGGAACGCCGGCGTGCAGTATCAGTTCAACAAGCATCTAACGTTGCGTGCCGACGCGTATAACATGGTCGGTTGGATGGACGACATACTCAGCAAGCGCAACTACATCGTGCGTGGTTCGGAGTATTCGGTCCAAGCGCCGGCAGTGATGTTTTCGGCACGGTGGATGTTCTAACTGCATGAACAAAGCTGACACAACTGAAGGCATGCGGTCCGCTGCAATGCGACGAGCGGGCTTCGTGCTTCTGGACACGATGTTGGCTGGAGCAGTTTGTATATTTGCGTTTGGCGCGCTGGAGACCCGGGCGGCGACTCCCGCAGCCAAGGAGTATGAGGTCAAGGCAGCTTTCCTGCTCAACTTCGCACAATATGTCGAGTGGCCACCGGCTGCATTCCCAACGCCGGACGCACCGATTATCATCGGCATCCTCGGCGACGATCCCTTTGGCAAAGCCCTTGACCAGACCGTTCGCGGCGAAACCATCAAGAACCGCCCCATCGCGGTCCACCGATCCAGGCAAATCGAAAGCCTGAAGCATTGCCATCTGCTTTTCATCAGCAAATCGGAAAGGGGGCGGCTCGCCAACATTTTTGCCAGGCTCGCAGGAAGATATTGCCTCACCGTTGGCGAGACAGACCGCTTCGCGCGCAGCGGCGGCATTATCAACTTCCGGCTCCAGGGCGCCAACGTCCGATTTGAAATCAACCTGGACGCGGCCAGACGCAACGGGTTGACGATTAGCTCCAAATTGTTGAGGCTGGCGATCATCATTGACTCCGCACAAGCCAAGGAGGGCAACTAACATGCAGTGGTTTCGTGACCTGCCAATCAAGCGGAAGTTGTCGCTGGTGGTTATGTTGACAAGCAGTGGTGTGTTGCTGCTCGCTTCCATGGTTCTTGTCGCGTCGGAGATGGTCACTTTCCGGCGAGATATAGCCCACAACTTGATCGTGCTGACCAGCGGCATCGGCTATAATTCCACAGCCGCTCTGGTTTTCGATGATCCCGCCGCCGCTGCGGAAACACTCAGCGCTTTGCGGGTGGATGCGCATGTCATTGGGGCTTGTCTCTACGAGAAGGACGGCACCGCCTTCGCCCAATATGTTCGCCAAGACGCGAAGATCGTCTTTCCTGCCGAACCGGGGCCGGACGGCTACCGGTTTGAGAAAGACTGTCTCGTGTTGTTCCGTCCCGTCATGCAAAACAACAAACGTCTGGGCACGATCTACGTTCAGGCCGACCTCGAAGCCCTGCATGACCGTTTGAGGATGTATGCGGGCGTGGTTGCGGCAGTGTTGATGGCGGCGTTCTTCATAAGTTTCGCGTTCTCCGCCATCCTGCAACGGTTCATCGCGAGACCCATCCTGGAGTTGGCGGCCACCACCAAGGCGATTTCGGAAGGGAAAGACTACTCCGTCCGGGCCGAACTGCGCAGCCAAGACGAATTGGGCATGCTCACCGACGGCTTCAACCAGATGCTCGCCAGCATCCAGGAGCGCGAGACCGCTCTGAGCCAGACCAACGAGGCTCTCAAGCAGGAAATAGGCGAGCGCATCCGCACGCAGGAGGAACTGACCCGCCTCAACGAGACCCTTGAACAGCGCGTGGCCGAGCGGACCCACGAAGCCGTCGAAGCCAACCGCGCCAAGAGCGAGTTTCTGGCCAACATGAGCCACGAGTTGCGCACGCCCCTGAACTCTGTCATCGGCTTCGCTAACATCCTGCTCAAGAACAAGAACAAGAACCTCCAGCCCGACGACCTCACGTTCCTGGACCGCATTGTTGCCAATGGCAAACATCTCCTCAGCCTCATCAACCAGATCCTCGACCTTTCCAAGATCGAAGCCCGGAAAGTGGAACTGGAGCTTGCCCCGGTCTTGCTGGATGTCGTGGTCCGCGAGGTGGTCGGCCAACTCGGAGGCCAAGTGCGCGGGCGCGACGTCAGGCTTCTGATCGAACTGCCGCCGGCTGTGGCGCCTTTTGAAACCGACGTCGCCAAACTTAAACAAGTCCTTATCAACCTCGTCGGCAATGCCCTGAAGTTCACCGAGAAAGGACGCGTCATTGTCCGCGTCATCGCCGACCCGGCGACCGGCCGCCCCACGCGCATTGACGTGGCCGACACCGGCGTTGGCATCCCGAAGCAACGACTCGGCATGATCTTCGAGGCGTTCCAACAAGCTGATCCCAGCACTGCGCGCAGATTCGGCGGCACCGGTTTGGGTCTGACGATCTCACAGGCGCTTTGCCAGCTCATGGGCTACCGGATCGAAGTGGCCAGCGAGGTCAACAAAGGCTCCACCTTCAGGATCGTCCTGACGCGCCCTTCCGAACCCCCTCCCGTCGCGGCCGGCGCGAATTCGAGCGGCGAGCATCCGTCCCCAAGGCCCTCCACAACTTGGCACGGCAAACCGCTGGAGGAATGGAGCGGTTTGAAGACGAGGGTCGTCCTTGTCATTGACGACGAACCGGATGCCCGCCTCCTGCTGACGCACTTCATCGAGGAGTGCGGCTACCGCGTCATCACCGCCGGCTCCGGCGAAGAAGGCCTTCGCATGGCCAAGGAAGTCCAGCCTGACCTCATCACCCTAGACCTCCTGATGCCGCGGATGGACGGCTGGCAGGTGTTGAGCGCCATCAAAACCGATCCGCAGATAGCCCACATCCCCGTCGTGGTCATCAGCGTTGTGGCCCGCGAGAAGAAAGGCACCGTCTTCGGCACAGTCGAGGTGCTTCAGAAGCCCATCACGCGCGAGGAACTCCTGCCAGTGCTCAAACGGACGCTGGGGCGCAAGACCCGCAAAGTCCTTATCGTGGACGACGCGGACGACGACCGCCGTCTCCTGACCAACTATCTGGCGGAAGAAGAAGTGGAGATCGAGATGGCGGTCAACGGCCAGGACGGCTTGAACAAAATCGAACGATTCGCGCCCGACCTGATCATCCTTGACCTGATCATGCCGGTCATGGGTGGCGTGGACTTCCTCAGCAGGATTCGCAGGGATTCCCGCTATCGCCATGTGCCCGTGATCGTTTGCACTGTCAAGGACCTTGATCCTGCGGATAAATTCCGTCTCGGCCAGCAGGCCCAAGTTGTCCTTCAGAAGACCGAGGACATGGAGAAGGAACTCAGACGCGTGCTGCGCGAACTGCTCAGGCATCCGCACAGCGGCAGCCATCGGATCGTGGCTGGCTTGACTCCGCCCGATTGACACCCGTCGTGTCGCACGAACACCCTATATCCACGCTATGAACAAAATCGCTGTCGTTGAGGATAATCCAGACAATCGCCTCCTGGTCCGGGTAATGCTCGAAGACCAGTATAAGGTCACGACCTACGAAACCGGCTTTGACGCGTTGGAGGGACTCAAACACGATATTCCCGACCTGATCCTCCTCGACATATCACTTCCGCACATGGACGGCACCGAAGTCCTGCGCCGTCTCCGGGCCGACAGCGCCTTGTGCCGCGTGCCCGTCATTGCCCTGACCGCTCACGCCATGGCAGGTGATCGCGAGAAATATCTCGGCGCCGGTTTCAACGACTACGTTCCCAAGCCGATTGTGGACGAGACACTCCTGCTGGCCGCCATCGAACGCGCAATGGCCCCAGCCAGCCCCGCCTCGTAGTAGCCGCTGTCACACGCCCTGCGTTTCACGCGGCGTTCCTGCTGCAGGATTGCGATTTTCGCCGGCTGTCAGTGAAGGTCACAAAACGCCGGCTTGGGTCTGGAGGGCGCGAATGCGGTCGCGAAGTTCGGCGGCGCGCTCGAACTGCTCGGTTGTCACCGCTTCTTGCAGTCGCCGCTGGAGCCGTTCGAGTTCGCTCAACGGCCGGCTCCGCTCGATTTGTTTGGCAAGGTCGCGCAACGCCGTCACCGAACGGTCCCGCTCAAACTGGAACGTCGGATTGTCCATCTCCGGCAGCGACTCAATGCCTTCGAGCGCCTCGGCGACAATCTTCCGCGCCGCTTCGTGCTGACGGTTGTCCAACGCGACCATCGCGCGCGCCACCGTGTTCATCCGCAGCACGTAGGGCCGCCACTGCTCCAACTGCGCCCGGTCCTCCGCGCGCTCCGCGTAACGCCGGACCAGATCGAACACGCGCAGATTGCGCGCCGTGTCGCGCGCGGTGCGCGGCCAATCCTTGAGCTGAAAGAACCGCACGTAGCGGTAGTAGTAGAGGACGCCTTCGTTGAACAACTCGGCGCAGTCCTCCGCGCTGATCTTGAACCCGGCCTCTTCGCCCGCATCTTTCGCCTCGGCCAGTCGCGCGAGTTGAAACTCCAGTTCAGATTCCGCCTCATGCGGCCGCTGCCCGTCGGGACGGCCGTCCACTTCGTATTGCTCGATGCCCAGCGGCGTGCGCACCTGCAACAGCTCGCGCCCGTCGTTGCCGCGCACGACGCGGAGGTCGTCGGCGGAATCGAAGGGCCAGGCGTCGAACAACGGACGCAAATCAATGGAATCGCTCATAAGTCGCTGCTCAACAGATGCCACGGCGCCCGTTCGTTTGCAACCGTCGAGATGCATCCTTTACCCTTGGATGATCTGGTCGAGTTTGCGACCCTCAATGTCGGTGTTGATCTGCATCCAGAGCGGCAGGTGGTCGGAGAGTTGGTGGGTGAACTTCTCCTTGGTCATGCCGCCGGCAAACAATTGTTTGATGTGGGCGTCGTCCAAATAGAAGTCCAGTTCGCCGCCAGCGTTGGTAAAGTTCTCCGGGTAGATCGGGTGATGGAGGATCTGGTCGTAGCGCTTGTCCTTCTCCAGATTCGTGCCGTGCGCGCCGAGCAGGGCTTTGGGCACTTGCAAGCCGCATTTAGTGATGGCCGTAAACAGCGCGTCCGTGCGCGACGGGATGTTGAAGTCGCCCATGACGATGAGGTCCTTGTCTTCGCCGGTCTTTTCGAGCCGCTTGGCCTCAATCCAATCAGCCAGCATCGCGATCTCCTTCCGCCGCGCCTCAACGTTGTCGCCCCAACGGATGTGGGTGGTGAGCACGATGAAGTCGAAGCTGCCGGATCGGAACGACGCCATGTAGGGGCTGCGCCAGAAGGATGTTTCCGGGAGATACTCGATGCCTTTCTTCTGGCGCGGCGCGTTGGCCTCCGCGGCGAGGCCGTTGAAGGTGACGGCGCGCTTGTCATAGATGAAGCCGAGTCGCTCGCGGTTGCCGCCCGCGTCGGAAATCATGTCCGAATAGACCGCGCGCCAAGTAGGACCGAGAATCTTCAGCACCCGCCCGAGGTCGGTGAGGTTGTCGCGCAGTTCGACAATGCCGATGAGGTCGAACTGGCCGAGGATCTCGGCGAGGTAATGCACGGCAGCCTCGGTGCGCGGCGTTTTGCCGAACTCGCGAATGTTCCAGGTGGCGATGTTGAGCGTCTCGTCCAGCTTCGAGGGCGGAATCTTCGCGGCCTTGATGCGCTCCTTCAGCGCGAGCAGTCCCTTGGCGGTGGTGGGCGATACTTTGCCGTGGTTCATGCGGTCATCTCCTTGTCATGACTTTCTTATGACGAACGCCGACGGAGCGATCATACGTAGCGCGCTCAACGACACAAGTAGAGAGTGGCCCCTGCGAGCGCGATGGCTGCTTTTTGGCTCGCCTTTGGCGCCGGGTATCGGCAAGAAACTGCGTCCATGAGCAAGAATCTTCTTCCTGTCGCTGTCGCCATCGCCGGACTCGCTTGCAGCTTGAACCTTCTCGCCGAGACCGGGCCGGGCGCCTTCGAACTTTTCAATGGCAAAGACCTCGCCGGTTGGAAGTCGTTCGTGGACGATCCCAAGGTGACGCAGGGGCAGGTCTGGAGCGCGCGCGACGGAGTGATCGTCTGCAAGGGCGAGCCGATGGGCTATCTCTACACCGAGCAGCAATTCACCAACTTCAAACTCGAAGTCGAGTATCGCTGGGCCGGCAAGCCCGGCAACAGCGGCCTGTTCGCGCGCATCAGCGGCGAACCGCGCGCCCTGCCGCGCTGCATCGAGACGCAACTCAAGCACGGCGACGCGGGTAATCTGTTTGGCTTCCACGGCTTCCCGCTGCGTGGCGCGACGGACCGCTCCAGCGAGAAGGAGAGCAAGCTCGCCGGCCACGTTTCCATCGTGAAGCGGATCACCGGCACCGAGAAGGAGCCGGGCCAGTGGAACAAGATTGAGCTGCTCGTCAGCGGCGCAAACCTCACGGTCTGGCTCAACGGCCAGAAGGTCAACGAAGCAACAGGCGCGGAGGTGAAGGCCGGGCCGGTGGGCTTGCAGTCCGAGGGCGGCGAAGTTCACTTCCGCAACGTCCGGCTGACGCCGCTGGCGCATTGAACACTGCCGGTGAGCGAAGCGGGCGACTTGGGTGATCGGACGTGTTCGGTCTTGATAAGTGGCGTGAGCTTCCAAGCTCGCGCACGGTTCTCACAAACGAAACGTCGGGCGAGTTTGGAGACTCACCCCACTTAGACGGCTGCCCACAGAACCCATTACACGCTTCCAGCGGTTTCCTTTTGCACAGGCGGCCGATTTGAGGTTTCATCGCAGCATGAACAAGACTCTCGCTTCCTGCCTCGTCCCGCTTCTCGTGGCGCTCGTTGTCGGCACGCCGGCTTTTGGCGCGGCCGGTCCCGAACAGATTCCGCTCTGGCCGAAGGGTGCGCCGTGCGAGAAAGGCGAGATCGGTGTGGAAGGCGACACGACCAAGCCGAACGCCAACAAACCCGCCGGCAAAGGCGTCATCCGCCTCGGCAACGTCAGCAAACCAACCATCGCGCTCTACCGTCCACCCAAGGGAAAGGAGACTGGCGCGGCAGTAGTCATCTGTCCCGGCGGCGGCTACGGCATCCTCGCAATGGATCTGGAAGGAACGGAAGTCTGCAAATGGCTCAACTCCATCGGCGTCACCGGCGTGCTGCTAAAATACCGCGTCCCGAAACGCCCCGGCGACGACAAGCACATCCTGCCGTTGCAGGACGCGCAACGCGCGCTCGGTCTCGTCCGGTTCCACGCGAAGGAATGGAACATTAACCCCGCGCGCATCGGTGTCCTCGGCTTTTCGGCGGGCGGTCATCTCACCGCGAACCTGAGCAACAACTTCGACAGGCGCGCCTACGAGGCGGTGGACGACGCCGACGCGGTCAGTTGCCGCCCCGACTTCGCGCTGCCGATCTATCCGGCCTATCTCGCGCTCAAGGACAAGAACAACGAACTTGCGCCGGAATTGAAGGTGACCGCCAACACGCCGCCGACGTTTCTGGTGCAGACTGCGGACGACGGCATCCGCGTCGAGAACAGCCTTTTCTATTACCTCGCGCTGAAAAACGCCAAGGTGCCCGCGGAGATGCATCTCTATCCCAGCGGCGGCCACGGCTACGGCCTGCGCCCGTCGGACAAACTCGTCACCACCTGGCCCAAGCGCGCCGAAGAATGGATGCGCAGTCTCGGCCTGTTGGAGCGGAAAAAGCCGTGAAGTCTTCGCGCTGTCATCTCGCAGCGTTGAAGAAGAAGCTGCGCGCGGAAATTCCTGCGACGCGCCGTTTGGGAATCGAGCCGGCCCGTTGCGACGACAACGTGCTCGTCCTCAGCGCGCCGCTCGTGCCGAATCGCAACGATAAAGGCACGGCGTTCGCCGGCAGTCTATGCGCCCTCGCGACGCTCGCTGGCTGGTCCGCAGTCTGGCTCGCGCTCCGCGACGCCGGTCTCGAAGGCATCGTTGTCATTCAGGACAGCACGATCCGATACCTCCGCCCCGTCACGCGCGACTTCGAAGCCCGCTGCCCTTGGCCGACGCCCGCGCAGTTCGCGCGCCTCTTTGCCACCCTACGCAAGCACGGCAAAGCGCGACTCAGGCTGCGAATCGCCATTCGCGAAAGCGGCACCGACGCTGTGACGTTCACCGGCCGATTCGTCGTCTGGCTCTCGAAGCAACCGCGCGCAAGTTAAACGGAAATGTTGTCTTCTTGCAGTCAAACAGTCGCAGAGAGACGCGTTCTGATCACCTCGGCAACTCCGCGCGGATTGTGACCACGCCCCGTGCGGGCACCGCAACATCACCGCTGACTCTCCGCAGTGGTTTCTCGCTCGTGTCGCTCAGCCAGACGCGCTTCGGCACGGGTTTCGACCATGTCAACTTCGCGGTCGTCGGAGTTCCGCTGGCACCGAAGAGGCGGACAATCCATGCCTTGCCGTCATCGCTGGGTTTCAGCGCGGTGACGAGGACATCGGCTGGTTCGACGCGCAACAGCGGCGTTGGCGACGGCGCATGGCCACGCGCGGGTGTGGCGACGAGCGGCTGGCTGAAGCCGGTGGCGAAGCGCGCGCGCTCCGCGTCGGCGGCGCGGCCGCGATGCGGGCGCAGCACGAAGCGGAACTGCACCGGCCCTTCCTGGTAGGCGCGGTAGTTGGTGTGCCAGTGGTTGTTCATGGCCCACGAATAAAGCTTTTGCGTCGGCTCGATCTTCTTGAGCCAGCCGTCGGGATTGGTCTGCGAGTTCAGCAGTGTGGCGGTGATGCCGCCGACTTGCACGAGCGGCGCGTCGAGCGTGACCCATGTGACGCCGAAGTCCTTGTTCGCCACGTCGGCCCAGCGGCCGGCGGAGAACCAGTTTTTGCACGCGCTCGGCATCTGGTCGGCTTCGGGGCGGATGACGCCGAGCGGCACGTCGAGCCGCACGTCGCCGCCGGGCACGTTAAACGGGAAGGCGATGTTGATGCTCTCTTTGCCGTCCTTCGCCGTGTAGCTCGCGGCCTCCAGCCGTTTCTTGTCCACCGTGTCGAGCAACTCAACGTAATCCGCGCCGGCCACGAGCCGGATTTCGCGCAGGAGCTTGTGACAGCCGGGTGCATCGGACTCCACCAGCAGTGACGTGACGAGCGGGCCGCGGTTGCGGACGGTAATCTTGACCGGGCCGTTGCGCTGGAGGGCGGCGAGGTCGTCGCCGATGAGGTAGAGGTAATCGTTGATGGCGTGGCCGCTGGCGGTGTCGGCGAGGTTGGTTTCGATGCCGGCCGCGCGCAGTTCGACGATGCCGCCGGTCTTCTCGTCGAGGCGGATGCGGAGCTTGTCATTCTCGATGACAGCGCCGTTGGTGTTAAGTGGGGCGAGCTTCCAAGCTCGCCCGTCTTGTTGTGACGACGACTTGGGCGAGCTTGGAAGCTCGCCCCACTTATTTGCAGCCGGAGCTTTGCCTTCTTTCGAGATGGTGTAGCGCCGGCCGGAGAACGGCGGCAGGTCGCGCACGAACATGGCCAGTTCGCGGCTGGCGAGTCGTTGGGCGGGAACGGGCTGGCCTTGGTCGTCGGTGACGAAGTTGCCGCCTTCGGAAATCTCGTGCGGGATGAACACGACCTCGCTGCGCGGCCAGGAGGTGGTGTTGAAGATGTCAGCCTGACGCGACTCTTTGGATTCAACTTTCGCCACGATGGGCGGGCGGCCTATGGAAACGTCGCTGAGCAGTTGGCGCGATTGGAGGTTCGCGACGGTCGCGTAGGATTGCTTGATGGTCCACTGGTCGGCGGTGAACGGGTTCGCCGGCTGCGAGACGCTGCAATACGCGCCCCACGTGTGCTCGGAGTAGAGCAGCACGTTGTTCCACGCCTCCTCGAACCGCTTCGCCGGGTAGCGCTTCGGGTCGAGCATTGCCCAGAGCGTCTCGGCCTGCGCGAGCCGCTCGCTGCTGGCGCGGTTCATCGCAGTCTCGGCGGAGGAGGAACCCGCGCCGTCCTCCCAGTAAGGCGTCCAATCGCCGCGCACCTGCGGCAGCTTGTCGCCGTGGCGTTTCTCGAACGCGCGGAACGCCTCGCTCGTGGACGAGATCACGAACTGCGGCCACGCGTGCACCGCGTTCCATTCCTTCACAAACTCGCAGATGGCGGGATCGGGCACTGCGTTGTCACCGTGGCCGGCCCAGCGCATGTAAGCGATGTCGTAAGGATAGGCGGTCTTATCGAGCTGGCCCATGTATTCGTCAACGAACCGGGGCGTCAGCGTGCGCACGACCATGGACATGGCGTAGCCCTTGTAGGGAATCCAGACGAGCACCTTGCTCTTGCCGTCGGGGCCGATCCACCAGAACGGTTTGTTCTCCCACTGCACGAGGATGTCGCCGATGCGGTCGAGATAGTTCGGCGCGACGGAGAAATAGCGGATGCCCGCCTGCGCCATCGCCGTGACGGTGCCCCACGTGTAGCCGGGCACGTCGCTGATCATCGCGGAGTCCACCGGCACGCCCGTGCGCTCGCCGAGCTGCGTCGCGTAGCGGAACAGCCGCAGCAGTTCCTCCGGGCGGCAGAGGCCGGTGAGTTCGTTCAGATACATGCCGTTGAGCGAGACCTGACCGCGCTTGACGGCGTCGAAGAACTCGGCGCGCTGCTTCGGCTTGAGCCGTTGCAGGAAGAGGTCGGCGGCCCACATCACCTCGACGTTCCAGACGAACCGCGCGCCTTTGGGATAGCTCGCGGTGCGGCGCGCCTCGGCGATGCCTTGGAGCAGGTTGTTGATCTGCTTCTCCTCGATGTCGGTCTGGATGGCCGTGTAGCCGATGTCCGTGTGCGAATGCGGCAGGATGTAGATGGTGAACTTCCGCGACGGCTGGAGCGTGACGGCGCGCGAGGCGACTTTCCGGCCGGCAACTTCGACGGCGACGTTCAGCGTCCGCCCGGTGTCGCTGGCGGCGACGGTGTATTCGAGCGCCTGGCTGCCGAACTTCAGTTCCGTCGGCCGCGGTTCCTGGCCTTCGACGCGGACAAGGGCCTTCAACAGTTCCCCGTAAGGATAATCGAACGTCACTCGCAGCGGTTGCACAAGCGCGCCGGCTTTGCGGTCAATCATTTGCACCGTCCGCGCCTCAATACCGACGCCGCTCGGCGACGATTCCGTCTTGCCGGCGGCAAAAAATTCGATCTCCGCGCCGCCGACGCAACTGTGCGGGCTGCCGAGCTTGGTGACGCGCCAACGAACGCGTTGCGCGGTGACCGGCTGAGGAAGCGCAAAGAACGTGACACCGCTGCGCTGGTTGACGTGAGTGACCTGCGCCGCAGTCAGCGGTTTGCTGGCCGCGTCGCTGAACACAAGCTCCGAAGCAGCGATGGTCGCGAGGTCGTTGCGGTCCTGATGTCGGAAGCCGCCGATCCGCACTGGCGCGCCGAAATCGAACTCGACGAAGGTGTTCGTGCCTTTGCCGTGCGAGGCGAACTCGGTCTTCAGGTTGCCGTCGAGCAGGCGGGTGGCGACGTAGTTGCCACCGGGAAACTCTTCCGCCACTGCGACAACCTTCGGCGCGCGCAGCGGTGTCAGCCGCGTGAAAGTGTCGGCGGCAGTCGCCAGCGGCAGCGTGCCGCCAGCGAGCAAGAGGGTAATCGAGAGGACGAGGTTGGTGACTGTGCGCATGATTGTGCCTTGTGTGTTGCTGCGGACTTTTTACCTTGCATGGCATGGCAAAGGCGAGTCTTGTTCACGCTCACAACGCGCATGAAAGCAACCCTGCAACTGTTGCTCCTCGGCTCGATGGCGCTGCTCCCGCCGTCGCTCACGGCCGCTGAGACGAAGCGGCCCAACATCATCTTCGTTCTCGCCGACGACCACGCGTCGCAAGCCATCGGTTGCTACGGCGGCAAGCTGATGAAGACGCCGAACCTCGACCGCATCGCCAGCGCGGGCATGAGGTTTGACCGCTGCTTTTGCACCGAGTCCATCTGCGCGCCGAGCCGCGCGACGATTCTTACCGGCAAATACGGCCACATCAGCGGCGCAATGGGCTGGAAGCCTTACGACCGCAAGCACCGCACGTTTCCCGAATACCTGCGCGACGCTGGCTACCAGACGGCGCTCGTCGGCAAATACCATCTCGGCAACAATCCGCCGGGGTTCGATTACTTCGACATCTTCCCTGGCCAGGGCCGACACCGCGACCCGCAGTTGGTTTCCAAGGAAGGAACCAAACTCCATCGCGGGCATTCCAGCGACGTGATCACCGACCTTGCGCTGGCGTGGCTGGAGCGCCGCGACCGCGAGCGGCCGTTCCTGCTCTGCCTGCACGACAAGTCCACACACATGCCGTGGCAGCCGGCGGAACGGTTCGCGAAGCTTTTTGAAAATGAGACGCTGCCGGAGCCGCCGACGTTGTTCGACAACTACCGCGGCCGCGCCGACTGGCTCAAGCTGAGCATCTGCCGCGTGGACGGCATCAACCGCTGGCAGGAGAAACTCTGGGGCGCGCCGCCCGCCGGTCTCTCGCGCGAGCAGGAGTGCCGCTGGCTTTATCAGACCTACATGAAGCACTACTTGCGTTGCGCCGCCGGCATTGATGAAAATGTCGGCCGCGTGCTCGACTGGCTCGACCGCAACCAGCTCGCCCAGGACACCGTCGTCGTCTATTCCTCCGACCAGGGCTTCTTCCTTGGCGAACATGGCTGGTTCGACAAACGCTGGATGCAGGAGGAGTCGCTGCGGATGCCGCTCATCGTCCGCTATCCGCAACTGGTGAAACCCGGCTCCGTCGCGAGCACGCTCGTGCTGAACACCGACTTCGCGCCGACGCTGCTCGACCTCGCGGGTGTGGCGGCGCCCGCCGACATGCAGGGCCGCTCGCTGCGACCGATCCTGGCCGGGGACAAGCCGCCCGACTGGCGCAAGGCGATTTACTACCGTTACTACACCGAGGAATACGGCATTCCGCCGCAACTCGGCGTCCGCACCGAGCGCCACAAGCTGATCCACTACAAGGGCAAGGTCGGCATTGGCTTCCCGCCGAAAGGCGCCACCAACCCCGAGCGTTGGCGGGACGTGGATGAGTGGGAGTTGTTCGATTTGAAAGCCGACCCCGACGAGCAAACGAACCTCTACAACAAGCCGGAAGCGCAGAATGTCGTTGCGGAGTTGAAAACGGAATTGGATCGTCTGCGGAAGGAACTGAAGGACTTGAATTGATGAACGCAACGACCACTTCAACCCGTTCCTCGTCGCTCGCGCTGGTCACGCTTGTCGCCGCGACGGGCGGGTTTCTGTTTGGCTACGACACCGCCGTCATCAACGGCGCCAACCAATACCTCAAGGCGCACTTCCATCTCGACGCGATGCAGGAGGGCATCGCCGGCGCGAGCGCCATCCTTGGCTGCATCCCCGGCGCGATGTTCGCGGGGTTCCTGAGCGACCGCTTCGGCCGGCGGAAGGTGCTCTTCCTCTGCGCGATCCTCTACGCGGTGAGCGGTCTGCTCTCGGCGATTCCGCGGACGTTCACGGAGTTCCTCGTGGCGCGGTTCATCAGCGGGCTGGGCATTGGCGCGTCCTCGATGATCTGCCCCGTCTATATCGCGGAACTGGCGCCGGCGGCCAAACGCGGCCGGCTCGGCTCGCTGTTCCAACTCGGCATCGTCGTCGGCATTTTCCTGACGCTGTTCATCAATCTGAAAATCCAAGGCCTCGGCGACGCGGCGTGGAACGCGGCGAGCGGCTGGCGCTGGATGCTCGGCGCAGAGGTCGCGCCAGCGGCATTACTGTTGGGGCTGTTGTTCTTCGTGCCGGAAAGCCCGCGCTGGTTGCTGGGCGTCGGGCGCGACGACGAGGCGCGGCGCATCCTGGAGAGCGTTGGCGGGCCGGAGCACGCCGAGCAGGAGATCTCGGCCGTGCGCGCGGTGCTCGGCGAAGAGGAAGGCCGGTTTTCGGAGTTGTTCCACGCGCGATTTCGCCGGCCGCTCATCGTGGCAGCGCTGATGATGGCGTTCAGCCAGTTCAGCGGCATCAACGCCATTATCTATTACTCGACGAAGATTTTCGCGAGCGCCGGCGTCGGCGTGAACGACGCGTTCACATCGTCGGCGATCATTGGGCTGGTGAACCTGCTGTTCACGTTCCTGGCCATTGCGTTTGTGGACAAGGCAGGGCGCCGGCCGCTGTTGCTGATCGGGCTGACGGTGCAGGTGCTGGCGGAGGGCACGGTCGGCTGGATGTTCCATGCGGGCTACAGCGGCTGGCCGCTGCTGGTGGCGGTCATCGCGTTCACTGCGGCCTTCGCGATGGCGATGGGGCCGATCTCGTGGATCCTCTGCTCGGAGATATTCCCGACGAAGGTGCGCGGTCGTGCGATGTCGGTGGCGACGTTCGTGATCTGGACCTCGTGTTACATCGTGGCGCAGACCTTCCCGATGCTGAACGACAACCCGGCGATCGGCCCGGCGATGACCTTCTGGGTTTATGGCGCGTGCAGTCTCGCGTCGCTGGTGTTTGTGGCCGCGATGGTGCCGGAGACGAAGGGCCGCAGCCTCGAAGAGATCGAGGCGTCGTGGGGACGGAAGTAAACTAATCAGGCATTGTCTCTCCGCAGGATCCTGCGAAGGCTGATTGATATGGCGCCGGCTGTTCGCTACGCTGCCGCCATGCAACGACGGCTCCTTCTTCCGATCATCGCGACGCTGCTGGCGGCTTCCTCGTTCACCCTCGCGGTGGACACGGCCCAACGACGGCCCAACGTCATCCTCATATACACCGACGACCACGACCGCGACGAAATCGGTTGTTTCGGCGGCAAGGTGCTCACGCCGCACATGGACGGCCTCGCGCGCGACGGCGTGAAGTTCACGCGGTTTTACGTCGCCTCGGCGGTGTGCAGTCCCAGCCGCTACAACGCGCTCAGCGGCCGTTATGCAAGCCGCAGCCTAAGCACGCAAACGCGGATGCCCACGACCGGCCCCGTGAACCTCGGTTGGGAATCCGGCGTCTATGGTGAGAAGACGTGCATGGCGCTGGCGCTCAAGGCCGGCGGTTACGCGACCGGCATGGTCGGCAAGTGGCACCAGGGCAGCGCGGGACCGCTGAAACGATTCCGGCCCGACGACGACGCGAACGATCCCAAGGTCAGGCAGGCGTTGCGTGAGAACTTCGACAAGGTCGTCGAGTCCATCAAGAGTTGCGGTTTCGATTACGCCGCCGCCGCGTATCGCGACAACACCGACCCCAAGGGCGAGAAGGTGTGGATTCCAAAGGCGCTTCAGTTTCACAACATGGAATGGGTCACTGACGGCGCGCTGCGCTTCATTGAGCAGAACAAGGAGCGCCCGTTCTTCCTCTACATGGCGCCGACGCTGGTGCATTCGCCGTCGCCGTTGAAATCGCTCCAGGCCGACCCGCGCATCACGCCGCTCGGATTCCTCGACAAAGCGCCGGACGTGCAACCGTCGCGCAAGAGTGTTTTGGATCGCGTCGAGAAGGCCGGTGTAGAGAAGAGATTCGTCGGGTCAACCTGGCTCGACGACGGCGTCGGCGCGGTGCTCAAGAAGCTCGACGAACTCAAGCTGGCCGAGAACACACTCGTGTTGTTGGCTGGCGACAACGGCAACAAGGCCAAGTTCACCTGCTACGACGGCGGCGCGCGCGAGCCGTTCGTGGCGCGCTGGCCCGGCGTCATCAAACCCGGCTCGGTCTGCGACAAGCTGGTGTCCAATCTTGATTTCGTTCCAACAATCCTGGAAGTCTGCGGCGTGTCAGCGCCGGCCAGCGTCGTGAGGGACGGCCACAGCATCGCCGCCGCGCTCAAAAGCGACGCGAGCTACCGGCGCGAGTCGTTAATGCTGGAGATCACCACCGAGCGCGCCGTGGTGAGCGACGACGGCTTCAAATACATCGCCGCGCGCTACACGCCGGAGATTCTGGAGCAGGTCAAGGCGGGCAAAAAGTTCAACCACTGGTGCCAGCCGATGGAGAGGGCCACGCACACCTACGACGCTGACAGGCAATATCCCGGCTACTTCGACCTCGACCAGCTTTACGACTTGAATGCCGACCCGAACGAGCAGAAGAACCTCGCCGGCAATCCGGCCCACAAGGAGAGGTTGGAGCGGCTCAAACAACTGCTGCGCGCCGAAAGCCAGCGTCTGCCGCACATGTTTGGCGAGTTCAAGCCGGTCGGCGAAGCTCCGTCACGCTGATAGCTCACTGCAGACGCGCAAGAATCCACTTCATGCAGCCGATGCCGGCGGCAAAGATCAACAACCTCGCACAACTTCGACGCGATGAAACAGATGCCCGGACGCGCGGGAGAAAAATAGTCTCGCCGCCCGACAGCAGGACACGGTAAAAGACTCAAAACCGGGTGGCGCCAGTCGAATCGCTCTGTTGGCCCCTCCGGCGTCTCCGAAGAACAAAGCTGCGAAGAAGGAAAAAACGAACTTATGAAGCTGGACACGATGACTCATGAACTGACCACCCGGCGCACCTTTCTCGGCCGCGCGATGGCCCTTGCGGCGGGCGCCATGGTGCCGGGGCGCATGCTGCAAGCCAACGCCGCCGCATCAGGCAAACCCTGCTCTGTCTTCAACGGCGTGCGCATCGGGTGCATTACCTACAGCTATCGCAGCGCCGTCAGTTCGGCGGAGGATACGCTCAAGGCCCTTCTTCAGGATGGACTGAGCGAAGTGGAACTGATGGGCGGGCCGATCCAGCAATATGCCGGCATCGCCACCGGAGGCGCCCGCCGTCCCAAGGGCGCTCCCGCAGCGCCGCCGCCGCCCAAGCCGACCGACGAACAACGCGCGGCGCAACTGGCCAAGTGCCGGGATCTGCGAAAAATGTATAACGACGCGGGCGTCAATATCCACATCCACAAGACCGGCTTTGGCCAGTCGGACGAGGAGATAGACTTCAACTTCGAGATCGCCAAGGCGCTGGGCTGCGTGGGCATCACCACCGAGCGCAACGAGCCGCTGGCCAAGAAGCTTGGGCCGTTCGCCGACAAGCACAAGATCTGGGTTGCCTTCCACAATCATACCAACAACTACCCGGTGATGGATCAGACCGACCCGATCCTGTCGTATGGCCGGTATATCGGCTTCAACTTCGACGTCGGCCACTATTTTGCCGGCTCCAAGGGGCTGTCTCCGATTCCGGTCATTGAAAAGTATCACGACCGCATCATCAGCCTTCATCTGAAGGATCGCACCGCCGACGGCGGCAACCTGCCTTGGGGCGAGGGCAAGACGCCGATCAAGGACATCCTCCAGTTGATGAAGAAGGAGAAGTGGACATTCCCGGCCGACATCGAGCTTGAATATAAGATTCCAGCCGGCTCGGACGCCGTGGCCGAAGTGGCCAAGTGCGTGCAGTATTGCAAGCAGGCGCTTGCCTGAGAACCGACATTCTTGCCGCAAAGAACCTTGGCGCGTCTGGCACGCACCCCCGTCGTCGGCAAGGCGTCCGCGGTCATCTCCAATGCATCCAGAACTGATCGAGGCCACGCAAAACAATGTCACTCATTGCTGTAGATGATTTGTCGCTCGATCAACAATGCGAGTAGTTCGCGAACAGTATTCTCTGGACAGGTATTCTCCCACTGGATGGTGAGTTCGTAGCGCCGGTCTTCGGGCCGGTATGGCTCCGGTTCTCTTTTCAACCTGGAAAACAAGTAGACTCTTGTCGCATTATTGTCGTAGGAACGAGTGGCGAAACGCAGTTCCGCATATTGAAATACGTTCTTGTCTGCCCAACGCATAGAAGTGCCTTTCATGCGCGCGAGGATTTGGGATCGTTGTGGCAGGACTTCAAAGCCCCTCCGAAGCTTCCACGTCAGCTTTACTCCTGAAGAAACTGTAGATAACAAAGGCAAGACTTCCAGAAATACAAGCGGGCTAATCTCCCCCTTCAACTTGAAAATCTCAATTGGCTTTGCGTTACCTGGAGGTTGAGTTTGTTGCGTCGACATATCAAACCGCTCCTCGAAGATGAATCCAGTGCCCGATATCGTCTTGTTCTGTTTCTTGTAAACAACAAATTCGCCTTGCTGCTTGCATGCTTGATCAGCCAAGGCATCCAAGGCTGATTCGCGGTTCTCTGATTCAAGCTCGATGTTCTCAAAGTGGAAATCGAGCAGCCTAGGAAGTTCATCGGCTTCGCGGTGGCCGGAAAACACGCGTTCGTAATCTTTGGCTTCAAGCGTAAGCAAGTAGCTTCGACTGAGGATGCGATTGACATGAGAAATGATGTTGTTGAGACCGCTATGGTCACGCAGGTTGAAGCCTTGTTTGTGTTGAAGCGGCCCAGGGATCTGGTCGATATCAAACCCAGGAAGCGCTACCGGAATAATCTCCTTATCCAGAGCATCGGCAAAGCCCGCTTCATACTGAACCCATGCACTTTGTCGCGAGCGTTGGGTAAACAGAATGAAAACAATTTTGCACTTATGCAAAGCCTGCTCTACTTCGACCCGCCAGTTCTTCCCTCCGCGAATGCTTTGGCCGTCGCTTGATAGCCACCATTCGATCTCTCCTCGCGTGTGCGTTGCGAGAACCTCTTTCATTGCGCGTGGCACCTCGGCATCGTGGGCAGAGTGAGAAAGGAAAATTATTGGCACATCCATGAGCTAAGAATACCAGACCCAATAACTGGGCGCCACAAAACACAAATTGCTCGGACGCTGCGTCGGATGGGCTGGCGGGTGGTGCGGATTTGGAAGCACGAGCTGGCGCGTAAGAACGAGACTCGGCTCTTGGGTCGGCTACGGCAGGAGATGGGGAAGAAGCTGAGAGTTAAGAACTGAGAGTGATGAGTGAAGATCGCAGAGGGAACCCGACTATTTTCACCGCGGCGGCGTGTGCGGGCGGACGCAGGCGTTTTCCTCGCAGGCGTGGGAACGATGGAGGAGGTTGAACCGGTTCCGGGACACCCAGTCGTAAACCGGCGTGCCGATCAGTCCCAGCCCCGGAAGGTTCAGGAACGGCGCGAGCGGCCAGAGCATCGGCAGCCAGAGCGACAGCCGCCGGAAAGCATGAAACCCACCGTCAAGCCGGCCGCTCGGTTCCAGTAAATACATCCGCGCGTGGCAGGCTTCCGGGGTAAGCGCGGGGTGCAGGCGGGCGACGTTGACGCTGCGAAAGTCCACGGGTTCGATCCGGCCGGTCGGGTCCAGTGCTTGGATGCGGGCCAGCGCCGCGCGGCAGAATCCACAGCCGCCGTCGTAGATGAGCCGCGCGCGGCCGCGTCGCCGCCAGAGTTCGCGTCGGCGCTCCAGCCACGCGAGGAGGGTTTCGGGTTCCACGAACAGCAGAAGCATCGGGGGAAACAGGAACAGAACCTTGGACAGGTCGGCGCCAAGCCAGCGACCGAGGTAGTTATACCGCAACGACTCGTAACCAAAGACCAAGAGCCAGAGGACTACGAAGGCGGATATGCGAAACTTTCGGCTCGCCGTCATGAGGAAAGTTACCGATGGATTCCCTGATGTCCATCTTCGTTTCGCAGACGTCGGATGCCGACGGTCGGCTGGCTAGGTGGCGGAAGGTTACTTTCCGCCCGACAGCACGCTGGCGGTGATGAAGTCCAGCCAGACGCGTTGTTCCTTGGGCGGAGGGGCGATGCCGTTGTTGACCGGCGGGTTGAGCGTGCCGAGCAGGAACGGCTCGCCGCTCTTGACGATGACGGAGGTGGTCAACCGTTTGGTTTGGAACAGTGGTTGATGCAACCATTTCTGGTTGCCGGCTCCCTTGTAGCCCACGAAGGAGGAGCTTTCAGGAATGAGGGTGATGTTGATGATGCGGCCGTCGGGAGAGATTTGCGGCGTGAAGTTGAGCGTGTCGCCAAGGTTGCGGGTCTGGAAACCGCCGGGAATCACCGCACCCTCGGCGGGCATCGTGGCGGCCGCTGCGTTGGCCTTGGCGGCACTCGTTCGCGCAAACTCCGTCGGGTAGATCAACTCATGCACCGATTCCCCTTTCGCCTGCTGCCCCGAAATCGTGCGGACGACCATCAGCCGTTCGAGACGCGCCTGCTTGGCGTCCACGCGGCGCACAACTTCGTTATAGCGCTCGATGTCGGAAGGAAACTTCCGCAGCAACGCGAATGCATCGGCGAGCGGCAGCGAGAAGGTCTCCTCTTGGAGCGAGACCTGCTGCGCAAACGCCTCGTTGGCGGCGTTGGAGGAGGTTTTCGCATTCTGAGCGTGCGCGACGCCGGCGAACGCAACGAGAACGGCAACTAACAATGAGGAATGAAGTGCGGATTGTGTTTTCATAATGACCTTGGCATGCGGCCTGACTACGCCTTCACTTCCGGCACGTCGAACGGCTTGCGGTAGAAACCGCGGACGAGTTTGTTGGCCTTCGTGTTGTCCTTGAAACGCTCGTTCGCCTCGTCCCATTCGAGCCACGGGCCGAGCAACGACTCGCCCGGCTCCACGTCGTGGGCCTTGAGGTGGGCGAGGTAACGGTCGAGCGTCTCCTGGAACAGCGGCAGGTTGCCGATCTGCGCGCGCATCTCGGCGGCGCCGGCCTTGCGGCCGAGGCGGTAGGAGACGTTGCCGGCGTGGCAGATGCTCGTGGAGATGTGGCCGACGAGCACCTCGGCGTGGAGGTCCTCGCGTTTGCCGCTGCGCATCGCCGCGATGAAGTTCTCGAAGTGTCGTTCGCCGCCGGTGAACTTCTTGATCTGCTTGCCGTCATTGTCCATCACCGCGCCCGCGTGCATCAACACGTGGCCACCTTCGCACTGCACGAGCGTGTCGGTCTTGACGCCGCGGTAGTTCGGCGCGTCCTTCGCGTCCTTGGCCGCCAGCAGGTTGTGGACTTCGTAGATGACCGGAACGGAGTAGTCGTAGTAGCAAATCTGCGTGTTCGGCACCTCGCCGACGTCGTTGAACACGAACCGACCGCCGATGCTCATCATCCGCTTCGGCAGGCCCGTCTCGCCCAACACCCAGCGCGCCATGTCCAGCTCGTGGACGCCCTGATTGCACGACTCGCCGTCGCCGGTGTTCCAGATGAAGCTGCAATCGTATTGGAGCTTGTCGCGGTAGATCGGCTCCTTCCGCGCCGGGCCGCACCACAGTTCGTAATCGAGCGTGTCGGGAATCGGCAGCGGCTCGGTGCGCCGGCCGATGGACTTGCGCGGCTTGTTGGCGCAGCAGACGATGTATTTGATCTTGCCGAGCTGGCCGGAGCGGATGAACTCGTAGGACTGCCGGTCGGTGTCGCGCGAGCGGGCCTGCGTGCCGACCTGCACGAGCCGGTTGTATTTGCGCGCCGCGTTCACCATCTGCCGGCCTTCCCAGATGAAGTGCGCCAGCGGCTTCTCGACATAGACATCGCGTCCCGTCTCGCACGCCCAGATGACCGGCAGCGAATGCCAATACTGCATCGTCGCCACGGAGAACGCGTCAATATCCTTCCGCTCCATCAGCTTTCGGACATCCACCACCTCGTCGGGCCGATACTTGAACCTCTTCTCGATCCCGTCCGCCGCCGCTTTCAGCCGCAGCCGGTCCGGGTCGCAAACAGCGACGATCTTCACGCCTTTCTGGCTGCCGTGACCGGCGATGTGCGCCCCGCCGCGACCACCGCAGCCGACAATGGCGACGCGGATTTCGTTATTCGCGCCGAAGGTGCGCGCGCTGGCCAGCATTGGCCACGCGACCGTCGCCGCCGCAGCGGAGTGTTGGAGGAATTGCCGGCGCGTGAGCGCGGCGGGGGAGTTGGAATGGTTCATGTTTGGCTGCTCCTTGATTCGTTACACCGCATAATGCTTCGCCACCTTCCGCACGGCTTCGGCGGCGCCGAGGATGTATTCCTCGGTCATGCCTTCGTGGATGGTGAAACGGATGCCGTTCTGGAGGATGGCTTCGACTTCGGGCGTTTGGTGCTTCGTGAAGTCCATCTTCGTCAGCCCCATCTCGCGCACGGGCCAGTGGCCGGCGAAGAAGGCATGCTTCTGAAACACCTGCTCGCGATGCAGCGGCACCGAGATGTAGCCGGCGGAGCAGGAAACGCCCTCGGCCGCGAGCGCCTTGACGAACTCGGCGCGGTTGCAGCGGAACGCCTCGGTCTTGAAGCGCATGAAGTAGAACCAATAGACGCACCGGTCCTCGGGATGCACCTGATGCGGCAGGATGCCGGGGATGCTTGCGATTTTCTCGGTCAGCAGGTTGCCGAGCTTGGCGCGCTTGCTGGCAACACCTTCGAGCCGCTCCAGTTGCGCCGCGAGCACGGCGGCCGTCGGCTCGTTCATGCGGTAGTTGGTGGCGAAGGACCGGAATCCGCCGCCTTTGAGACGGTCGGCGCCTTTGTCACCACATTTCTGGAGGATCGGGCCGAAGCGCTCGTCGCTGGAGGCGACCACGCCACCGTCGCCGGTGGTGATGTGCTTGCTGTCCTGTAGCGACCAGCAGGCGATGTGGCCGACGGTGCCGATGGGCTGGCCGCGGAATTTCGCGCCCCACGCCTGGCAGCAATCCTCGATCAGGATCAGCTTGTGCTTGTCGGCGATGGCCTTCAGCGCGTTGAGGTCGCACGGGTTGCCGCAAAGATGCACGGCGATGATGGCCTTGGTCTTCGGCGTGATGCGGCGCTCGACGTCAGCGGGGTCAAGGTTGTATGTGGTCGCGCCGAGATCGGCAAACACCGGCACGGCCTGCTGGTAGATGACGCCGATGACGGTGCCGATATCGGTGATGGGCGAGGTGATGACCTCGTCGCCCGGCGCGATGCCCGCAGCTATGACGGCAATATGGATCGCCGCGGTGCCAGAGGTGCAAGTGTGGGCGTATTTGAACGGGTAGATCTTCTTGTAGCGTTCGAGTGCCAAGGTCGTCTGCGGGCCTTTCCAGTAAAAGAGCGAGTCCTGCTCCAGCATGGCGGTGAGCCGCTCGCGTTCGAGGTCGCCCCAGCGGCGGGCGCGCTTGACCGTCACCTTGACGGTCTTTTCGCCGCCGTTGATCGCCAGCTTGGACGCATCGGCGGATTTGGCGGTGGTAGCGTTGCTGGCGAGCATGGCAGCCGACGTGGCGGCGATGAATTCCCGACGGGAAACTGACTCTTTATTCTTCATGAACGACTCCTCGTTTGACTAGCTCTTCTTCGCGAGCAACCGCCGCGCGTTGTCGCAACGGATGGCCCGCAGTTGTTCTTCGGTTAATGGCGATTCTTTCAGCTTCAGCAAAGCCGACTCGAAATAAAACAGTGGCGCGTGCGAGCCGAACATCACGCGATTCAGCGGCGCCTTCTCCAGCAGACCCGCGACGCCGCCCACGCCTTCGAGCATGGCAATCTCGACGCAGACCTCGCCAGCTTGGAGCAGGTTCAACAGCGGCTGGCCGCGCAGGACGTTCATCGAGTTCAGGAGCGCCAGCCGAAGTCCCGGCGTTTTCTTCACGATACCAGCCAACGGTTTGACGTCCGGCGGCTCGACTTGCAGCAGCGAGTGCATCATTCGCCGGTCTTCCATGATCAGCACGAGCTGCACAAGCAGGCCGCGCTCCGCCGCGAGCCGCAGAAGCTTCGCGAAGTCAGGGTCGTCGAGCTTGTAACCGTGGTAGTTTGGATGCAGCCGGACGCCGGGCATGCGATGCTCCTCGGCGCAACGGCGCAGGTCGTCCTCCCAGTCGGGAAGTTTCGGGTTCACCGAACCGAATGGAACGAGCAATCCCTTGCCGTGACGGCGGCACTCGTCGGCGAGCCGATCGTTCACCGTGGCGATGTCGCGGTGCAGCAGGCTGTCGAAGCTGCCCGCCCAAGCCTGCGTCACGCCGTTGGCGCGGAGCTTGGCCACGAGCGCGCCGGTTTCATCGAGCGGCAACCGCCGCAGTGGCCAGCGCGAAAGATAAACATTGGTATCTATCAAGCCTGACGGCGCGGTGTCCGCAGCTTGTGCGGTGTTGGCACTGCCGAGCGATGCGACGCCGGCAGCCGCAGCAGCGACTTTGAGAAAATCGCGGCGGTCAAGTGAAGCGATTGATGGTTCGGGCTTCACAGCTTGATTCCCTTCTCACTCAGGATGGGGCGGAGCAGCCGCTTGAGGTTCTCGGCGAGAATGAGCTGCTTGGCAGTATCCGGGATGTTCGCGCCAAAAACCTTGGCGAGCTGCGACGCGAAGCTGCGGCCGCCGGCGTCGCTGCCGTAGAGCACACGGTCGGCACCGAGTTCGCGCACCGCCATCTCCGTAAAGCCGGCGGTCGGGTCGCCACCGTTGATGTCGGCGTAAATTTTCGGATGTGGCCGGATGGCGCGGAGGCCGCGTTCCCAATCGCCGCCGCAGTGGGCGCAGATGAGCGTGGCGTTGGGATGCCGCGCCGCCAGCTCCGCCATGTCCATCGGCGTGGATTCGCCGGGTAAATTTCCGGTAATCTTGATCCACGCGTGCTGCGTCACCACGGCCTTCAACTCAGCGGCGCGGGCGATGAGCGGGTCGAGCGCCGGGTCGTTGCAGTGCATGGCCACCCAGAGCTTCACGCCCACCATCGGTCCATCGCGCACGCAACGGTTGAGCTCGTCGAGGCTGGCCTGCGTGTGCTTGGGGGTGAGATAAACGAAGCCGAACGCGCGATCGGGAAACTTGCGCACTGCTTGGAGCACCTCGTCGTTGCTGCGCCGCATGAACTCCGGCGTCGGGTCGTAGTTCCACGACATCCCCATGAACACACAGAGCCGCGCGATGCCCATGCGGTCGGCGTATTCGAGCAGCTTGGACAGGCGCGCTTCCGGCGTCGTGCCCGGCACGCCGGCAAGGTGAGAATGCACGTCCCAAATATCGAAGTTCATTTTCGGTCTTGGTTGGACACCGATGGCCGCCGTTCTACTCCCTTCCGCCGGAAATGCAAGCTTGCGAGTGTCCCATTGTGGCGGCAACGGTAGTAGAAACGAAGACTCGCACCGCTTCAGTGTTGTTTGGCGGTGCTTGATCGCCGGCAGCGCCACTTGCGATTTCTCCAAGCCGCGGTCATACAGCAAAAAATCCTCCTGCGCGGTTTGCTTCCTTAAGGTGCCGGAAGCTGTGCGTCCAGCGACAGGTCCACGGCGGAGCGGTCGGGCGTCAGGTTCGGAGTGATGTTGATGGAGATCATCCCAGCCGGATTGCTTTCCTGACCGATGGAAATACGCGCCGCACTACCATCGTGCGTGATGATGCGCGGCGCGCTGAGCATGTCCACGCCAGACTCGCCTCGCGCAGCGTTGAGAATGGCGTCGAGCCGGCCTGCAGCCAGCGTGGATGATTGCGAGCTCTCCTTGCCATCGCTCCGGACTTTGCCGAGTCCGAGCCGGTTCCACACCGCCTCAGGCGCGTCAATGAACTGCATGCTGAACGTTACCTGACTGCTTTGCACGTCAATGACCGGTGTGCCAAGCGCAAGCGTGCGCCTGCCTGGTCCTGAAGCCCAACCGCCGGCAACAACCGTTTCGCCGCTCGCCAGCCGGACGCGAAACGAGGTTTTGAACGGCGCTTTGGCGGCATCAGTGCCTGCGGCCGGGGCGGATGCATCGGTTGTCCTCTTTGCGATTCCGGGCGCGGCGCCGGCGCGTAGCAAGGTCGTCTGTTCGCCGCGGCGCAGCGTCACGGTTCGCTGCTCGGCGTCAATCTGCTCTACCACCACGCCCGGCGACCACTCATTGCCTTCACACACAAACCGTTTCCAACCGATGCGATGTTCGACCGACGCTTCGGTCTTGCTGCCCTGCCTGATCACGCCGGTCACGCGCCAGCCGGCGGCCCAGTCGGGCAGCTTCGCAGCCGCCTTCGATTCTGGCTCCGCCGCAAGAGGTATCAACGAACTCGCGGCCAGCCAGACTGCCGGTAACAGGGAGATCATTTTGAGTCGAGTGTTTGATTTCATGGTTACTGGCTCACTGCCTTCGACTGCAACCGCAGCGCGCGCTCATCCGCCGCGAGTTCCAAGTCTGCGAGCTGCGCCACACACTTCAGCCCCTCCATGAGTGGCACGTCGGTAAACGCGTTGCCAGTCATTGTCAGGGCTTGCGCCAGCGCCGCGCAAGTTCGTCCCACGCCGTGCCGTCGTCGACAGGTAGGTTGGCCAGCACCGGTTGGTGCTGCGCAACAGCAGCGAACATGTTTGCCACGGCCTCACCCATCTGCCACAGCGCGTGGCGGAAGTTCGCTTTCCGGGCCAGTTCAACCATCCCGGCGTAATTCAACCCGACGGTCTTACGAATGGTTTCGTTGCAGTCCCAACCCTGCGGCGTCCGGCTCAGCTTCATGTCGGCCAGCACATGACGCGCATGAACGCGGACGTAGCGGCGGTTTTCCGCCAACACGGCACGCAGCAGCGGTTCTTTCTCCGGTGCCCAGCCATCGGGGGCCAATCGGCCGAGCGCGCCGCGTCGCTGGGCCACGCGCATGTAGTGCAACTGCACCGGCTCGACGGGCGTGTCGGCGAGGTCGGCAAAAAGCGCGGGCCAGTTCAGCCCCAACTCCTTCACGCCGATCTCGTGGAAGCTGACGAGATCCTGGATCGGCCGGTTGCGCGGCGTGTATTTGCCGTCAAGCAGATGAAGATCAATGCCGGGCCAGATGGATTTGATGAGACAGTCGCTGACGACGTGGACCATCCAGCCAAGCGCGTAGGCGAGCGGGCGTTCGCCGAGACCAAACAGGCCGAGTGCGTCGCCCGCCACGGCGCCAAAGTATTCGGGCAGATGTTCCCACGGCACAGCCAGCTCGTGGTCGCCTTTGGCCCAGCCGAACACGAGGTGCGAGCGGCCGTAGAAAAGTTCGTAAAGGCGGCGCGGCGAGAATTCGCCCTGCGGCGTGACGAGCTTGAACGGTCGCAGCGCGCCGCCGGTGATTGGGCTTTTCTCCAAAGGCGTGGTGCCGACGCCGACTTCCTGCCCGGTGTCCACGCAAATGGCTTCGGGCATCATCTGGATATCGCTGCCGATGTAGGCGCCGGCGAGGTAGCTGGCGAAATGTCGCCGCATCAAGGGCGCGACGGGCAGCCGGCGGGTGGCCGCGGCTTTCGCACCAAGCACGGCGTAAAGAGTGTGACCGACGATTCCGCTCATGGGCTTCTCCGCATGTCGCCGGAAAACTCCAACCGGCGACGCCGCCGAATCTATCGGCTGCGACGCTGTTTCACAATACCGGGCGACGCTAAAGATGGCCGTTGGCAATCCGCGCCAGTCAGGCTTAGAGTCACCGGCTGTTTGATCGGAAAACATGGTTACTGAAAACTCAAACTCAACCGCAGCAACCGCGCGGGCATCCGCCAACGAGATCGCGACCGCGCGGACTGAACTGCTCGCGCCGGCCGGCGATTGGGAGTGCGCACGTGCCGCGGTCGAGAACGGTGCCGATGGCATCTACTTTGGCCTCGAACGGTTCAACGCGCGGATGCGCGCCGACAACTTCACCACGGCCGACCTGCCGAAGCTGATGGAGTTCCTCCACCGGCGCGGCGTCCGCGGCTATGTCACGTTCAACATCCTGACTTTCGCCGAGGAACTCGCCGAGGCCGAGCGATACCTGCGCGCCATCATCGCCGCTGGCGCGGACGCCGTCATTGTGCAGGATGTCGGCGTGTGCCGTCTGGTTCACCGGCTTTCGCCCGATTTTCCGATCCACGCTTCGACGCAGATGAGCGTCACCAGCGTCGCCGGCATCGAGTTCGCTCAGGAACTCGGCTGCCAGCGCGTCATCCTCGCCCGCGAATGTTCGGTCAAGGAGATCGAAGCGATACATTCCAAACTTCAAACTTCAAACTCCAAAATGGAGTTGGAGGTGTTCATCCACGGCGCGCTTTGCGTCGCCTACTCCGGCCAGTGCCTCACCAGCGAATCGCTCGGTGGGCGTTCGGCCAACCGCGGCGAGTGCGCACAAGCTTGCCGGATGCCATACGAGCTTATTCGCGACGGCCAGCTTGTGCCGCTCGGTGACCGCCGCTATCTGCTCAGTCCTCAAGATCTCGCCGGGCTGGAACTGCTGCCCGACCTGCTACGCGCCGGCGTCAGTGCATTCAAAATCGAGGGCCGGCTGAAGTCGCCGGAGTATGTGGCAAACATCACGCGCATCTACCGCGCGGCGTTGGATCGGCTGCAAGGTAGGACAGGCGTCCCGCCTGTCCCGTCGTCAACCGATGGACAGGCGGGACGCCTGTCCTACTCTTCGGATCGCTACGACATGGAGATGGCGTTCTCCCGCGGCCTCCACACTGGCTGGTTTCGCGGCACCGACAATCAGGCGCTGGTCCACGCGCGCTTTGGCAAGAAACGCGGCGTCCTTCTCGGCGAAGTCAGCCGTGTGCAGGGCGAGTGCGTCCTGATGAAACTACAGGCGCCACTCAAGCCCGGCGACGGCATCGTCTTCGACGCGGGTCGGCCCGACGAGAAGGAAGAAGGCGGCCGCGTCTATGATGTCGAGCCGCGTGGCGCGGAGACGTTGCTCGGTTTTGGGCGCGGCGACATTGATTTCAAACGCGTCCACGTCGGCGATAAGCTCTGGAAGACCAGCGACCACGAACTCGACCGTCGGCTGCGGCAGAGTTTCGCCGGCGACCAGCCGCGTTTTCAGCGACCGGTGACGATGGAGCTTCTCGGCGGAGTCGGCCAGCCACTGACACTGGTTGTTCAAGACGAAGGCGGCCACGTCGTCCGGCTTGCCTCGGCGATGACGCTGGTGTTGGCACAGAAGCGACCGCTGGATACAGAGCGCCTGCGCGAGCAGCTCGGCCGGCTCGGCGGCACACCGTTCGCGCTCGGCGAGCTGCGAAACCGGCTCGAAGGCGCGGTAATGCTGCCGGTAAGCGAACTGAACCGGCTGCGTCGGGATGCGGTGGCGCAACTGGAGGCGCTGCGCGCGCAGCCGAAGCGATGGACGCTCGTAGCGCCGGCATCCCTGCCGGCGATGTCCGGCAAACAGGAGAACAACGACGCCGGCAAGGATGCCGGCGCCACGGCGGAACTGATCGTCCTCGTCCGCTCGATACCACAGCTCGGCGCGGCGTTGCGCTGTGGCGTCGAGACAATCTACTGCGAGTTCGAAGACCTGAAGAAGTATCGCGACGCCGTCCAGACCTTCCGCGCTGCGCACACCGCGCTGCAAACGACGCATTCCGAAATCTTCGTTGCTCCTCCGCGCATCACGAAGCCGGGCGACGACTGGATTCTCAAACAAGTCCGCGCCTGCGACGCCGACGGCTATCTCGTTCGCAACTATGATCACCTGAAGTTCTTCGCCGGTTGCCGCCGTGTCGGCGATTTCTCGCTCAACGTCGCCAACGCGATCACGGCCGACTATTTCCTCAACCGTTTCGGTCTGGAGCGCGTCACCGCCTCCTACGACTTGAACGTCGCGCAACTGGAATCACTGCTGCGCTCCGCGCCGCCGGCGTGGTTCGAGATTGTCATCCACCAACACATGCCGATGTTTCACATGGAGCACTGCATCTTCTGCGCGTTCCTTACCACCGGCACCGACTACACCAACTGCGGCCGGCCGTGCGACAAGCACGACGTGCGGCTTCGCGACCGCGTCGGCGCCGAGCATCTGCTGAAGGCCGACGCCGGCTGCCGCAACACGGTGTTCAACGCGTTGGCGCAGACCGGAGCCGAGCACGTCGCGCGGCTAATGGCGCTCGGCGCGCGCCGGTTCCGCGTCGAGTTTTTGGATGAACCGCCTGAGCAGGTCGCGCAGACGATCGAGAAATACCGGCAGTTGCTCGCCGGTAAGATCTCCGGCGCGCAGCTCTGGCGGGAGTTGAAGCTGCTGAACCAGCTCGGCGTCACGCGCGGGCCGATGGGATGAGCGCGGCGGGCGCTTCGCCACTGCTTGACCTTCCGGCTCGAAACACTTTAATTGCCAGCCATGCTATCGCCAATTGCCGCTGTTCGCCACGTGTTGCTTGCTGCGCTGCTCCTTGCGCCGCTGGCATCGCTGTGGGCGGCGCATCCGGCTGTTCGCGAGACGACTCTGCCGAACGGGCTGAAAGTCATCACCAAGGAAATCCACGCGACGCCGGTCATCAGTGTCTGGACCTACTACCGCGTCGGTTCGCGCAACGAGCGGCCCGGCATTACCGGCATTAGCCACCTCATCGAGCACATGATGTTCAAGGGCACCGCGACACTCAAGCGCGGCGACATTGACCGGCTCACGGCGCTGGCCGGCGGCAAGAACAACGCCTTCACCGACACCGACTACACCGCCTATTATTTCGCGCTGCCTTCCGACGCCGCCGCGCCCGAAGGGAAGTCCGGCCTCGACACCGTCCTGCGCATCGAGGCCGACCGGATGCGCAACTGCGCGATGGATCCGCAGGAGCTGGCGCACGAGAAGCAGGTGGTGTTGTCGGAACTGGACGGCAACGCGAACAACCCCCTCAACCGCCTCGACGAAGCAACGCGCGCCGCCTCCTACGTAGTGCATCCGTATCACTGGCCGGTCATCGGCTGGAAATGCGACGTGCAGGCGATCTCCCGTAGCGACGTGCTTGGTTACTACCGGACTTACTACCAACCCAATAACGCCATCCTCATCCTCGCCGGTGATTTCGACACCGCGAAGGTGTTCGACAGGTTGCGCAAACATTTTGGCCCGATCCCGCGCGGGCCGGAGCCGCCGAAGGTCACAGGCGTCGAGCCGGAACAGGAGGGCGAACGTCGCGTTGCGGTGAAAGGCGAGGGGCGCGCGGTTTACTTCGAGGGGATGTATCATATTCCCGGAACGTCGCACCCGGACATGTTTGCGCTCGGCGTGCTCGACTCGTTGCTGACGGTCGGCAAAAGCTCGCGGCTCTACCGCGCGCTGGTGGACACCGGTCTGGCTACCGACGTGAGCTCGCTGTTCAGCCAGCAGCGCGATCCCGGCTGGGAAACGATTTTCGCCACCTGCTCCGAAACCGCCGACCGCAGGAAGTTCGAGCGCGCGCTCGACGCCGCCATCGCCGATGTGCAGGAAAAACTCGTCAGCCCGGCCGAACTGGCAAAGGCCAAACGCCAGACGATCACGCAGACCGTCTTCGCGATGGACGGCATCAGCGATCAAGGCGCATTGCTCGGCTCTTACGAGATCGTCAATCACTGGAACTATCTGCTCACGCTGAACCAACGCACCGAGCGCGTCACCGCCGAAGATGTTCGCGCCGTCGCGCGGAAATACCTGACCGCCTCCAATCGCACCATCGCGTGGTTTGTGCCGACGAAGATCTCCAAGGAACTCCCCGCGCCGACCCGCCCCAAACCCGGCCCGATCCAACGGAGGATCGGCGGGGGAATTGGAGCGGTGGAGTGTTGGAGTGTTGGAGTGTTGGGGAAAAGACTTCTGCCGCGTCACTACAATGCTCTAATGCCCCAACAATCCATTACTCCATTACTCCATTACTCCAAATCCCCATTCCGTCCCCTGCCGCTTGCCGCCCTTGCGCCGCGCGTTACGCGCACCGTGCTGCCGAACGGCATGGTGCTGCTGCTTCAGGAAAATCACGCAAATCCCACCGCGGCCATCGCCGTCAACGTGGACGCCGGCGCGGCGTTCGACCCGACGAAACGGCCTGGTCTCGCCGTGCTCACCGCCGCCATGCTCAACCGCGGAACCGCGACGCGCTCCGCGGCGAAGTTTCACGAGCAGCTCGACACGCTCGGCGCGGAGCTGACCTTCAATGCCACCATGGATGGCGCGAGCATCAACGGCCGTTCGCTTAGTCAGGACTTGCCGAAGCTGCTGGAGTTGGTTTGCGACTCGCTTCGCCGGCCGGCGTTTTCTCACGCCGAATTGTCGCGGCTACGCGCCGAACAAATCACCGCGTTCAGAGAGGACGCTGACAGTCCCTATATCCTCTCCTTGCAGGAACTGCGCGAGGCGCTTTACCCCCAGAACCATCCGGAGTGGCACTACCTGCGCGGCGGTGAGGCGGACATCAAGGCCGCCACGCGCTCCGACTTGCTGGCGTTTTACCGCCAACACTACCGGCCTGACACCACCGTGATCGCCATCGTCGGCAATTTCGACGCCGGACAGGTTGCCTCCCAGGTCCAGTCGCTCTTCGGTTCTTGGCAGGCCGTCGGTCCGCGGCCTAAACTTGAACTGCCGCCGATCTCCGCGCTCAGCCGCGAGGCCACCGAAAAGCCGAAGCGCCTGCCGATTTCCGACAAGGCCGAAGCCATCGTGTTGATGGGCGCGCGCGGCGTGGATGTCCACGCGCCGGATTATTTCGCCGCGATCACCGCCAACCACATCTTCGGCGGCGGCGAACTGCTCAACAGCCGGCTGCTCGCTTCGCTTCGCGAAAAGCAGGGCCTCACCTACAGCGTTTCAAGCGAGTTCCGCGGCAGCCGCGGCGAACGCCCTTGGACGCTCGCCATGCAAAACGATCCGAAGGACGTGGACACAGCCATCCGCGGCGTCCGCACCGAACTGGAGCGGATGCGCTCCGCCCCGCCGTCCGACGACGAACTCGACCAAGCCCGTGCCACGCTCGTCGGTGGCATGTTACTGGGGATGGAAACCAACGCCGGCATCGCCGACACGCTTTGTGATCTCGAACTCTACGACCTCGGTCAGGATTGGATTGCGCGCGCCGTTGGCGCCATCTGGAAAGTCACCCCCGCCGACGTGCTCGCCGCCGCGCGAAAATATCTGCCCGCGCCCGACAAGCTCATCACCGTCATCGCATCGCCGCAGTGAGGAGGAGATGGAAGATGGGAGATAGGAGATAGGAAAATGAAGTTCACACATCCATGTCGTTCATTGCTCATCCTTCTCCTCCTAACTCCCATCTCCCATCTGCCATCTGCCGTCGTCGCCTTCGGCGACGACTCGCCGCGCTGGGGATTGCTCAACCCGTTCCGGCTCACGATGACGCGGGCGGAGTTCCAGTCGCGGCTCGATCGCGTCTTCTCGCCCGGCGGCGCATTCCAGAAGTTCCTCGTTTACGATGGCGACAGCGTTTCCGTCTTCGACGACGAGCTACGCCAGCAACGGCTTTATCGCCTCCAGTTTGCAACCGACACGTGCCGCGTGATGAAGCGGTCGTTCAAGACGCTGGAAGATCTGCCGGCGCTGAAGAACCCGCCGGCCCAGCCGTTGCGCGGGCTGCGCATCGTGCTCGACCCCGGCCATATCGGCGGCGAGTTCGCGCGGATGGAGGAACGGCTTTTCAAGTTGAACGGCGGCCCGGCCGAACAGGAAGCTGTGCAGAACATCCTCGTTGCGCGCTTGCTCGCGCCGCAACTCCAGCGCGCGGGCGCGACGGTGCTGTTTACCAAGAACAACTTCAAGCCGGTCACCGACGCTAGCCCGGAGCAGTTCCGCGAACCAGCGGAGAAATACGTCCGCGAGAACATCGCCACGCGCCCCGACGTGCGCGCGATGAGCGAGTTGGCGCGCGAGGCGTTTTTGCTCGACGCGACCCGCAAGCGGATGGAGATGGAATTCTACCGCAACGCCGAGATTCGCGCCCGCGCCGCGCTCGTGAACGAGCGGTTGCAGCCCGATCTGACGCTCTGCATCCACTTCAACGCCATCGGCGATACCGACCGGCCCGCGCCCGACAACCGGTTGTTGCTGATCATCCACGGCGGTTACTCGCCCGGCAGCGTGGAGACGCCGCAGTGGAAGTTCGAGATGCTCTGGAAGCTGTTGGAGAACTCGCACCCGACCGAACTCGCCGCCGCCGCCGTCATCAGCCGCGCCATGGCCGCCAACCTGAAACTGCCGCCGGAGCGCTCCAAGCAGGACCCGAACTACGCCGCCGTGAGCGACAATCCCTATATCTATGCCCGCAACCTGATCGCGAACCGGCTCTACCACGGCCCCGTCATCTACCTGGAGCCGTATTACCAAAACAACCCCACGACCTACGCGCGCCTCTTGGCCGGCGACTACGACGGCGAGCGCGAGTTCGGCGGCCAGCGCCTCCGTTCCATCTTCCGTGAATACGCCGACGCCGTCGCGCGCGGCGTCATCGAGTTCTATCGGCAGCACACCATGGCAACGCCTGCGGGACGCTGAGCGACGGGTTAGACGCTTCGGTTTGGCCGGCTCCAGCGGATGCGCGCCAGCAACGTGTCGCCGCGCCAACCGTCGCGGCTGCGCTCTTCACCGACCGTTATCCACGCTTCGTCTGGTGTCACGATAATTGGGTGAAAGTTCCCCATCGCTGCGACGTGCTCCGGCGCACCGGCTGGGTCGCCGATCATCGGGAACATGACGCGCTCCGTGGCGCGCACGAGCCGGAGCATCTTCGTGTCCACCGCCGCCATGAAGATCGGCGCGCGATAGCGGATGACCTTCGCGTTTTCCACTGTCTTGCGCGTATAGACCAGATGCAGCCGCTCGCTGTGTTCCAGCCAATGCTGCTGCGTCGTGGACATCGTCAGCACCTCGCCGTCGTCAAACGTCCACGGTTTCGCCTCCGCCCAGCGCAGGCCATCGTCGGACACGCTAACGTAGCCGTGCCCGTCCTCGGCGCGGATCGTCAGAAAGAACCGCCCTCCCCACCTCGTCAGGCTCGGCTCCAGCAGACCGCGTCCTGCCGTGTTGCGAAGCTCGTCGCCGGTCTCCTTGATCGCTAGCGTGCGGCCGTCGAACGAACAGCGCGCCGTCGTCACGCCGCGGTCCTTGCGGCCCTTCGGCCCGAACGACAGCGCCAGCAGCACGTCGCCGTTCTCCAGCACGAGCCGCTGGCCGCAGTTCGACGTGTAGATGGCCGTCGCGCGCGCGTCGTTCCACACCAGCTTCTTCCGCTCCGACCAACCGCCGTCAGCCGAACGCACGACATACACCGGCCAGCGATCTTCCGCAGGTTTCGTCAGCTTGTTCTTGAGATAATAGACGTTGTGTCCCATCGCCAGCACCGTGCCCGTCGGCGGATGAAACTGAGGCACCACGTCGCACACGCCTTCCTCAAACCCGCCGCCGATGTCGCGCCTCGCCAGCGCGTCAATCGGCGCCGGCTCGTTCCATGTCCTGCCGAGATCACTGCTGGTCGTCCAGTGGACCTGCCCGAAGTTGTCGCTGCCGGTGATTGGCTGCAACGTCATCAGCACCGCCGGTTTCGACCCCGGCACGACGCAGCCGCGCGGATGAAACCAACTCGTGCCGCCATCGCGCCCCTTCCAGATGGTCCGCCGCTCGATGCTGACGACAAGGTCGGGCGCGGTTCCGGCGCGCGCGGCGACGACTGTCGTGGCGCCCGCGAGCGCCTGCACAAAGGCGCGACGTGAGAGTGTTGTTGTCATTTCGATTTCTTTCCGGCGACCAGTGCCGCCATCGAACGATCATGGACGCGCGACAACGCGAGCACCGCCACCGTCGCGCCGATCAGCGCCCGGAGCATGTCCTGCTGCGCGTCCCACGGGTCGCCCTGCATGCCGAGCCACTGCGGGCCGGCGTTCGGGTAAAACCAGACGACGATCTGCCATTCGAGCAACTCGTAAAACGCGCTGAGGGCCAGGCAGAAACAGACAGCCAGAAAGTTCACCATCCTGCCGCGCTGCAACGGCGTCGTCCGCAGCAGCACCTCGCGCGCGATGAGCGCCGGCACGAAACCTTGGAAGAAATGGCCGATCCGGTCGAACGGGTTGCGCGAGAGGTGGAGCAGGTCGCGCAACCAGTTGCCGAGCGGCACCGCCTCATAGGTGTATTTGCCGCCAGCGGCCAGCACGGCGAAATGGATGCCGACGAGCAGATAGACCAGCGTCGAGAAAGGAAATTGCCGCCGCGTCAGCACGAGCGTCACGATGCCTGCGACGCCGAGAGCCACTTCAAACAGCCACACCGCGTAATCCGCAGTGCCAACCGCCGACCACGCGAGGCAAAGCGCCGTCGCCACGCAAAGCGAGAAAAGCGGATCGGGACGTTTCATCGCGGTCATTTTGTTTGTCAGCTGATTGTTAACCGGCGGGCTGGCCTCTAGCAAGACGCTTGCGCAGATGCGGTGGCTTCCGCTACCGTCGCAAACTGTTGTGAAAAACGCCAAAGCCCATCTGAAACCGGCGACGCTCTGCGTCCACGCTGGCGCATATCGCGATGAAGCTACGGGCGCCATTACCACGCCCATCTTCACCGCGTCTTCCTACGCCTATCCGAGTCCGATGAACGAAAACACCTATCAGCGCTACTTCAACGTCCCCAACCAGCGCGCGGTGGCCGCCAAGCTCGCCGCGCTGGAGCGGGGCGAGGACGCGCTGGTCTTCGGCAGCGGCATGGCCGCCATCACGACGGTGCTATTCGCGCTGCTGAAACCCGGCGACCATGCGGTGTTCCAGGAAGACCTCTACGGCGGCACCTACCACTTCGTTGCGGCGGAACTAACCGGGTTCGGAATCGAGGTTTCCTTCGCCCGCAACCAAGCCGACTTCACGGCGCAGCTTCGGCCTAATACGAAGCTCATTTACATCGAATCGCCGTCGAACCCACTCCTGCACTGCGTGGACGTCGCCGTCGTCGCGTCGCTCGGCAAGACACGTGGACTGCTGACGGTCATTGACAACACCTTCGCCTCGCCCATCAACCAGACGCCGCTGGCGCTCGGCATTGACGTGGTCGTCCACAGCGCCACGAAATATCTCAACGGCCACAGCGACCTCAACGCCGGCGCGGTCGTCGCCTCGCGCGAGATCATTGCCCGCATCCGCCCCTGCGCCGTCAACCACGGCGGGATGCTCGACGCCCACGCCTGCTACATGCTCGAACGCGGTCTCAAGACGCTCGCCCTCCGCGTTGAACGACAGAACGAAAACGCCGGCAAACTCGCGCAGTGGCTCCAGCGGCATCCCGCGGTTACTCGCGTTAACTATCCCGGCCTGTCGGACCATCCCGACCACGCCATCGCCGCGCGCCAGATGCGCGGTTTTGGCGGCATGCTGTCGTTCGAGTTGCGCGACGCAGCACAGGCGGGCGCGGTGCTGGGCCGTTTCAAGCTCGCCACCGCCGCTCTGAGCCTCGGCGGCGTCGAGACACTTGTGACCATTCCGGCGAAGACCTCCCACGTCAAGCTGACCGCTGCCGAGCGTGCGGCCATTGGCATCAGCGACGCCCTGCTCCGCGTCTCCGTCGGCATCGAGGATGCAGACGACCTGACCGCGGACTTTGAACAAGCCTTGGCCGCGAGGTGAAGCTGTGAAGATCATCGTTGACGAAAACATCCCCTTCGGCCGCGAGGCGTTTGGCCGGCTTGGCGACGTGGTGACGATGCACGGCCGCAAGATGGACGCCGCTGCTGTGCGCGACGCCGATCTGCTCATCATCCGCTCAATCACGAAGGTGAATCGAGAGTTGCTGGAGGGAAGCCGCGTCAAGTTCGTCGGCACCTGCACCATCGGCACCGATCACGTGGACGAGGCGTATCTGCGCGAACGTGGCATCGCGTTCGCCAGCGCGCCCGGATGCAATGCCAACTCGGTCGCCGAATACATCGTTTGCTCGCTGCTGGTGCTCGCCAAACGCGGCGGCTACCGACTCGAAGGCAAGACCATCGGCGTTGTCGGCGTCGGTAATGTCGGCAGCAAAGTCGTGGCGAAGTGCGAGGTGCTCGGCATGAGAGTTCTGCAAAACGACCCGCCGTTGGCGCGGCTGTTTCCGTGCGAAAAGCGTTTCCTACCGCTGGAAGCGCTGATGGACAGCGATTTCATCACGCTGCACGTGCCGTTGACGAAGACCGGCGAAGACAAGACCTGGCACATGGCGGACGCGGCATTCCTGAAGCGGATGAAGCCCAGCGCCGTCCTGCTGAACACCTGCCGCGGCGCGGTGCTCGATAATAAGGCGCTGAATCGCACGGCCGTGCTGGATGTTTGGGAGGGCGAACCGGCCATTGGCGTTTCGATCTTCGACCGCGTCGCGCTCGGCACGCCGCACATCGCCGGTTATTCCTATGATGGCAAGGTCAACGGCACGACGATGGTTTACCAAGCGGCGTGCAAAGCCATTGGGGCCGCAGCCGACTGGGACGTCCGGCCGCTACTACCGCCGTCGCCGCACGCCACGCTCATTCTCGACGCCACCGGTCGCGACGACGAGGACGTGCTGCGCGAGGTGGCGCTGACGGTCTATGACATCGAAGCAGATGACCGGCGGCTGCGGGCGATTGCAGACTTGCCAGCAAACGAGCGGGGTGCATACTTTGACAGATTGCGGAAAGAGTATCCGCAGCGCCGCGAGTTTCAGAACTCAACCATTACACTTCGCGGCGGCAGTGTAACCGTCCGCCAGAAACTGGCGGGCATCGGATTCAAACTTAAGGATTAAACTATGAGCGAACCACAAGCAGACATCGCATTGATCGGCCTGGCCGTCATGGGCCAGAACCTCATTTTGAACATGAACGACCACGGCTTCACCGTCGTGGCCTTCAACCGCACCGTCTCGAAGGTGGACGATTTCATCGCCAACGAGGCCAAGGGCACCAAGATCCTCGGCGCGCACTCGCTTCAGGAAATGGCCGGGCTGCTCAAGCGCCCGCGCCGCGTCATGCTCATGGTCAAGGCCGGCAAGGCCGTGGACGAGTTCATCGAGTCGCTCATTCCCGTGCTGGAACCCGGCGACATCATCATTGACGGTGGCAACTCGCTCTTCGAGGACACCATCCGCCGCACTAAATACGTCGAGTCGAAGGGCCTGCTCTACATCGGCACCGGCGTTTCCGGTGGCGAAGAAGGCGCGCGTCGCGGTCCCTCGATCATGCCCGGCGGTTCGCCCGCCGCTTGGCCGCACGTGAAGCCGATCTTCCAAGCCATTTCTGCAAAGGTCGGCGACGGTTCGCCGTGCTGCGACTGGGTCGGCGAGAACGGCGCGGGTCATTACGTGAAGATGGTCCACAACGGCATCGAATACGGCGACATGCAGCTCACCTGCGAAGCCTACCACCTCATGAAGGACGGCCTCGGCATGACCGCCGGCGAGATGCACGAAGTCTTCAAGCAGTGGAACGAGGGCGAACTCGGTTCCTACCTCATCGAGATCACCCGCGACATCCTGGGCAAGAAGGACGACGACGGCACGCCGCTCGTGGACAAGATCCTCGACACCGCCGGCCAGAAAGGCACCGGCAAGTGGACCGTGAAAAGCTCCGCCGACCTCGGCGTGCCCACCTCGCTCATCACCGAGGCGGTCTTCGCCCGTTGCGTCTCGGCGATGAAGGACGAGCGTGTGAAAGCCGCGAAAGCCTTCAAGCCGATCAACGCGAAGTTCGCCGGCGACCGCGCGGAGTGGATCGAGGCCATCCGCAAGGCCCTCTACGCTTCCAAGATGGTCAGCTACGCCCAGGGCTACATGCTGATGCGCGAGGCGGCCAAGGAGCACAAGTGGAACCTCAACAACGGCGGCATCGCCCTGATGTGGCGCGGCGGCTGCATCATCCGCAGCGTCTTCCTCGGCGACATCAAGAACGCGTTCGACAAGAACCCGAAGCTGTCAAACCTGCTGCTCGATCCGTTCTTCAAGAAAGCCATCAAGGGCTGCGCGCGCAGTTGGCGCAAGGTCATCGCCACGGCGGTCAAAAAAGGCATCCCCGTGCCGGCGTTCAGCACTGCACTGGCGTTCTTCGACGGCTTCCGCAGCGAGCGCTTGCCCGCGAACCTGCTCCAGGCCCAGCGCGACTACTTCGGCGCGCACACCTACGAGCGCGTGGACAAGCCGCGCGGCGAGTTCTTCCACACCAACTGGACCGGCACCGGCGGCCGCGTGGCCAGCAGCACCTATACGGTGTAAAGCCGTTTCGTCTCGAAGAAGGCCGGGCGCGGCAGCGCGTCCGGCCTTTTTTTGTTTGCGCGAGACAGTGCCGCTCTTGATTCTGCCAAGGAGTGCTTGTCGCCCGCGCCAGATGCTGATACTCATTTCCACCTGCGGCACGCTCATCTGGTGTCACTCTGAGTAGTGCTCAGATCTTAGGAGAATGATGAAAGCCGATTCCGAGGGCCTTCACAAGATCGCCAACACAGACAAGTCTGGCCGGCGGGCGGACATGGTCTTCATCCATGGGCTGGGCGGCGCTTCGCACAGCACTTGGCGGCATGGCAAGGAGGGAAGACCGGACCACTTCTTCTGGCCCGACGAGCTTGGCAAGCAACTGAAAGACTTCGGCATCTGGAGCGTGGGCTATCCCGCGGGTTTCACCGGACTAGGCAAGCAAGGAATGATCATTGAGAAGCGCGCTGGCAATGTCTCTGACACGCTTGCCAACGGTGGCTTGGGCGATCGCCCAATTCTCTTCATTACTCACAGCATGGGTGGCCTCATCGTCAAGCACCTCATTGTGGATAGCCAGATGCTTCCGGGTGAGGATCGGAAGCGCATCGTCAGTTGCATCCGCGGGATTGTCTTCTGCGGCACGCCGCACCGAGGAGCCGCGTTCGCCGATGCAGCGCACGTCTTCGGCCTGCTCGGCGGTGGCAGCCAAACGCACGTAGACGAAATGCGAGCCAACGCCGAGAAGCTCGACCTCCTGCATGACAAATTCATCGAGTGGCACCGGCAGCATCCCGTGCCCATTGAAAGCTATGCGGAGAACCAGAAACTAATGCTGACGCACTGGTTTTTCTTTGCGACTGACTATGGGGTTGTCGTTCCGCGTGCGTCGGCGAATCCCGGTATCGCCGGCTGCGAAATCCACGACTCAGACGACGACCATCTCACGCTCGTCAAACCTCGGGACGCTCAGCATAACGTTTATGCCGGTGTCTCGCGGTTCATCGAAAAAGCGCTGAAGCCCGCGTCGCCTCCAACCCCACCCACGGTCGCCACACCAACTCTTGCCCCGGCCCATGTTGTGATCGAAACACCGCCTGCCAAGGCTGCTGAGATCCCCACCGACATCTCTCGCATCCTCAAATACGCCCCCGCGCAACTCATCGGCCGCGAGGAGGAAACGAAGCTCCTCAACGACGCTTGGGCGAAGACACAGAACCATGATCCCAAGCGCCCCCACGTCCTCACCTTCGTCGCCCTCGGCGGCGAGGGGAAGACCTCACTCGTGGCCAAGTGGGCGGCGGAACTGGCGGGGCAGGACTGGCCCGGCTGCGACGCCGCCTTTGCGTGGTCCTTCTACAGCCAGGGCACGCGCGAGCAACTGGCGGCGTCCTCCGACCTGTTCCTCAAGGCCGCCCTCGCCTTTTTCGGCGACGACGCGGACAAGGCGTTCGCCGCCAGCCCCGCCGGCACGTTTGAGAAAGGCCAGCGCCTCGCCCGCCTCGTGGGCCAGCGGCGCAGCCTCCTCATCCTCGACGGCCTCGAGCCGCTGCAATACGCGCCCACCGCGCCCACGCCGGGCGAACTCAAGGACCAAGGTCTCGCCGCGCTGCTCAAGGGCCTGACCGCCGCCAGCCACGGCCTGTGCGTCGTTACCACCCGGTATTCGCTCCCGGACTTGCGGGCGTTCTGGCAGACCACCGCGCCGGAGGTGAAACTGCTGCGCCTGTCCCGCAACGCCGGCGTGCATCTGCTGAAAACCCTCGGCGTGAAAGGCAGCGAACTGCGGAACATTCCTTCCAGCGACGGCAAGGAGCAGTTGAACGAGTTCGAGAAGCTGGTCGAAGACGTGAAAGGCCACGCGCTCACGCTGACCCTGCTCGGCGGATTCCTGAAACGCGCCTTCCACGGAGACATCCGCCAGCGCGACCGCGTGAAGTTCGAGAAGGCCGACGAGAAGATGGACGGCGGGCACGCCTTCCGGACCATGGCCGCCTACGAACAATGGCTGTTGAGCGGTGGCGACGAGGGCCGGCGCGAAGTGGCCGTGCTGCGGCTCATGGGTCTGTTCGACCGGCCTGCCGACGCCGGCTGCCTCGCGGCGCTGCGGCGCGAACCCATCCCCGGCCTCACCGAACCGCTCGCCGGGCTGGCCGACGACGATTGGGAATACTGCCTCAGCGGCCTCGAAACCGCGAAGCTGCTCACGGTGAACCGCGACGCGGCCGGCGCGCTCGTCTCGCTCGATGCGCATCCGCTGCTGCGCGAATACTTCGCCCGGCAACTGCGCGAGCAACAACCCGACGCCTGGCGAGCGGCCCACCGGCGGCTCTACGAACACCTCCGCGCGACCACGAAGGAAGGCGACCAGCCCACGCTCGAAGACCTCCAGCCGCTCTACCAAGCCGTGGCCCACGGCTGCCAGGCAGGGTTGCAGCCAGAGGCGCTCTGCAAGGTTTACTTCGTCCGCATCTTGCGACAAAATGAACATTACTCATGGCGGAAACTCGGAGCGTTCGGGTCTGACTTGGGCGCTGTCGCTTGCTTTTTCGAGCAGCCATGGAATCGATTGTCCTCAACACTGGTCGATGGAAATCAGACCTTCGTCATGAACCAAACCGCACTCTACCTCATGGCCTTGGGCCGGCCGACCGAGGCCCTCACGCTGATGCGGGCTGCACTGGTGAACTTCGAAGCGCAGACGATATCGGAAAGGTTGAGCGTATTTGCAAGTCCAGAGCAAGTGCAGAACAGCAAGATGTATAATGCGTTTATAGGTGCAGCAAAAATCGCCAGCAACCTGAGCGTGCTGGAGCTGACGCTGGGCGCGGTGGCCAAGGCGGTGGAAGACGCCAAACTGTCCGTGGACCATGCCGACGCCATCGGCGTTGCCGATTTGCGGGAGATGGCGCATGCGAAGATGGCTTTAGCACTGCACCAAGCGGGCCGCCGGGAAGACTCGCAGGCGCTCTTTCGCGAGGCCGAGCAAATGCAGGCCGAGCGCGAGCCTGACTACCCGTTGCTGTATTCGTTGCATAGCTTTTGGTATTGCGACCTGCTCTTGACGGAAGCGGAGCGTGCTGCGTGGCAGTTGGTTCAGAAATCGGAAGTCAGATGTCAAAGGTCAGAATTGCTTGAGGAATGCCGCGCCGTCTCCCAGCGCGCGGCGCAGACACTCAAATGGGAAGGGGGTCGGCTCCTCGACATCGCTCTCGACAACCTCACGCTGGGTCGCGCCGCGCTCTACCGAGTCATTTTGGAGAATTCTGACTTCCGACTTCTGACCTCTGACCTCTCCCACATTGGCGCCGCCATGAATGGCCTCCGCCGCGCCGGCACGCAAGACCATCTTCCCCTCGGCCTCCTCACCCGCGCTTGGCTGCGTTTTCTGGCGGGCGACGCCGCCGGCGCATGGGCTGACTTGGACGAAGCATGGGAGATCGCCGAGCGTGGCTCCATGAAGCTCTTCATGGCGGACATCCATTTGAGCCGTGCACGGCTCTTTGGAAGGCTGAAGGCTGAAGGCGAAATGCTGAAGTATCCGTGGGGGTCGCCGCAGGCCGATCTCGCCGCCGCCGAGAAACTGATCAACGAATGCGGCTACCATCGCCGCGACGAAGAACTGGCCGACGCCAAGAAGGCGATCCTTTCCTGACCCGCCAGAGCTTCCGGGTTTTCCTGTGAAGGCCGTTGGAGTTCAAGCTTCAGCTTGTTTTGATGCGACGGCAGCCTGAAGGCTGAACTCCAACAGGTTGGCGGTCTGATCTTGGACAGACAGGAGTGTCTGTCCTACGCCGCGGTTCACTTCGCAGTCATCGGTTGCATCGCGATGGATGCCTTGATCAGGTAGCTGCGCGAGCAGCGGTCCTTATCGCCGATGGCCGCCTCCGTGACCACCACCGTGGCTTCCACCATGCCCGCTGTGGCCGCCATAGGAACGACCACCGTGACCGCCGTAGGAATGGCCGCCGTAATGATGACCATAATGACCGCCGTAGCCGCCGCCCCAACCGAAGCTGATGCTCGGCCAGCCGCTGTAACCATAGGAACCGTAGTAACCAGAGTAATACGGACTGTAGCAGCCGTAGCCATAGGACGGGTAGCTGTAGTAGCCGGAGTAATACGGCGTATAGCCGGAATAAGGGGTGGAGTAGTAATAGCCTTGCGCACCCGCTTCCAGCGTGCCGAACGTGAGTAATCCGAGCACCGCGCCCATCACCACCAGTTTTGTCGCTTTCATAAGAGTATCCTCGTTCAAACTGTCGCATCTATGACGGCGCACGAGTCTGACTTCTTCACTTAACCGAGGTTTTATTTTTACCTGGTATGTTCACGACAAGGGCGTGGGCATCGCCAGACGGAACGGGATGCTGCTGACGACGGAGCCGGCATTGTTGTTGCCGCCCGCGCAGCAGGGTTCTCAATCTGTGGTCATCGGTTGCAGCGCGATGGATGACTTGATCAGATAGCTGCACGTGCAAAGATCCGTGGCGTCGGGCATGAGCACGAGGCCGCCGACGGGCACCGCGTTGATCCAGCAACCGGGGCGGATGCCGCCGAAGTTCTGCACGCCGCGAGGCTTTTGCAGATCCACGTAGCCCAGCGTGGCCGAGCGGAAGACCATGAGATTGCACGACGCGGCCGGGATGCCGCAGCCGTAGGAGCGGGGGAACGTGATGCCCATCGGCCTGCCGGTCAGCAGGTCCCATCCTTGAGATTGAAAGAGGACGGTTTGGCCGTGAATGATGGGGCGCGTTTTGTAGGTGGCCCTGATGTCCCAACGTCGCCGGCCCGTCGCGGTATCGAAGGCGGCCAGGCGTCCGCCCAGCTCGGAGGCGAGCTTGAAGGCCGTGTTCTGGTAGCACATCAGCAGCGTCTGATGTTCTTCGCTGAGCGCCAGCAGCGTGCCGTAAACATCCTCGTCCGATTGCCAGACGATCTTGCCGTCGGCCAGACCAAGTGCGACCAGCGTGCCGGCGGGATGCGTCGCGCCCTTGTCTGGAATGCCTTTCTTTTTTTCCTTCTTGCGGTCCCCGAGGGCCTCGTCGCGGTCAATCACATACACGCGACCGCCACCGATGGCGATGGCGTTGTGTCGAAGCGAATTTTGAGGTTGCCAACTCCACTTCAACTTGCCCGTAACCGCGTCCATGGCGAACAGCAGCTTGGACTCCGTCCACTGCTCCCGCATGTCGCCCGGGCGAAATCGGAACGTTACGAGGTGCGCGGGATCCACCACGGTGCCAATGAGCGTGTCGCCGACGCAAGCGACCATGCCCCATTCGCCGGGATGGCTACTCTTCGATGTGGGCGCGGTGAAGGTGGCCAGCAGCCTGCCAGTGACGGGATCAAGCCGCAGGCATTTGTTTTCGGTTCGCACAAACAGGCCGTGTTCGCCGACGCAGAAGTTGCTGCCCGTTCCCGAAACGCCCATGAGGTGGTCGCCATCATAGACTTTGAGGATGTCCGGCAGCGGATACTCCCACAGCACACGGCCGTTGTAAGCGTCCACGCACCGCAGCGCGTTGAGTCCTTCAATCAAGAGCAGCCCTTTGTAGAACAACGGCGCCGGGCCGCGACCGTGACGGCTTGGCATCCGGAAGTTGAGGTCGTTGAACCAGGAAACGCCGAGCGGTCCTTTGACGAGCGTGTCGGTCGAGCAGCAGGTGTTCGCCGGATCGCAATACTGATGTGTCCACATCCCCGCGCCCGCCAAGTCGCCTCGCTCGGTCATCGTCATCGCGCCCGGCTTGCCGAAGCACGACTTGCCGCCATAAGGCCGCAGCACCCGGTTGATGTCCTTCGGCGACACCGCATCGGCCCCGCCGCTCACCGATCGGCCCGACACGATCAAGTTGGCGAAGTAGCTCGGCCAACGGTTCTGGCCAAGCTGGCCCTGATGAACAGTGACGCGCACGCCATACAGGCCCGCCGCATCAAGCTTCCGGCGAGCGAGCGCGACCTTCGCCGGATCCGTGTCAATCGCGCAGATGTGCAGCTTCGTGTTTTTGGCCAGTGCCATCGCAAGCGAACCGTCGCCACACGCTAGGTCGAGGCAATAGCCTTCGGTCACGCCCGTCTTGCGAACAATTTCATCAGCAGCGGCTTCGACCGCGGCAGACTCCGCGAAAACCGGTGCTTTCTCCTGGATGGTGTGCGCCACCACCGTTTTGCTGCCATCGAAGCAGTGAATCGTTCCCCGGTCGGTGCTAACAAAGAGCCGACCGACAGCGACTGACAGACCAAGCGGCTCGCCATCCACAGACTTCGTTAGAATTACCTTGCGCGACTTCATGTCGAGCACGCTGACTTTGTTCGTGCTGCCAACAATCACCTTGTCGCCCGCCACGATGAGCGCGGAAATTGGCTTGTGAGGACTCGGCACTCGCCAGATCGGCTCGGTGAAGACGGTCAGTGTGGTTTTCTTACCCTTGGAAACCGTGACTTTCTTCTGCTGCCACAGGTTGGTTCGGTCAACCGCTGCGATCTCCTTCGCCGTCGCATAGATGATCGTCTCCGGCGTGACCGCCATCGCCAACGGGTCTGCGCCCGGGCGGAATCCCTGCTTGCCCGTCTCCACATCGAAGGCGTAGCCGGAGTTGAAGAAATGCGAGTCGGTGACCGCGATGCCTGCTCCGCCAGCCTTGCCGAACGTCTGGAGATGAAAGTAAAGCAGCTTGCCGGTGGCCCGGCTGAACGCCGCAGGCACCGCGCGTCCCGTTGGCACCAGCAACTTCTCGCCAGCCACGACCAGATCGCCCTGTGCCGAGACGCCGCTATGGGCGATAGCGGTCGGGTGCGGCTGCGGCATGAATATTCCGCCAGCCGTTTTGTTACACCAGATGATCCTGCCCGTCAGCGCGTCCACAGCATAGATGAAAATCCCTTCCGACGGCCAGATGCCGGCGGCCCAATACACCACGCCGTCCGCGATCACCGGTCCGCCGCGCGCGGGCCAGCGCGAGATCAGCCGCCCGTTGCCCAGCACCATGCTGTCACCCAGCCCGCCGCGAAGCTTCCACAGCAACCGCCCGTCCTGCGTGCCCAGACAGTAGAGCCAACCATCATCGCTGACGACAAACGCCCGGTCGTGCCAGACCGCGGGCGCGAAACGCACCGGCCCGCCCGTCAGGAACGTCCAGCGTTCTTCGCCCGTGGCAGCGCTGAGAGCGTGCACCTTGCCGTCGGCGGAACTGCCGAACAACAACGTATCACCGACGACGACCGTGTGGAACGCCCGGTCAAACGGCATCCGCGTGTCGCGCCCCGGCCAAGCCGGCATCGGCGCATGACGCGGCTTGTAGTTCCAGCACGGCGTAAGATTGGCGGGCAAATCCTCCGCCGTGTATCCGCTGCGCATCCCGTCGCCGCGATAAGTGGGCCAATCCGAGGCTATGCTGAGACCTGCGGCGGCTGCAAGGAGTGTGATCGCGACCGCCCAACTGAGGTTCCGTCGAGTTGAGGTTCTCATACGTTGTCGCAGAGAGTGTTTGCACCAGCGGCAGAGAGCAATCAGAAAAGCGAACGCCGCAGCGGGCGATCAATCGAGGATCTTCACGTGGCTGACCAGATACCGGCCATCCTTTTCAGGCGCGTCCATCGCCAGACGAAATGAGCGCTGCCGGCTGGCAGGATCCGCCATCTCGATGGCCAGAGTGTAATCGCCGGATTTCAACATCGCAGGCAGTTGAAGCAATTCGGTCGGGCTGTGTTCGCCGGGAAGCCAGTCGCGCGGGTCGCTTTTTGCGTCGGCCGTGAAGGCAGGCCGGCCTTCGGCCTCGAGCAGCGAGAAGCGGAGAACGTAGCAATGGTGGAGCTTGCCGACGCCGACGTTGGCCCATTTCATCTGGAGCGGCAGCGATGCGCCGCGCTTGATGCTCTTCGGGTGGGCAAGCTCGCGCAGGACGAACCGGGCGCCGGCCAGACGGGCGAGTTTCTCGAGCTGGGGCATCGCTTCGGGCGGCACGCGGCCCACGTTGTCGTTGATGAGCGTGACGTGGTTGCTAAGCATAAAGTTCACCGCTGCGTCGAAGGACCATTTACGGGATTGGAGATAGTCGTAGTCCCCGAACCACTCGAAGACGATGGGCGCGCGTTTCCATGTGTTGGCCATGCCCTCTACGGCGGCGTATTTCTTGGAGCCAATCCATGTCTTCTCGTGCCAAGGCGAGCCGACACCGTCGCGCCGGAAGCCGGTGCCGTGCGCCAACGCATAGGCAAGCACCTCGGCGTCGTCGGACATGAAGACCAACGGCGTCTTGTGGAAGGCGCGCAGGTAGAGATCCACGATCTGTTTGCGGACGGCGACGGGCGCGGGGTGCTTCGTGTGCCATTCGCCCCAGATGCCGTAGGAGCCGATGTCGAGGAACTCGATGCCCGGATGGCCATCGTAACGTTCGCCGAGCGCCTTCAGGAACGCGCCGTGCTTCGCGAGATAGAGCGGGTCGGCGTAGTCCGGCTCGATGCGCGGGATGCGTTTGCCGCCACTGGTGGGATCGTCGCCGCCGCGGAGGTATTCGTGGCCTTTACAGCCGGCGTCGAAGAGCCACTTCGGCGAGGTGTAGTAGCCGGCGCTGTGCGCGCTGCACGTCATCACGCGGAAGGCGATGGCAGCGCCGCGCGGTTTCCAAGCCGCGATGGCGTCGTCGAGCAGCTTCCAGTTGTATTGCCCCTCGACCGGCTCGGCCTCGGCCCAGCCGAAGCGGAGATAGACGACGGAGCAGGGGAAGCGCGGCTCGTTCTTCGGGCTGCGCTGCTGGTTCATCCAACCCTGGCCCGGATTAGCGAAGAGCGTGTCCACCTCGCGAAACCGGAGACGAAGCAGACCGATGTCGCTGGCGGCGAAGGCTTGTAAAGAAGCCAGCAGCATGGACAGGACACAGAACTGTGCAACGAGCTGCTTCAGTGAACTGATATGAAATGCTGATTGACGTGCCATGATCAAGTCTTCGGCGTCACAATGACAGTTTCGCGCATCGGCGGTGTGCGGTTTAGCGCTTCGTGCTTCGCATGGAGCTGACGAGCACCTTGCCCGTCTCGATCTCGATCAGGCGCTGCTTTTCCACGTCAGCGTCACGAAAGCGCGAGAACTCCAGCGTCAGCAGATGGGTCGCTCCGAGTGTTTTGCCGATGGTGGCGCGGAACTTCTCCGACACCATGCCGCTCTGGCCGAAGTTCAGTTCCTTCAATATCTGTTCGACCGCCTGCCGGTCCACGAGCGAGAATTCTTTTTCCCGCGATAAGGCCTTCAGGCAGCGGCTTTCCCACTTGCCAATCAGGTTCGATTTAATTCCCTTTGCCCATTGCTCCAAGGCGACGCGGTCGGTCAGCAAAGCGTTGATGATCTCGGCTCCCATGACGGCTAAACCAACCTTCTTCTCCTCGTAAAGAAGCCGGTAGAGGGCGTAGATCGGCTCCTCCATGTCGCTGAATCCCAACTCCACGTTCAGGTCCATCTGTTCGCCGTTGCGGATGATAGTCATTGGAACGCGTTCGCCGACGCTCCTGCTGCGAACGGAGTCCAGTAGGTCAATCCGCTTCTTGATCGGCAAGCCGCCGATGGCGACGACGATGTCGCCGATCTGAACGCCTGCCTTGTCGGCGCCGCGGCCTTTGGTAATGACGACGACCTCCATTTTGCCGTCGGGACGTTGCTGGGTGTTGAACCCAATCTGTCGTCGGCGCACGAAGCCCTCACGAAGCGGCGTAGCTCTGGCCAGTTCCGCCTGCGTCATCGTGGCCGGGTTTGGAGGCGGCGGCACAGGCTGCGGTTTTCTCGAGGGCGAAGCAGCCCATGCTTCCCGCGCTCCGGTTGCGAGGATGACCAACGCCAGCAGGATGATCGTCTTTCTCATCGTTGGTTTCCTTTTGCGCCGCTACTCCGCGACCTGGAGGTTCGCGCCGATCTGCCGCATGAGGTCGGCGAACTTCGGGAAGGTGATGGCGGCGGCCTCGGCTGTGCGGATGACCGTCTGGCCGGGAATCGCGCTCGCGGCCACGGCCAGCGACATGACGATGCGATGATCGTCGTGGCCGTTCACCTCGGCGGCGGTCAGCTTGCTTTGTTCGATGACGAGGCCGTCGGGCAATTCGGTAACGCGCGCGCCGAGCTTGGTGAGTTCCTCGCGCATCACGGCGATGCGGTCGGTTTCCTTGATGCGCGCCTGGGGAACGTTGGCGAGCGTGGTCTTGCCTTCAGCGAAGCACGCGAGCGCGGCCATCATCGGCAGCGCGTCGGGCGTGGCGTTCATGTCAATGCGGCAGCCCTTGAGATTACCGGGCCGCACGCGCACGCCGTCGGGCAACACTTCCAGCCGCGCACCCATCTGCCGCAAATAGTCGAGCACAGCCTTGTCGCCCTGGGAATCATCCAAGTCGAGTCCCTGCACCGTCACATCGTTGTCGCCGATGGCGCCGGCGCACAGGAAAAACGTCGCCGAGGAAAAGTCCGCGGGGATGCGTCGTGTGAACGGTTTGTAGCTCTGGCGGCCGGGCACGCGGAATTCGCGCCAGCCGTCGCGCTCCAGCTTGATACCAAGCCGCGCCAGCCAGTCGAGCGTGATTTCTGCGTAAGGAATCTCGTGCAACAGCGGCACACGGATGATGCTGTCGCCATCGGCCAGCGGCGCGTTGATGAGGATACTGGTGAGGTATTGGCTCGTCTTGCACTCGATGGAGGTCGTGCCGCCGCGCAACCGGCCACGGACAACGATGGGCGGGCAACCGTTGCCGCGCGTCGCCTCGGCCCAGCCGCCGAGGTCGTTGATGGCGGTGATGACGGGGCCTGCGGGACGGCGGCGAATCTGGTGATCGCCGGTGAAGACCACCATGCCCTTGCGCAACAACGCGGCAGTGGCGAGGGCGATGTTCACGGTGGTGCCGGAGTTGCCGACATCCACGACGTTGTCGGGCACGCGCAGTTCGCCGCCCGTGCCCTGGACGATCCAGACATCGGGCCGGCACTCGGCCTTCGCGCCGAGCGCGCTGAACGTTGCCATCGCGGAACGCGCGTCGCCGGACTCCAGCGGCGCTTCGATGCGGCTCTCGCCTGCAGCAAGGCTGGCAAACGCCACCGCGCGGATCGTGTGCGATTTGGAGCCGGGAATCGGCACGGCTCCGTGCAGCCGGGACTTGGAGCAGATGAAGTTCATGGCGCGCAGGCTATCACGGGTCGCATTCGAGGTCAAAGACCGGAAGTTTGGAATGTCGGAACTCCATAAGAATGTCCCCTTTGTAAACCGGAAGTTTGGAAGTTTGGGACGCGCTATAGCGGGCGCCTTCACAAGTGGGGCGAGTTTACAAACTCGTCTGGCGTTGCTTGTGCGAGAACCGTGCGCGAGCTTGGAAGCTCACGCCATTGAGTGCGCGGATCGGCCTGCGCGACTGAAGAATCACAACCGGAAACAAGAATGCGAGACGAGAAGCTTTCGTTGAAGCGCCCGCTCCGCTACCCTTACCGTAATGAATTCACGGCGAGTTATCGTGGTCGGCGGAGGCGCAGCCGGCGTTTTCGCGGCCATTGCGTGCGCCGAGGCGACGCCGGGTGCCGAAGTGACGGTTTTGGAAAAGGGGCCGGAGTTTCTCGCCAAGGTTCGCATTTCCGGCGGCGGTCGGTGCAACGTCACGCACGCCTGCTTCGAGCCGCGCGAACTGGCGGAGCGCTATCCGCGCGGCGGGCGCGCGCTGATCGGGCCGTTCAAACGGTTTCAGCCACGCGACACGGTGGCGTGGTTTGAGGCGCGCGGTGCAGAACTGAAAAAGGAGGGCGACGGCCGGATGTTTCCCGTCAGCGACGACTCGCAGACGATTGTAGATTGCCTGCTGCGGGCGGCGAAGGCAGCGGGCGTGAAGCTGCTGGCGCGGCAGAGTGTGAAGCGGGCGACGCGGCGGGCGGGCGGCGGCTTTGAACTCACGCTGTTCAGCGGCGACGTTCTGCGCTGCGACCGACTGCTACTGGCCACGGGAGGTTGCCGCACGGTTGCCGCTGGGGAACTGGCGGTGTCGCTTGGGCACACGCTGGAGCCGCCGGTGCCGTCGTTGTTCACGTTTCACATCGAGACGCCGTGGCTGCGTGAACTGGCAGGCATTTCCGTCGAGATGGCGGAGGCATCGGTGCCAAGCACGGGATTGCGCGAGCGCGGCGCGCTGCTGGCGACGCACTGGGGCTTGAGCGGGCCGGCGATTTTGCGGCTATCGGCGTGGGGCGCGCGCAAGCTGCACGATCTCGAATACAAATTCCCGCTCCACGTGAACTGGCTGCCGCATCTCAACGCAGAAGCCATCGCTACGGAGCTTCAGTTGCGTCGCGACCGGCAGCCAGACAAGCTCGTCGTGAACACGCCGATTCCGTCCTTGCCGGCGCGGCTGTGGGAGCGGTTGGTTCTCGCTGGCGGCGCAGGCCGCGACACGCGCTGGCGCGTAATCTCCCGCGCGGTGCAGCATCGGCTTGTCCAACAGCTCATCCGCACAGAACTGCCGGTGACGGGTAAGAGCATGAACAAGGAGGAGTTCGTCACCTGCGGCGGTGTGCAGCTCGGCGAGGTGGATTTCAAGACAATGGAGAGCCGCGTCTGTCCCGGACTTCACCTTGCGGGCGAGTTACTCGACGTGGACGGCGTTACCGGTGGCTTCAACTTCCAGGCCGCGTGGACCACCGGCTGGATCGCGGGCCGCGCGATGGCGGGTGGACTTGAAAATGGATGATTGGACAAGCGGCGCGTTTGGCTTAGGCTCGCCAACCATGCGTGTTTATTTCGGCAACGCTCTGACCCGTGCGACGCTCGCCGGGCAAACTCTGCTGCTGGCTGCGTCGCTCACGCTGAGCGCCGCTGTCGCGGAACCGCTCCCGCCGCTGTTTTTCCCTGACTCTGATGTGCTGACACGGCTCTCGACGAGCAGCGCGACACTGCGTTGGTCGCCGCCCGGCGCGGTGCGGGTGGAGTTTCAGAAAACCACCTGGCCCAATGTGCGCTTCATGGCCGGCAAAGCTTACGAGGCCATGGATTGGAGCGCGGTCGGCGCGCTGGCCATCGAGGTGCGCAATCCGGACGCCGCCCCGCTCGAAGTCCACGCGCGCGTGGACGATGATGCGAAAGCCAACGGCGCCGTCCATTGCCGGCAGGGCGGCGCCACGGTCGGGCCGCGCGAACGGGTCACGCTGATCTTCCCGATGGAAGGAACCGCGGTCGGCATGCGCGCCGGGCCGCCGCTGGAGATGGGCAAGAACTCGCGGCGGATGCAGGCAATGGGCAGGCCGCTGGATTACTCGCACATCGTGGCGTTCCAGATTTTCCTGGCGAAGCCGTCAAAGCCGCGTGCGGTCGAGATTCTCTCCATCCGCTGGCTGCCGAAGCCGGATCTGCAGGGCATCGTGGACCGTTTTGGCCAATACACGCGCGCCAAGTGGCCCGGAAAGCTCCACGCCGAAACCGAACTGGTGGAGCGCCGCGCGAAGGAGCAACGCTGGTTGCGAGAACATCCGCGCGTCGCTGATCGCGATGAGTTTGGGGGGTGGAAGAAAGGCCCGCAGCTCAAGGCAACCGGGTTTTTCCGCGCCGAGCAACGCGATGGGCGATGGTGGCTGGTCACGCCCGGCGGCCATCTGTTCTGGAGCATCGGCTCGACATGCGTGCGGCCGGAATCGAGCGGACCGATCAAGGGCCGTGAGACGATGTTCGCGTGGCTGCCGGAGGATCTCGCGAAGAAGGGCTATGCCGACTTCTACCGCCTGAACCTCCAGCGAAAATACGGCGAGAACTGGCTGGCCGAATGGGTTGGTGCGACATGCGCGCGGCTGCCGGCGTGGGGCTTCAATACCATCGCCAACTGGAGCGCATCGGAGACGTTCCGCGCGCACAAGGTGCCTTACACGGCCACGATCTCATGCGGCGGGCTGCCATTCATCAGCGCGGAGGAATACAAGCACGTGCCCGGCCCCTCGCGCCGGCTGCCGGATTTTTTCAGCGAGCGGTTCCCGGAGCGTTATGAGGCGGCCATCGCCAAGGGGACCGCCGAGTGGCGCGACAACCCGTGGTGCATCGGCTACTTCGTGGACAACGAACTGGCGTGGGATTCTTGGGCACAGCTCGGCACGGGCGGCGAATACCTCACTGCGCGCGAAATACGGCAGCGCCGAGGCGTTCGCGAAAGCGTGGGGTGTTGCCATCCGATCGTGGGACGATCCCGTAACGATAAAACCCGCCCAGCTAAATGCAGCGTCGCGGGCCGACTGCTCGGCGTTCATGACGGCTCTGGCTGAGCGTTACTTCTCGGTCGTGAGCGCAATGATGAAAAAACACGCGCCAAATCAACTTTACCTGGGCTGCCGCTTCGCCATCCGGCCGAAGGAGGTTGTGGCCGTCGCCGCGAAATACTGCGACGTGGTCAGCTTCAACATCTACGCCGACACCGTGGACCCGGAGAAATGGAAATCCGCCAACGACCTCGGCAAGCCGGTGGTCATCGGCGAGTTCCACTTCGGCGCGACCGACCGCGGGATGTTTCACACAGGACTGCGGCCGACGAAAAGTCAGGCGGAGCGCGCGAAGGCCTACGCCAAATACGTCCGCAGCGTGCTGGCAATGCCGGCGTTTGTCGGCTGCCATTGGTTCCAATACGTGGATCAGCCGCTGACCGGCCGGTTCGACGGCGAGAACTACAACATCGGCCTCGTCACCATCACCGATACGCCGCATCCGGAGCTGACGGCGGAGGCGCGAAAGGTGAACGCGGAAGTTTACCGGCTGCATTTGCAAGCGCGATGAACGCGAGCCGACACTGTTTCCGCTTTGATTCGCACACTTTCCTCCTTTTCCTGACCTTCTTCGTCGCCGTCACGGCGCACGCCGCCGCGCCGGCCATCGCGGAAACCGCGGCTGTTGTGCTGCGCTCTGACACCGGCGCGTGGCTCTACACGAAGGCCGCCGACAAGGCGATGTATCCGGCCAGCACGACGAAGATTCTGACCACGCTCGTTGCCATCGAGTCCGGCAACCTCGACCGCACCGCCACCGTCGCCGCCTCGGACACGAAGGCCGAACCATCAAAGGTCAGCTTGCGCGTCGGCCAGCGCGTGCCGCTACGGCCGCTGCTTTACGCGGTGATGTTGCGCTCGGCCAACGACGCCTCACTGACTGTCGCGCGCGCCGTCGGCGGTTCCGTCAGCGATTTCGCCGCGCTGATGAACGCACGTGCCCGCAAGGCCGGCGCGACACAGACGCGTTTTGTGAACCCGCACGGCTTGCACGACCCGCGCCACGTCACCACGGCGCGCGACCTCGCGCTCATCACGCGCGCGGCGATGGCCAACCCGACGTTCAGGCAGATCACGGGCACGAAAGTTTATGCGTGGCGCTATTCGCCGGCGCAGACGCTGGAAAACCACAACCGGATGCTGAAGACCTACGCTGGCTGCATCGGCGGCAAGACTGGCTACGTGAAAGCATCGGGCAAGACGCTTGTGGTGGTGGCGCAGCGCGGTGGCGTGGAGTTGATTGCGGTGCTGCTCAACGGTCGCGGCGAGCGGATCTGGCAGGATGCGGCGGCGTTACTGGACCACGGTTTTCGCGTGGCGCGGCACAAGCGAACGAGCGAGCGCAGGGCTGCTAATGAGTTTGCAAAACGGTGATTCGTGCGTAGTCTTGCCGGCACTAACCGGAGGCGAATATGAGAATACAAACAAGGAAACTGATCGGAGCCGTTGTTGCGGCGGCAGCGTTTGTGTGTCTCAGCGGCCCGGATGCGTCGGCCCAAACGATGCGGGACAAACTACAGCGCGGTTTTGCCAACATGGCCGGCGGCGTGGTGGAGATTCCCGGTTGTGTCGCTGACACCACACGCAAAAGGGGACCGTGGATGGGCTACACCCTCGGTTTCCTCAAAGGCGTCGGCATGGTGCCAGTGCGCACTGTGGTGGGCGTCTATGAGTTTCTCACCTTCTACGTCCCCGCGCCGGACAACTACGAACCGGTGCTGAAACCGGCGACGCCGTTCAATTATTGGGACGAGGACTGAGCTAACGCCAAAGAAGCGGGAGTTCCTGACGGTCGCGTGTTGGCCGCCTACAGCTTCGCCACCGTCACGCCGTAGATGTCCTTGTCGGCTTTGATCTCCGCCAGCACCGCCTCGTTGGGTTCGCTGTCGAGGTTGAGGAGCGTCAGCGCCGTGCCGCCGCGCTTGTCACGGCCGAGGGTCATCTGCGCGATGTTGACCTTGTGCTTGCCCATGATGGTGCCGATCCAACCGACGATGCCGGGGCGGTCCTTGTTCTGCATGATAAACAGCACGCCGCTCGGCACACTCTCCACCGGCACGTCGTTGAGCCGCACGATGCGCGGATTGTTCAACGAACCGTAGAACGTGCCGCTCACACTGAAATGCTTGCCGCCGGCATGCGACTCGACAGTGATCAGTTCCGCGTAATCACTCTGCGCACTGGAACGCGTTTCCTCGACCTTCAGGCCGATGGTGGCGGCGATGATCGGCGCGTTGACGAAATTCACCTCGCGGCCCTCGGCGCTGCGCAGGAAGCCAACCAGCACACTGCGCGAGATCGGGTTGGTGTCCATCTCCGACACGCGGCCGGAGTAGTGCACGACCAGCTTCTCGCAACGGCGCAGGCCGGTCTGCGCGAGCAGGCGGCCGAGTTTCTCGGCGAAATCAATGTAGGGCTTCAACATGGCCAGCGTCTTCGCGTCGAGACTCGGCATGTTCACCGCGTTGCGGATGCCGCCGCCGCCGAGCACTTCGGCGATAGCCTGGGCGATCTCGATGCCAACACTCTCCTGCGCTTCGCTGGTGCTCGCGCCGAGATGCGGCGTGACGATAACGTTGGGTAGCTTCAACAGCGGCGAGTCCGCCGGCAACGGCTCGGTCTCGAACACGTCGAACGCGGCGCCGGCGACCTTGCCGGATTGGACCGCCTCGACGAGGTCGGCTTCGTTGACGAGGCCGCCGCGGGCGCAGTTGATGATGCGCACGCCCTTCTTCATTTTCTCGAACGCGGCTTTGTTGACGATACCGCGCGTCTGATCCGTCAGTGGTGTGTGGACGGTGATGAAGTCGGCCTGCGTGAAAATCTCCTCCAGCTCCACCATCTCCACCTGCAACGCCTTGGCGCGACTGATCGTGAGGTAGGGATCATAGGCCAACACGCGCATGCCGAACGCCACCGCGCGCCGTGCCACCTCGCCGCCGATGCGGCCGGTGCCGATGATGCCGAGGGTCTTGTTATAAAGCTCGACGCCCTGATAGGACTTGCGATCCCACTTGCCGCCCTTGAGCGTAGCGCACGCCTGCGCGACGTTGCGGGCCAGCGCCATCATCATGGACATCGTGTGCTCGGCGGTGGAAATGGTGTTGCCGCCGGGCGTGTTCATGACGATCACGCCGCGCTCGGTAGCCGCCTCCACGTCCACGTTGTCCACGCCGACGCCGGCGCGGCCGACGACGCGGAGCTTCTTCGCAGCGGCGAGCACCTCGCGGGTGATCTTGGTTTCACTACGAACCGCGATCGCCTCGACATCGGCGACGGCGGCAAGCAGATCGGCGCCTTTCAACCCGTAACGTTCTTCAACGGTCAACCCGGGCGTCTGCCGGAGCATCTCGACGCCACGCTTGGCAATAGGATCGCAAACAAGGACTTTCATCATGCGCCGCAGTCTAGAGTTCCGCGCCCAAAGTTCAAGGTTCAAAGTTGGCTCTAAGTTGGCGGAGAGTGCTGGCGTTTGGCGGTGACGCGGCTAATATCTCTGAGCTTTGAAACCTTGAACTGTGAATCCGGAACCTAAATTCAGATTCTGCGCGATTGCCGACTGCCACTTCAGCGCGAAGACGGCGCTGGCCGACCGCGTGCTGATAGACGACCTCAACGAGCTGGGGGCCGACTACACGATTGTGCTCGGTGACATTAGCGGTCAGCCGGGTGCTGGCGGGCCGGAGATGACGCAACGCGCTGTAGAACTGCTGCGCGGCCTGCGGATGCCGTGGCGCAACCTCATCGGCAACCACGACCTTGAATTCGAACCGATTGAAACTGACCGCGAGAACATTGTCATGTGGCTGCGCGTCCACGGCTACCGGCTGCCGTGGCACCGCGAAGACCGCGGCCCGCTGACGTTCCTGTTCCTGAGCACCGAGCGGTTTCGCGAACACACCATCCAGCCGCACGAGGTTTACCTCACACAACGGCAGCTCGCCTGGGCCGACGACGAACTCAAACGCTGCGCCGACCGCCCCGTCGTCATCGCCTCCCACGCGCCCGTGCTCGGCTCCAATCTCCTCGTCCACGCCGAGATGCACGTCCGCGCGGGCAACGCCTACATCAACCAGAACCACATCCCCGGCCAGATCATGGATCTCTGCTGCCGGCACAAGAACATCCTCTTCTGGTTCAGTGGCCACAGCCACCTCAGCCAAGCCCATGCCAACGCCATCGTCAACACCGTCGGCATCCACTTCATCCACACCGGCACCACCAGCGCCGACTGGGCGCGCGAGATGAAGCGCCACAGCCGCATCGTGGACGTGGAGCCGGAGCGCGTCGTCATCCGCACTTTCGACCACGACAAACGCGCCCTCGACCCCTCCCTCGACTTCGTCATCCCGCACACGCTCGACCACCTCATGGCCGCGCGCCAGGCGCGGGCGAAGTGATTCGGAGGTCTGTCGCGTTCTGTCAATCCTCTGCCAATGAACTTGACAGCCCGGCCACTCCCCGCCAGCCTCCGCCCCAGTTGGACAGCACTTCCGACTTCGTCTTGGCCGGAAACGTTGTCCTATTGAGAATGTTGAGCGCAAGGTATCACATTATGGCATCACACAATCAGTATCGCGGTTACATCAAGCTCCCCAAGAAAAAGGCGTATCGGGAGTCCATTCGGCTAGACTTCAATGCGCACATTGATGCTCAACTAGGCGGCACGAAGTTGGATGGATTCTCGTTACGCTTGTTCGTCCTCAAGAAGGCTTCCAAAGGTCGTCTAAAAGAGGAGCATCCAGAGATAGGTATTACACTCACACCGGAAGAGTGGCTGGACTTATGCGACGCAATGAAGAGGGAGTTTGAGTCGGCATCTGAAGCACGGAAGAAGTTTGATGGCATGCGATAGATTTGCGATTAAGAATCGCTACAGGCATCTGCCGCTCTGCCTGATCTCTGACGCTAGCTAGCCTCTTCCGCCACATCCTCCACGGTGACCGCTTCTCGCCGGCGGCCTTCGTCTGCTCGACGGCGCGGGCGCTGTCGCCGGGCTGGGCGTCCACGCCGCGGATGGCGTCGTTGTTAAAGCCAGAATCCCCCTTTCGCAGCGCGCCGCGTTCTGCTAAGTAACGGTTGTGCATCCGATCGCGTTTCAATACGGCAGTTTCGTTGTCCACTGGTATGGCGTCCTTGTGGCCTGCGGTTTCCTCGCGGGCATCTGGATGACCGCCTGGCGTGCGCGCCAGCAGAACATTCCCACCGAATTGGTTTTCGACCTGTCGCTCTACTTGCTCATCTTCGGCATGCTGGGCGGCAAGTTGTTCTACCTCATCGCTTATTGGAACGATTTTCACCACAACTTCAGCCGCGAAGGCTTCAACGCGTTGCGCAGCGGGTTCGTTTTCTACGGCGGCTTCATCTGCGCGGTCGTGGTCACGATCTGGTATGCGCGGCGGCACGGCATCCAGCACTGGCGGATGGCAGACCTGTTCACGCCGGCGTTGCCGCTGGGCCACGCGTTCGGCCGGCTCGGCTGCTTCGCTGAAGGTTGTTGCTACGGCGAACACAGCGCGCTGCCGTGGGCCGTGCACTATCCTGCGTCGCATCCGACGTATCCCGACGGAGCGCATCCGACGCAGCTCTACGAAGCCGCCGCCAACCTCGCTTTCTGTGCCGTGCTGTCGTGGTTCTATCCGCGCCGTAAGTTTGACGGCCAAGTGTTCTGGATCTACGCGATTCTCTACGCTGTGATGCGCTTCAGCATCGAGTTCATTCGCGGCGACAACCCGCGCCACTGGCCGGGCCATCTCACCAATTCGCAGGTCACCGCCCTCCTCTGGCTGGTCGCGGCGGCGATCTTCCTGTGGCGGCTGCCGCGGAAGCGGGCGGTGCAGTGATTTTGGATTGTCGCAAAATGGGGACAAAACCAAAAGAGGAACGGCTGAAGTTCACCGTTGGCGCTGAAGCCGCCGGGCAGCGGCTCGACATCTGGTTGCACGGCCAGTTGCCCGACCGCTCGCGCGCTTTCCTGCAAAAACTGGTCCGCGACGGCCACGTTCAAATCCAGAATCCGAAATCCAGAATCCAAAACCTCAAGCCCAATCAGGCGGTCCATCTCGACGACACTGTCGAGGTTGTCATCCCGCCGCCGGAACCGAGCGAAGTCGCGGCGGAAGCCATTCCGCTCGACGTGCTCTATGAAGACGCCGACCTGATCGTCATCAACAAACCGTCGGGGCTGGTGGTGCATCCGGCAGTGGGCCACCGGACGCACACGTTGGTGAATGCGCTGCTGCACCACTGCCGCGGCCAGCTCAGCGGCATCGGCGGCGTCGAGCGCCCGGGCATCGTCCATCGGCTCGACGGCGACACCAGCGGCTGCCTCGTCGCGGCGAAGCGCGACCGGGCGCACCGCAACCTGCAAGAGCAGTTCAAGGCGCGCACAGTCGCCAAACACTATCTGGCGCTGGTTTGGGGCGTGCCGCGCCGGAGCAGCGGCTTCATTGAAGGCGCCATCGGTCGCAGCGCGATCGATCGCAAGAAGATGCGCGTCGTCAGCCACGGCGGACGCGAGGCGATCACCGAGTTTGAAGTCATCAAGGCGTTTGGCGAGGTGGCGTTGCTGCGTTGCACGCTGCACACTGGACGCACTCACCAGATTCGCGTCCATCTTGCCGCGATGGGCCACCCGATCGTCGGAGACAGAGTTTACGGCGGCGCTCGCAAACACGCGCTGGTGAAACTGGCGGGTCGCCAGATGCTGCATGCGCAGACGCTCGCGTTCGACCACCCGCGCACCCACAAACGGCTGGAGTTCACCGCGCCACTTCCGCAGGATATGGCGGCGTTGATCCGGCAATTGGAGAGTTGCAGGCCGGACTCGAAAAAGTAATGCGTATTGCGTGAGAATGGAGTTTTTATGAGTCAGTTTCATGAGGCGCTTGACGCCACCATCAGTCATTTGGAAGAACTCAAGCGCGCCGGCGTCACGCACGTGCCCGTGCGGCGCGAAACGCTGGACGCGTTGGGCCGGCCCATCGCTGTCGCCGAGCCACCCGTTACGCAACACGCAATGCGCAGCACGCCTCCGCCCGTCCCCGCCCCGCGCGCGGAGCCACTCGACATGTTTGCCGAACGCATTCAGGTGAGCGGCACAACCAAGACCGAGAAACTCGCTTCACTGCGCCAGCAAGCGCTGGCGTGCGCGAAGTGCAAGCACCTCGCCGCCTCCCGCACGCAGGTCGTCTTCGGCGTCGGCGATCCGGAGGCGGAACTGATGTTTGTCGGCGAAGCGCCGGGAGCCGACGAAGACGCGAAAGGCGAGCCGTTTGTCGGCCGCGCCGGCCAACTACTCACCAAGATCATCGAGACGATGGGCTACAAGCGCAGCGAGATTTACATCGGCAACGTCCTGAAATGCCGTCCGAACATGCCCGCCGGCGAGAGCGGCAACCGCCAGCCGACCGGCGACGAAATGAAAACGTGCCTGCCATGGCTTCAGGCGCAGATTGACATCATCCAGCCCAAGGTGATCGTCGCGCTCGGCGCGGTCGCGATGCGTGGGCTGATGCCGGAAATCACCACGGGCATCACGAAACTACGCGGCCACTGGTTGCTCTACCGAAACATTCCCCTGATGCCCACCTACCATCCGGCCTACGTGTTGCGCGCCTACACCATGCAAAACCGCCGCGCCATCTGGGAAGACATGCTGCAAGTGTTGGAAAAACTCGACCGCCCCATCACGCCGAAAATGCGGAACTACTTCAAGTCGGAGTGAGGCGTTGACGAACGCGGTAAAGTCGCTGGTAGGATCAGCGACCTCCGAAACCGGCGCCGGCGTTGCGCTACTTCTTGCCTGTGTCGCCGATCATCTTCCAGAATTCGGGCCGCTTCTCCAATTCGGTTTCCTCGCCGGCATCGAGCTTGGATCGGAACAGAAAATCCTTGAGCGTGTTCTTGGTCAGGATGCGGTGCACGACGACGCCCTCGGTCGCTCGCTCGAAATAGATGCGGTAGTCGCCCTCGCGCAATCGGTAGAGATGCCGGCCCTCACGCGCGAACCGGCCGTATTTGGCGGTGTTGTCGGTGGCGAGATCCTTCGGCACCTCGTCGAACCGGCCCATCAACAGCATTTGCTTTTCCTTCGGCAGCTTTGCCAGCTCCGCAGCGCTTGTTGGATTGAAAATGATTTGAAACATGATCGTTACCTCTGTTTCAGCCTAGCATTCAGCGCGGTGGAGTCAAGACGCGCGACAGATGCGCTCGGTAGCCCACCTTCCTTTCTTTGTCTGACGGCTTCAGCATCTCGAACTTCCATCCAGCCTTGGTCGAATGTCGTTTGATTACTTGCCAGCGTCCTCAAAAGGCGCATAATACGTCCTGCTGTGCGCCCGTAGCTCAATTGGATAGAGCGTCGGCCTCCGGAGCCGAAGGCTGTGGGTTCAACTCCCGCCGGGCGCACCAGTTTTTCGATCTCCACGTTCAAAACCAACCGGCATTTTGGATCGCACCCACTGAGAACGGTGGTGCCAGCACTCTTCGGAGGTTTTTCGAAATTTGCCTTGCGTGGCTTTGGACGCGTCCGGTATGTTCGGCACAGTTTGAGATACCTTTAAGTCCGGTCCAGCGAGACCGGAAAGGCAATATGATGAAGTTCGTCGTTAAGAATCGCCGTGTGGCCGCGACCTCGTGTCGGGGCGGCACGGTTTTTTTGTGCCTATGAAACATACCTGCGTAATGGATGCCGTGGCGATGGACCGGGCGTTGACGCGCATGGCGCATGAGATTGTCGAGCGTTCGGAGGACATTGGGAAGATCGCTTTGGTCGGAATCCAGGGCGGCGGCGTGCGGCTCGCGCAACGGCTCGCCGCCAAGCTCCAAGAGATCACCGGCAAGGCGGTGCCGTGCGGCATGCTCGACATCACGATGCACCGCGATGACCTTTCGTTGCGAAAGAAGCCGCCCGTGGCCCGCCAGACGAATATCCAGTTCGACGTGACCGGCAAGCACATCATCTTCGTGGACGACGTGCTCTACACCGGCCGCTCAACGCGCGCAGCGATGAGCGAGATCACCGATTTCGGCCGGCCGGCGCGCATCCAGCTCGCCGTGCTGGTGGACCGCGGCCACCGCGAGCTGCCGATTCGGGCCGATTTTGTTGGCAAGAACATCCCGACATCGAAGGAACAAAAAGTCCGCGTCCTCGCGGAGGAGGTGATCGTCGAATGAACTGGACCCGCAAAGACCTCATCGCCATCCAGGATCTCCAGCCGGAGGAGATCGTCCACATCCTCGACACGGCGCTGACGTTCGAGGAAGTCGGCCAGCGCGACGTGAAGAAGGTGCCGGCGCTGCGCGGCAAGACGATGGTGAACCTCTTCATCGAACCGAGCACGCGCACGCGCACGAGTTTCGAGCTGGCGGCGCACCGGCTCTCGGCCGATGTCGTCAACATCATGGCCACCGCCTCCAGCATCACCAAGGGCGAGACGCTCAAAGACACGGCGCTCAACCTCCAGGCGTTGCACGCCGACATCATCGTCATCCGCCACTCGTCGGCGGGCGCGGCGAAGTTCCTCGCGGACCGGCTGGACGTGTCGGTGATCAACGCCGGCGACGGCGCACACGAGCATCCGACGCAGGCGTTGCTGGACGCGTTCACGATCCGCCAGAAAAAGGGCCGCATCGCCGGCCTGAACGTCACCATCCTTGGAGACATCCTCTACAGCCGCGTCGCGCGCTCCAACATCCACCTGCTGACCAAGCTCGGCGCGCGCGTGACGCTTGCCGGCCCCAGCACGCTGGTGCCGCGCGTGTTCGAGCAACTCGGCTGCCGCGTCTGTTACAACGTCGAGGAAGCCATCGCCGACGCGGACGTGATCAACCTGCTCCGCATCCAGCACGAGCGGCAGCGCCAGACGATGTTCCCCAGCATCGGCGAATACGCCACTATCTTCGGTCTGACGAAGGAGCGGTTCGCCCGCACCAAACCCGACGCGCTGATCATGCATCCGGGGCCGATCAACCGCGGCGTGGAAATTGACAGCGACCTGGCCGATTGCAAGCGCAGCGTGATCCTGCAACAGGTCTCGCACGGCCTCGCGGTGCGGATGGCGGTGCTTTACCTATGCGCCAGTGTGCAACCGGTGGAGGAGGCGGCATGAACAATCTGACGATTCGCAACGGACGGGTGATCGATCCCGCCAACAAAGTGGACACGGTGCGCGATGTTTACGTGCGCGACGGCAAAATCGCCGCCGAGCCTGCGCCGGACGCAATAGTGGTGGACGCGGCGGGCCTCGTGGTGACGCCGGGGTTGATTGACCTTCACGTTCATCTGCGCGAGCCGGGCCGCAGCGACAAGGAAACCATCGAGACCGGCACGCGTTGCGCAGCGTTCGGCGGGTTCACGAGCGTCGTTTGCATGCCGAACACTTCGCCGGCGGCGGACAACACCGGCACCATTGCGTTCATCAAACAGCGCGCCGAGGCTGTCGGCTGCGTCAACGTCTTGCCGGCTGGGGCGATCACCAAGGGCATCGAGGGCGCGGAGCTTGCGCCGATCGGTTCGCTCAAGCGCGCTGGCATCGTGGCGATCACCGACGACGGCCGTTGCGTGCAAAGCAACGAGATCATGCGGCGCGCGCTGGAATACGCGAAGATGTTCGAGCTGCCGCTGATGGACCATTGCCAGGACAATAACCTCGTCAGCGACGGCGTGATGCACGAAGGCTACTGGAGCCATCTACTCGGCATGAAAGGCTGGCCGAGCATCGGCGAGGAAATCATCGTCGCCCGCAACATCATGCTCGCGGAGCAGGTGGATTGGCATGTCCACTGCCAGCACCTCAGTAGCGCCGGCAGCGTGCGGCTCGTGCGCGAGGCGAAGAAACGCGGCGTGAAGATCTCCGCCGAGGCGTGCCCGCATCATTTCACGCTGACCGACGAGAGCTGCAAGGGCTATGACGCCAATTTCAAGATGAGTCCGCCGCTGCGCGAGCCACGTGACGTGGAGGCGATCCTGGAAGGTCTGGCCGACGGCACCATCGAGGTGATTTGCAGCGACCACGCGCCGCACTGCGCCTTCGAAAAAGAGGTGGAGTTCGACAAAGCGCCGTTCGGCATTCTCGGCTTGGAGACGGAACTAGCGCTGTCGTTAATGGCGCTGGTCCACAAGAAGCTGCTGACGCTGCCGCAGCTTGTCGAAAAGTTCACGACCGGTCCGGCGCGACTGCTGCGGCTGGACAAAGGCACGTTGTCGGTCGGCGCGGACGCGGACATCACGGTGATGGACCCTGCGCGCGAATGGGTTTACGACGTAAACCAGACGGCCAGCAAATCGCGGAACACGCCGTTCCACGGCTGGTCTCTCAAGGGCAAGGCCGTGACGACCATCGTCGGCGGGCGCGTGGTGTGGCCGGTGAAGCGATGATGAAGACGCTGATCGGCTATCTCTGCGCTGCGGCGGTGGGCGTGCTGGCCACGTTGCTTTGGCTGAACCAAGCGACGCGCCGCGAGATCAGCAATGATTTCGCCGCCGCCGAGATCAAGCGCGTGGCGAAGGCGTTTTCGGCCGAGCAGGTGATCGTCTTCAACTACAGGCACAAGCGGTCGGATCTGATCAGCACGGCGCAGGTTTCCATTCTCGGCAAGGCGCGCGTGTTCGCCGGGTTCGATTTGTCGAAGCACCTGCGCGTCGTCGTGGACCAGAAGAAGCGGCGAGTGACGGTGGAGCTTGGCCAGCCGGAGATTGTCGGCGTGGATGTATTTGACCAGGCCTACCAATACGAGAAAGATTGGTTGTGGAACCGGTTCTCGGAAGAGGACCGGGATGCCATCGCACGCGGGATGCGGCAGAGCGTGTTGCAGCAGGCGGCGGCCAGTTCGCTGTTGCGCGAGGCGCGTGATAGTATGAGAGACTTTTTGACCGCAATGATGCGCGGTCACGGCTACGCGGCGGACGTGCAGTTTGTCGGCATGGAGCCGCCGCAATCGAAAGGATAAATGGACGCAGTTTTGGCACTTGAAGATGGTTTGGTTTTTCGCGGTCAGGGTTTTGGCGCCTGCACGTCGGCTTGCGGCGAGGCGGTGTTCAACACCTCGATGACCGGCTATCAGGAGATTCTCACCGATCCATCCTACAAAGGACAGATCGTGGCAATGACCTACCCGGAGATCGGCAACTATGGCATTAACACGCTCGACGTGGAGAGCTGGCAGCCGCATGTCGCGGGCTTCGTCATCCGCCAGCTCAGCCCCGTCGCCTCGAACTGGCGCTCGGAGTTCACGCTCGACGCGTATCTGAAGAAATACAATCTCCCCGGCATCCAGGGCGTGGACACGCGCCGCCTCACCAAGCATCTGCGCACGCGCGGCGCGATGAAGGCGTTCATCTCCACCGAGCCGGTCAGCGACGCCGACGCCGTCAAGCGCGCGCGCGACTGGAAAGGCATCGTCGGCGTGGACTACGTCGTCGAGGTCACGCATAAAAAGCCGTTCCACTGGGAAGGCTACGGCCAGTGGAGCGCCAACTGGGACATCCCGCGTGGCGCCACGCTGGACGAAGCCCGCGTCGCGAAGGGTGAGACAGGACAGTTTCAGGGAATGTTCGATGCGTTGCCGACGCCAGGCTACCGCATCGTGGCGTTTGATTACGGCATCAAATACAACATCCTGCGCCGGCTGCGGCAGCGCGGTTTCGATACCCACGTGCTGCCCGCCACCGCGACGGCGAAGGATGCGATGGCGTTGAAACCGGACGGCGTGTTCCTCAGCAACGGCCCCGGCGACCCGGAGGCGCTGCCCTACGCGCACCGCGCCGTCCGCGACCTGCTCGGCGAGGTGCCGATCTTTGGTATCTGTCTTGGCCACCAGATTCTCGGCCACGCTTTCGGCGGGCGCACGTTCAAACTCAAGTTCGGCCATCGCGGCGCGAACCAGCCGGTCAAGGAGCTTCGCACCGGCAAGGTGCTCATCACGTCGCAGAATCACGGTTTCGCGGTGGACGCCAAGTCGCTCAACACCGACGAGGTTGAGGTCACGCAGATCAACCTCAACGACCAGACCGTCGAGGGCATGCGGCACAAGAAGCACCCGGTCTTCAGCGTGCAGTATCATCCCGAGGCGTCGCCCGGCCCACATGATGCCGGCTACTTGTTCGATGAGTTCAAGCGCCTGATCGAAGATTACCGTCGCAAGAAGTAACCGCGGCGGCCGGCGCTGGCTAAGATGACGGAGTCAAAGGAAGCGACATGAATCGGCGAGTCTTCATTCAGACAGCTGCGGCGGCGAGCGTCGGTTTCTCAACCTTCTCCATCCGCGGTGCGGACTCGCCGGCGAAGAAATACCGCACCGCGCTCATCGGCTGCGGCTGGTGGGGCGGCAACATCCTGCGCGAGGCGATGGCCAGCGGCGCGTGCGATGTCGTCGCCCTCTGCGACGTGGACACGCGGCAAATGGACCAGCTTTTCGGGAAGGTTGAGCAGCTCGCCGGCCGGCAGCCGAAGCGTTACAAGGACTACCGCGAGCTGCTCGCGAAGGAGAAACCGGAGATCGCCATCGTCGCCACGCCAGATCATTGGCACGCGCTGCCGATGATCGCCGCCGTGCAGGCCGGCGCGCACGTTTATGTCGAGAAGCCCATCAGCCACACCATCAACGAAGGCCGCGCGATGGTGAAGGCTGCGCGTGACAGCGGCCGCGTCGTGCAGGTCGGCACGCACCGCCGCATCTCGCCGCACAACGTCTCCGGCCGAGAGTTCATCCGCTCCGGCAAACTCGGCAAGCTCGGCATGGTCCGCTGCTTCGTCTCCTACGGCGGTGGTCCGGAGAAGCCGCAGGCCAACGAGGAGCCGCCGAGGGAACTCGACTGGGACTTCTGGTGCGGCCCCGCGCCGCTGCGGCCGTTCAACAAGCGGATTCATCCGCGCGGCTTCCGCGGTTTCCTCGATTACGCCAACGGCACGCTCGGCGACTGGGGCATCCACTGGCTCGACCAGGTCCTCTGGGTCACCGGCGAAAAATGGCCGCGCAAAGTTTATTCGACCGGCGGCCGGCCGATCAAAGGCGCGTCCGTCCTGACGAATGAAGAGCAGACCACCGATGCGCCCGATCATCAGGTCGCTACGTTCGAGTTCGAGCCGTTCACGATGGTCTGGGAGCATCGCCAATTCGCCGGCAACGAAGCCGAGAAGGGCGAGAACGTCGGCTGTTATTTCTACGGCGCCAAAGGCACCCTCCACATGGGCTGGCAGAAAGGCTGGACGTTCTATCCTTCTGGCAAAGGCGCGCCGGTCCAGCACGAAGACCCGAAGCTCGGCAAACCCGACGACCAGAACATCAAGGAACTTTGGAGCGATTTCCTCGACGCCATCAAGACCGGCCGCCGCCCCGTCAGCGACATTGAGGAAATCCAGCGCTCCACCGACTGTGCCCTCCTCGGCATGCTCTCCTACAAACTCGGCCGCAGCGTCCAATGGGATGGGAACAAAGGAACCATCGTCGGCGACGCCGAAGCGAACAAACTCCTCAGCCGTCCCTATCGCGGCCCGTGGAAGTATCCGCAGACTTGAGTAGCCGCTCGATAGACGATTAGAAGTGTGATAGCCTGCGGCGCTCGATTTGGAAAGGATGACACCATGAAATATTCCGCCGTCATTATAACCTTCACAGCCGCCTGCTTTATGCTCCATGCCATCGCTGCGGAGCCGGCCGGCACGAACGCGCCTTCGTGCAAGACATGCGTGGACACCAAGAAAGCCGACGCCGCGAAACCGGCCGCCGCCGAGGAAGGCTGCAAGTCGCTGTTCGACGGCAAGAGTTTGAAAGGCTGGATGCCAACGAACTTCATCGGCAAGGGAAAGGTCGAGGTGAAAGACGGCTGCATCTTCCTCGGCAAGGGCAACGATCTCACGGGTGTGTCGTTTGTGGAGACGAACTCGTTGCCGCGGACGGACTACGAGATCGAGTTGGAGGGCAAGCGGGTGAGCGGCTACGATTTCTTCTGCGGGCTGACGTTCCCGGTGGGCAAGGCGTGTTGCACACTGGTGCTCGGCGGCTGGGGCGGCTCGGTGGTCGGCATCTCGTCCATTGACGGCATGGACGCGTCGGAGAACGAGACGACCAAGAGCATGGAGTTCGTCAAGGACCGTTGGTATGCCATCCGCGTCCGCGTAACGGCGGAGAAGATCGAATGCTGGATTGACAAGGAGCAGATGGTGGACGTGACGATCACCGGCAAGCGAATCGGCATGCGCTTCGGCGAGATCGAGGAATCCGCCCCGCTCGGCATCGCCTCCTACAACACCAGCACCGCGCTGAAGAACATTCGCCTCCGGCGACTCGACTGAGCCAACAAACAGACGGCTGCCATGAGAGGCTCGTCAGCACTCTGCGTAGCGTTCGCGATCCTCGTCGCTGGATTGGTTTTCCCCGCGAGCGGCCAGCAGGACGTCGTTGTTACCGGTTCGCAACTCCGCAATCGCCTGAAACATCTGCTGCTCGACAGCCGCGTCGTCGCCGAGGCCAACAACGCGCGGCTCGTCGTGGGCAAGGTGACGAAGGACTCGCACAACCCGCTCTTTCGCGCGGACAAGGTATGGGAGAACGCGCTCAACAACCTTTACCCGAACGTCGCCTACGACGAGAGCGGACGGCTTTTCAAACTCTGGTATAAGTGCGTGCTCGCCGACTCGAACGTCATCGCGAAGATGATGCCGCCGCGCACGATCAACAATGTCGGCTGGTTCCTCTGCTACGCAACCTCGAAGGACGGCATCGTGTGGGAGAAGCCGGAACTGGGCCTGCACGGCTTCGACGGCTCCACGCGGAATAACGCCGTCGCCCGCGACGTTGCCAACGTCGGCGTCTTCCGCGACCCGCACGATCCCGACCCGGCGCGGCGTTACAAGATGATCTACGACATCGGCGTGCGGCTGCCCGACAACATGCGCGTGCGCTTCTCGCCCGACGGCGTCCATTGGTCGGAACCGGTCAAGCCCGACGGCCTCGGCACCGCTGGCGACACGCACAGCAACATGTTTTGGGACGACTGGCTCGGCCGTCACGTGCTCATCACGCGCCTCTACATCGGCGAGCGGCTCGTCTCGCGCGCCGAGAGCGCGGATTTTCTGAAGTGGAGCAAACCAACACTTGTGTTGCGCTCGACGCCCGCCGAGGGCAAGGCGCGCCAGACCTATTGCATGCCGGCGTTCCCCTACGCGAACGGCTATCTCGGCTTCGTGATGATGTATAACCTCGGCTCCGACAAGACCGTGGACTGCGAGCTCGTGTGGAGCGCCGACTCGGTGACGTGGAAACGCGTCGCGCCCGGCACGCCGTTCATCCCGCGCGGCGTAAAGGAGAGCTACGACGGCGGCTGCATCTACGCGCAGGCTGGCCCGCCGGTTATCAAAGACGGGAGGCTCTGGATTTATTACGGTGGCAGCCGGGAAGTGCATCGCGGCTGGAAGCGCCACTGTCTGCCCTGCCTCACGCGGCTGCGTGTGGATGGCTTCGCCGGCTACGAACCGCAGGATCCTGGCCGACCCACAACGATCCTCACTCCACCGATGTGTTGCGCCGGCGACGAACTGCGCGTAAGCGCCGATGTTCGCGGCGGCTCGCTGCGTGCGGAAATCGTCGGCGAAGCCGGCCATGCGCTGGCCAACTGCGAACCGATCACCACCGGCGTGACCGACGGCGTGGTGCGTTGGAAGAACGGCAAATCGCTGGTTGCGCTGAAAGGCAAAACAGTCCGGCTGAAGTTCGAACTGAACTCTGCCACCCTCTACGCCTTCAGCGGCACGGAACTGATCGCAAGACCGCGAGTTGCCCACTAGCGGGCCATCTTCGGCTTCTGGTTCCCTACAGCGCGAAGTGGATGACGAACGCCACGGCAATCGCCAGTGAGACCCACGAGATTTCACGGCGCTTGCCGGTGAAGGTTTTCATAATCACGTAGCCGATGAAGCCGAGCGCGATGCCGTCCACGATGCTGAACGCCAGCGGAATGCCGATCAGGGTCAGGAAAGCCGGCAGCGCCTCGGTCGGGTCGCGCCACGGAATGAACAGGATGTTCTTCGTCATGAGAAACCCGACGACAATCAGCGCCGGCGCTGTCACCGGATAGAGCGTTGATTCGCCGACAGTCACGCCCGCGCCGACCATCGCGATCAGCGGCGCGAACGCCAGCGCGAGCAGGAACAACGCGGCGGTGACGACGCTCGCCAGCCCGGTGCGCGCGCCGGCCGACACGCCCGCGGCGCTCTCGATGTAGGCGGTGATGGTGGAGGTGCCAAGCAGCGTGCCTGCGACGGTGCCGACGGCGTCGGAGAGCAGCGCGCGCCCGGCGTTGGGCATCTGGCCGTTGCGCATGAAGCCTCCCTGCTGCGCAACGCCAATGAGCGTGCCAACGGTGTCGAACACGGCCAGCAGGAAAAACGTGAACACGACGCTGCCGAAGCCGAGCTTCAATGCGCCAAGCGGATCGAGTTGGAGAATCGCCGACTGCTGCGGATGCGGCACGCCGACGATGCCGTGGAACTTCACCATCCCGCAGGCCAGGCCAATGCCGAGCGTTGCGAGAATGCCGAGCAGGATGGCGCTGCGGACCTTGCGCGCGTGCAGCACGGCGGTGATGGCCAGCCCGGTCAACGCCAGCAACGCCGTCGGCAGCTTGAGTGCGCCAAGACCAACGAGCGTGCCCGGTTTCGCGACAACGATGCCCGACCACTCCAACCCGATGAACGCAATAAACAAGCCGATGCCGGCGGCAATGGCGTGTTTGAGGCTGGAAGGGATCGCATCCATGATCCGCTCGCGAAACTTCACCGTCGCCAGCGCCACGAACAGCACGCTGGAGATGAAGTTTGCGCCGAGCGCGATCTGCCATGGGATCTGCATCGCGAGGCAGACGGTGTAGGCGAAGAAGAAATTGTGACCCATCGCCGGTGCAAGCGCGATGGGGTAGTTCGCGTAGAATGCCATCACCAGCGTCGCGAACGCGCTGCCCACCGCCGTCGCGATCAGCACCGCATCGTGGTCCATGCCGGTCTTGGCCAGCACGATGGGCTGCACGAACAGGATGTAAGCCATCGTCAGAAACGTCGTCGTGCCCGCCAGACATTCCCGCCGCACGGTGCTGTTGCGTTCGCGCACCTGGAAAAACCGCTCAATCGTCTCGGTCATCGTGTTCTCCTTGAAACACCCGCAGGATAGTGAAAGGAACGACCACGGTCAACGCAACTGCTGAAGCCGGATGTTGCGCCACGCGGCGCTTGTGTGCCACGCGGCCAGGCCGAATGGCAGCGAGCGCTCGATCTCGCCAGGACGGAGGCTGATCTTGCGGCCGGCCAGCACCACGTCCGCCACCTTCTTCTCGTCAATCCAACACTCGATCTTCGCCGGCGTCACGCGAACGCGGATGCGATACCAGCGATCCTTGTCGAAGTCCATCGTTCGGGTCGTCTCGTTCACCGACGCGTCGGCGCCGTCAATGCACGAGATGCCGACCACCGAGCCGCCCCAGCCGCCGACCACGAACGTCGCCGCCGCATCGCCGACGGGAAACGTCAGACCGCAAAAGAAATCGTGACCCGCGAGCCGCATCGCTTCGAGACTGACCTCGTAGTTGGTCTTCGGCACGGGTCGCGTGCGGTTGACGCCGTTCAACTCCTCGGCCAGCGCAACGACAATCGCGCCAGGCCCGCCGCGAAACGGGTTCTCGACCCTGACATCGCCGAGCGTGGAGAAATCCGTCCGTGTCCAGCCGCGCAGGCTCTTGCTGTTGAAAAGGCTGGTCCATGCGTTTGTGCTCGCGACTGGTTTTTCGGCGGCGAGCAACGGCACGAGCACAACCACCACGACAACCGCCATCATTCCGATCAGCTTCACGAGCGGAGATTAGTGGAACGCTCAGGGCGGGTCAATGAACCCGGACGCCCGGCTCATCATCGGCCCAACGCCTTGCGCAACACCGGCTCGAACACGTCCGATTGGCGCACGAAGCCGAGGTCGCAGGAGCCTGCCGGCGTTTTCATGGCGTGGCATTTTCAACAATGGACAAGAATCCGGCAAATTGAGACTCCGCAGACCAAAACAATGCCGCCCACAATTACCAGACTGGCAAGCATCAATATTAAGAGCAGAACTGACTTACTCAGGGAAAAGCTCTCTGATCGGCTGATCTGCAAGAGCACAGGCAACCAAATCAATGGTGGCAAGAGAATCCAAATCGGTTGTCGCAGGAAAGTTTGAATTGGCAAAGGCCAGGGTTTGTCATTTATCAAGTCGTGCACATAGCCTTTGATCATGAGCGCAACCACCCAGAAAACAACTGTCGCCAAGACAAACAGGCCGTAACTAATCCACATGATGGGTTTTGCCATCTCGTGGCGTTCGGAGCTGCGAGCGGTATTCATCTTCGCGACTTCACTTGTTTCCTGCTAGAGCCTGTTTCAAGACCTTCTCGAACACGTCCGATTGGCGCACGAAACCGAGGTCGTTCGGATGCGAGCCGTCGGTCGCGCCGTCGGCGTCGTCGCCGAGGAGCTTGTCGCCGGGGATGTAGAAGAGCTTCGTGACACCTTCCTTCTTCAGCGTTTCGTAGCACGCGCGGAGGGCGGCGTGATTCTCGGTGTGGAACTTCTGCCGCTCGGGCCGGATCCATGAGTTGGTGAACCGCCGGTCTTCGACGAGCACAATCGGCGTCTGCGGACGCGCGGCGCGAAGCATCTTCACCAGCGCCGGGCACTTCTGCCGCACGTCGGCGGGGCCCATGTTCGGCGAGCAATCAATGACATACGCCGCCGCGTCTATCTTGCAGAGGAACTCGCCCACCGCGGCGTCCATCCGGCCGTTGCCGGAAAAGCCGATGTTCACCACCGGCCGGTCGAAGCGCCGGCCGAGGATGGCGGTATGCACCATGCCAGGCCGCGACGCGCACGCACCGTGCGTGATGGAGGTTCCGTAGAAGACGATGGGCTTCGCGTCGCGCGGCGGCAGTCCCTCGAACTTCGCGCCCTTGGTCACGCCGATCTCCAGCGACTCGACACCATTGTAGAGCGGCAGATACGCGGCGTATTCGCGCAGGCCGGGCAGGAGGTCGGCTTGGATGACCTGCTTGACTTCTTTCTTGTCGGGCTTGGTGACATTGACCCAGCGCCACTTGCCGCGCTCGTCGCGGGCGTAGAGGTCCACGCCGCTGACGCCCGTCGCTGGCATGTGCGGCATCGCGACGCGCTCGCTGCGCAACACATAATGCGCCCAGATCGCCGTCGCATCGGTCTTGAAGCGGACCATCATCCCCGCGCTATCGCGACTCAAGCTCCACACCGTCGGCGTCACCTTGCCTTCGGCGGCGGCCGGGAAACGGTCGAACCAACGCAGCCGTTCCATCTCAGGCCAAGCGCGGCCTTCGACGCCCCACTTGGTCACGTCGTGCCAGTCAAGCACGGGTGGCGGCGGTGGCGCGGGCTTGGCGGGCGCGGCGGTCTGGGCGTTGAGCGTCGCAAGCATGAATGCCCACGAGAGCGGGATGAGATGACGAGGTTTCATGATGGATGGGTTCTACTTTTTCGGTTTGCCGGATGTTTCGTTCGACAGCCGACTGTCGAACCAGCCGAGCATTTCCTGCCACATCTCCGGCGTGTAAACGTGGCCGACGCCGGGATAGATCACGCTGCGAAAGTCGTCGCCCTTGTCGAAGAGCCGCCACGCGGGACCGGCGGCGCTTTCGATCTTGCGAATGCCGGGCACGGGCGATCCGCCGTCGTCTGCTCCAGCGAGGGAGAGAAACGCGCGCGGCGCGATACAGGCCACGACCGCCTCGCTGTCGAAGTGATTGAGCATGCCCGGCACGAAGTAGTAGATGCCATGTGCCTTCAGCATCTGCGACTCGATGAGGTCGCGGTAGCGCGTGAGGCAGCAGACGACGACGGCGGCCTTCGGGCGGTCGTCGAGCGCCATCAGCCACCATGTCCGCGTCGCGCCCATGCTGATGCCGGTGACGCCGATGCGCCGCGCGTCCACCTCCGGCCGCGAGCAGAGGTAATCGAGTGCCATGAGATCGTCGCGGACGATCATTCCCCAGAGTGTGCGGCCTACCCAGAGATTGAACTTTGAGGCCGACATCTCGCCCGCGCCGCCTTTCAAGCCGTCGGCGCCGCGGCCGTTGCGCTCGCCAAAGCAATACGAGTCAATCGAGAGCACGATGTAGCCGCGACCGGCGAGCGTCGGGCCGGACGCGGCGGGTGTGTAGTTCGATTCCATCAACGCAGTCTTGCCGAGATCGTATTGGCCGCCGTGCCAGTGGTTCCAGAGGATGGCGGGCGCTTTACCAGAAACCTTTTTCGGCAGCAACAGCACGCCGGGCACGGTCGCGCCGGCACCGTTGTCGAACTCGAACCGCTCCAGCCAATACGCGCCCTTGTCGTCGCGAGAGAGCTTCTTCACCTTCGGCACCTTGGGCCGCGACGGAAGCTTGCCGAGCAGTTGCCAGAGCGTGGCGCGCACCTCGGCGCGTTGTTTCTCGAAAGCTTTCCGCGTCTTGGCGACGCGGAAATCGGGCGCGAGCGGGGCGTGTTCGAGCCAGCGTTGCGTGTCGGTCGGTTCCTGCGACATGGCGGCATTTTGGGCGAAGAGCGCGCCAAGGACAAGCAGAGAGCAGCAGGCGCGGCGCGCAGTGAGTTTATGGTTTCTCATGCGATGCCTCCTAGCCACTTCTATTTCACGAACCGCAGCGAATACAGGTCGGCTTCCTTCAGCTCAAACCGCAACTGCACGGGCTTGCCGGCGAGTTTGCTCAAGTTGGCGCGCGACTTCCACTTCACGACGTGCTCGATGGAATCGCCGGTGATGGGCACGCAATCACTGAGAGTAAAGCCGGGCAGTGGTTTGCCGGCGGCGTCCTGCAATTCGACGCGCGTCTTGCCCTTGCTGGCGATGTTCAACGAAAGCTTCGAGCCGGCGAACGTCAGCGGTTTGGTGATGAGCGTGCCTTCGCCGCCGGTGCGCACAGAGACGAAGCCGTCGGTGCGGAAGGTGAAGCGGCGCACGCGGCTGCCGGGGCCGGCGTAGTAAGCCTCGGTCGCATAAACTGAAAGCTCGCGGTTGTTGCCGGGCAGTTGGAGCAGGCCCCACGTCATGTAGTTGCTGCGGTTGCCGTCGCGATTCTTCGGAGCGGTGATCGGGATGAGTTCCTCGCTCCATCGACGGAACAGCACGCCGTCGCGGCTTGTCATAAAGACCGGCTCTACTTGTTGGGTCTTCGGCTGGAAGCGCGTAGGGAATCCGATGAATAGATGCGGTGCGCGGGAGTAGGGCAGCACAGCATTCGTGTAGAGATGCTCCGGCGGCGAGTCCACGTATTTGAGGTCGGCCTGGTTTTCCCAGTGGATGAAGTCCTTCGAGGTCGCCGTGCGGATGGCGCGCACGCCCTGCGGCTTCCATCCGCGCTCGTCAGTGTAGCCTGAGGTGAAGATACGCCAATAGGCCCGATACTCGCGCCGCTCGGCGTCCCAGAAGGCGAGGTTCTGCGAGTCGAACGCGCCCGCCGTGATGACGGCCGCGGCCATCAACGTCCAGCGAATCCCGTCCGGCGACTTAAGCGCGTTCAGGCAGCTCTTCTTCTTGCCGTTGACCAGAGTCATGCCGCCTGCGAACGCCTTGTAGCGGGCGTCGGGCGAGCAGGCGGGACTGCCATCCTTGAACGGCGTGAAGTTGTGCGAGCCTTCGCCGTTCCAGACGATGTTGTTGCGCTTGGAGCCACCGAATTCGATCAGGCCCAACTCCGGCTTCTTCCACTTCACACCGTCGCGGCTCTCGGCGTAGCAGGCGAACTCCGGGTGCGTCCCCTTCTTCGTCTTCTCGTCGAAGTGCGAAGCACGGTAGTAGGCGCGGAAGCGGTCGTTGTCGCGAAAGAGTGCGTAGTAGGCGGAGGTGTTGCCTTCCCACGGCAGGTCACAGACGAGCGCAACGTCGCGCGGCTCCGGCTTGTGCAGTTTCAGTTCCGCGCCTGTCATCCTCGCGATGAGGAAGTCGTCCACGAACAGCTCGCGCCGCGAACCGATGTTGAGCGGGGAATCCGTCTGAGCAGCAAGCCCCCAAGCGCCGCTTGTTAGGAGAACCAAGGCCACAGTGAACTTTGACAACCAGTGAGATTCGCGAGAGGTCATTTGTCTTGCTCCTTTTGTTGCTTCAACGACAGCGCCACAATGTGCCGCGCGGCGCGCACTCTATCAGGAACAACGGGCCGAAGGCAAAATCATAGAGAATAGGTCATTGCATGTCAGCATCCAGCCGCGATAGAACCTTCTGGGCTTTCGTCACCAGCGCAGCTTTGGCGGGGTCGTCTTTTCGTTCTTGGATGAATCGTTTCAGTTCAGCTTTCGCTGCCGGACCGCCCACGCGGGCGATAGCTTCGATGGCCTCTTTCACATGCCCCTTGTCATTCCTTGCCAACTCCGCTTTTAGCGCATTGACAGCGCTCGCTTTGTCCGCCTCGAATTGAAAAAGCTTCGCCTTGACTAGTTCCTCAGCGTTGAGCCCCAAAAAAACGCCGGCCCGTGCTTTCTCCAGCACCTCGCCTTTGGCGAGTGAATCAACCTTAACGCCCCAAAATCCTAATACCGCGGATGCCATATTTCGAACCGGGAACACTGCCGATTTCACGCCGGCTCCCATGGCGCTCGTCGGAACATACGTTATGACAAACTCGGGATCCTGCAACGCTTCAATCAAATCCGGAATCGCCAGCCTCGCGTTACAATCGTAGAGTGCTCTTGCGGCAGATTCCCGAATCACAGGCTTCCCTTTCTGCTTAATCATGCCGACCAAGTCACGCCAAATGGCCTTATCTCCAAAATGGCCCAAAGCGATTCGCAAGAGGTCCTTGACCTCTTGATTTGTCTCGGCAGCCAACAGGTTTCGAACCTTGCGTTCTCCTTCTTTTGCTTCTTGAGCGCGTTCCCCGATTCCAAACGCCAAGTCCGCTAAGATAGACTGATGCTCGTGTGCGACCCAGAAAACACCATTCTCCTTCTGTTTAGTTGGGTCGCGTATCTCTTCCTTGATAGCTTTATATAGTAGTTCCACCCCTTCAGCCGGAGACTTGTAAGGCGCGTGCGAGTAAACCTGAAAGGGCCTCAAATCTTGCGACTTCGGTTCAGCAGAAGGTGCCGGCTTCTGGTTCTTGGCGAACCACTCGCGCAGCAGCTTTTCGCGCTCCGTCGGCGTCGGCGATGGTTTCGTGTTCGCGCGATCCTCGCCGTGCTCGACGCTCCAGCCGCTCCATTCGCGAAAGGCGTGATAGGTCCAGTCCCAGCCGTGCGACTCGAAGATATCGATTAGGTCCTTGATGTAACGATGCGCGCTGCCCTCCGGCGCCCAGCGGATGGCGCTGAACTCGCCGATATAGATGTGGACACCGTAACGCTGTTGAAACTCCACGACCGGTTGCAGCGCCGCCTCCAACGCAGACTTGTCCCATTGCTTGCCGGCGATTTCGCCGGGATAAACCCATCGCCTCGTCCCGTCGTCATGGACGCCCTGATGCGTGAAGGCGTGCGGCAGATACATGTGGACGCTGTAAACGACGCCCGGCACGTCCAGCGGGCGAAGTTCCTTCAGGCCCTTCGGGTCGCCCCACTGCGCCGGCTCAATGATGATGGCGTGCTTCGGGTCAATCGCCCGCACCGCCCGCGCCGCGCGCTCCGCCAGCTCCTGCCAGTCCGCGGCAGACTCGGCGACCTCGTCTTCGACCGGCTCGTTGGCGAGATCGTAACCCCAGACAGCGCGCGAATCCTTGTAGCGCCGCGCCATCTTCCGCCAGACCTCAATGAACTTCTCCTGCGCGGCCTTGTTGTTGAACAGCCCGCCATCGCTGCCGACATAACCGCTGACCGTGCGCTTCCCGCCCGGCGGCGAATGAAGGTCCACGACCACCAGCAGGCCGTATTTCTCGCAGAGCGGGAGGGCGGCATCGAGCTTGGCCAGTTCGCTCTCCAGCCACGCATCGTAGTCGGCGAACGTGAACGACGTCTCGCCGCGCTTCGCGTGACGGATGAGCTGCCAGCGGATGACGTTGGCGTTCCACTCTTGGCCAAACGTGCGCAGGCCGGCCTCGTCTATGTTCGGGCTGATCATTGCTCCGCGCAGCCGCGGCAGGTTGTGGCCTTTGAAAACCGGCCCCTTCGCGACGCGCGCTGGCGTTGGCGGTAACGGTGGCCGGCGCACGACGACGCGGACATCGTCGAACCACGCTTTGCCGGTCACCGCTTCGAGGCCAAGGCAGAGCGTGTGCCGCGTCGCGTCGGTGGGCACGCGAACGGTGAAGAAGAACCGCTGCCAGTCGAACGAGCCGGTGTCGAGCGTCGCCGATGGCCACTGGTTGCCGGCTGGCGCGACGATGGGTGCCATGAACTTCACGCCGTTCCATGGATTCGGTTTCTCGCTGATGTTCTCGGCCTTGATCATCGCCGAAAAGCTCAGCACGCAGCCGCGCACGCGTTCCACCGGCAACGTCATTTGCGCAAGCGCCGCTCTCTCGATGCAAAGCGACTGACCGCCCTGGAAGCCCGCCGCGAGCTTCGCCGGCCCTGACCAACCGGTGATGGCATTGGTTCCCTCGAAGTCCGTTGCGAAAATCACGTCGCCTTTTGCCGGCGGTAACGGTTCCGTTGCGGAAGGCGTCGGGACGAAAGCGATCCATAGGAGGCCAGCGGCGAACGCCAACAACCGGTGACAAATTATTCGGGGACCGTCTAACCAGAGTGCTTTCATGGATGAATCACCAATGCGCAGTTTTCCACGAGCCAATCCGCGGCTCAACCGGCGCGGTGGCCGTGCTTGCGACCCGCGGTCTTCAGCGGAATCACGTCAGTTTCCTGCTCTTGCTGCCGGATGGCCTCTTCGTGGATAAGCTCGAAGACGTCCAGGACGAAATCTTGTTCGAGGTTGTGGGCGACGCCATAGCGCGTGCGGTCCTTGACGATGGCGCTCCAGCGATGCGGTTGGAAGGAGGAGGTGCCGTATTTTTCCTTGTAGTGGCTCATCTGCCGCACGATCTCCATGCGCCGGCTGAGAGAATCCAGAAGCTGATGATCGAGGCCGTCCACTTCTTTGCGAAGCTCGGCCATGTGGCGGAGGTAGTCCTTCACAACAGCAAGCTCCTTCTTCGGCTTGAGGCCGGCCAGGAGGCTGCGCAGTTGCGCCGGCGTGATCTGCTGGTCGCGATCGCTTTGCGCCTGGTTGGGATGCGGATGCACTTCGATCATGAGGCCGTCGTAGAGAAGGTCGAGGGCTTCTTGCGAAATGGGCTTGAGCAGTTCCCGCGTGCCACCCATGTGGCTCGGGTCGCAGATGAGCGGAATCTCCGGCATCCGGCGGCGCAGTTCCAGCGGGATGCGCCAGATCGGTTCGTTGCGATAGATCGTCTCGCGCGCCGTCGAAAAACCGCGATGAATGGCGACAATCTTGCTGACGCCGGCCCGACGCAACCGCTCAATGGCGCCGATCCAGAGTTCGAGGTCGGGGTTGACCGGGTTCTTCACCATCACAGGCAGGTCCACGCCGCGCAGACGATCCGCCAGCGCCTGGACGGAGAACGGATTGACGGTCGTGCGCGCTCCGATCCACAGAATGTCAATGCCGTGCGCAAGACAGGCGTCCACGTGCGCAGGCTGGGCGACCTCGCACGTTACGGGGAGCTTCGCGGCCTTGCCGGCGGCCTTGAGCCACGGCAGACCGATCTCACCGATGCCCTGAAACGAGCCGGGCCGTGTCCGCGGTTTCCAAATGCCGCCGCGCAACGCGCTGATGCCCAGCTTGCCCAGTTGCAACGCGACCTCCATGATCTGTTGCTCAGACTCCACGCTGCACGGTCCAGCGATAACAATCTTGCCTTGAAGACACGCGCCGCGGCCGTGGAGCCTGCGAAGTCCGCCATCCGATGTGCTCATAATGTTTCCTTGTTGGGCCAGTCGTTGATGCGCAGCGTAGGCAGTCAGTCTCGGTCAGACAAGCCGAGAATTCGCGCGAGCGGCGATCAAACTGCAACAGAGCAGCCTTCCCGCTTGTGGCGCGCGCGCGGCGGGTATATACCGTGTCCGTTGAAGTCTCAACAACGCTTCAACGAGGAGAAACTGCACATGCCATTGAAAGCCGGTTTCGACAACGAGAAATACCTGCAGGAACAGAGCAAGGCCATTCTGGAGCGGGTGGAACAGTTCGACAACAAGCTTTACCTTGAGTTCGGCGGCAAGATCATCTTCGACTATCACGCGGCGCGTGTCCTGCCTGGTTTCGACCCCAACGTCAAGATGCGGTTGCTCCAGAAGCTGAAGGAGCGCACCGACATCATCCTTTGCATCTTCGCTGGCGACATCGAGCGCAAGAAGGTGCGTGCTGACTTCGGCATCACCTACGACACCGACGCGTTGCGCTTGATTGACGACCTGCGCGACTGGGACCTCGAAGTCGCCGCGGTGGTCATCACGCGGTTTGCGGACCAGCCGGCGGCGCGCGCGTTCAAGAACAAACTCGAACGGCGCGGAGTGAAGGTCTATACGCACGCGGCAATCAAGGGTTACCCGACCAACGTGGACCTGATTGTCAGCGACACTGGCTACGGCGCGAACCAATACATTGAGACGAGGAAGCCTCTTGTCGTCGTCACCGGCCCCGGTCCCGGCAGTGGCAAGATGGCCACGTGTCTTTGCCAGCTCTACCATGATTACCGGCGCGGTCACAAATCCGGCTACGCGAAGTTCGAGACGTTCCCGATCTGGAACTTGTCGGTCAAACATCCCGTTAACGTTGCTTATGAAGCCGCCACGGCCGACCTGCGCGACTTTAATCTGATTGACCCACACCACATGGAGGCCTACGGCAAGATGGCGGTCAACTACAACCGCGACGTCGAAACCTTCCCGCTGTTGCGGCACGTGCTGGAAAAGATCACAGGCGCAAAGTCCATCTACCAATCGCCCACGGATATGGGCGTGAACCGCGCCGGCTTTGCCATCACCGACAATGAGGCCGTCAGCGATGCCGCGAGGCAGGAGATCATCCGGCGCTATTTTCGCACCGCTTGCGAGTATGCAATGGGACTTACCGAACGGGAGGCAATTGACCGTGAGGTGGGGCTGATGGAGGAACTGAACCTGAAACCGGAGGATCGCACGGTTGTCCGGCCCGCTCGCGAAACAGCCGCAACCATCGAAAATGCACCGCAGAACAAAGGCAACGAGGGTGTCTTCTGCGGCGCGGCGCTGGAGTTGAAGGATGGCACGATCATCACCGGCCGCAACTCGCCGTTGATGCACGCGGCCAGCAGCTTCGTGCTCAACGCCATCAAGCATCTTGCCGAAATCCCGCACAAACTGCCGCTATTGTCGGAAAGCATCATCCATTCCATTGCTAACTTGAAACAGGACGTGCTCAAGAAACGCACCCTGAGCCTCGACTTGGAAGAAACGTTGATCGCGCTGGCGATCAGCTCGATGACCAATCCCGCCGCGCGCCTGGCGATGGAGAAACTCAAGGACCTCCGCGACTGCGAGGCCCACATGACTCATATCCCGACGCCCGGCGACGAAGCCGGTCTGCGCCGCCTCGGCGTCAATCTGACCAGTGACGCGAACTTCAGCACGCGAAACCTGTTCGTCAACTAGCGTTGCTGTCCCCTGAACGCCGCTTTTATTTCTTTCAGCACACGCGGCACGGCGGTGTAGGGGTCTTCCTTGGCTTCGTATTCCAGCGCGACAAAACCCTGATAGTTCACGTCTCGCAACATCTTTACGATGCGGGCCAGATCAGCCGGCTCATTCTGTTTTGCGCTCTTGCGCTTGATCTCGACTTTCACCTGAACGTTCACCGAGTAGGGCACGCACTTGGCCAGTTCGGCGTAGGGATCGTCGCTGTGAAAATTACCCGTGTCGAGATTGACACCGCACCAGGGGCTTTTCACGGCGCGGATAATCTCCAGCAAACCCTCCGGCTCCGCGACGATGCCACCGTGATTCTCGATGCCGAGGTAAATCTGTTTCTTGCCGGCGTAATCGCAGCACTCCTCCATCGCCTCGATGCACAACCGCGTTGCCTCCGCGGCGTTGCCGCCCTTCTGGACCGAGCCGGCGAACACGCGGATATGCGGCGCGCCCATCACGGCGGCGCGGTCAATCCACTTCTTCACGTCTGCGATCTGCTGGTCGCGCTTCTCACCCTTGGGCAGCGTGAACGTGTTGCCAACCGACGTGCCGCTGACGGCGACGCCGCGTTTGGCCGCGTGGTCGCGCACGCGGCGCAGATAATCGTCCGTGACGTCCTTGGGGAAATAGTAGCTCGTCAACTCCGCGCCCTCGCAGTTCTGGTTGGCACAGTAGTCAACGAACTGCATCATGTCTATTTGCTTTGCCGGGTCTGCCTGCGTCTTGCGCGCATAACTGACGTCCTTGAAGTAATCGCGGAACGAATACGCCGCCAGACTCAAGCGCAGTTTCGCCGGCCCGCTGCGTTTGATCGGCTCGATGGCCGCCGCGAGGCGACCGCCGCACAAACCGGCGCCAGCGATCGTCAGACTGGCGTTGTTGATGAGCTTGAGGAAATTACGGCGAGTCATGGCTTTCATGGTTTGGATGCGGACACGCGCAGATAATGGCTGATAGTCTGGCCGGACGCCAGCTCGCGCACGCGAATCTGCCAGACGCCGGGCTGGTCGTTGGCGGCGAGATCGAGCTTCAATTCAAGCCGGCCGTTCTTCGCACCGTAATAGCCAGTGCGTTCCGCGTCGCGGCCGGCGGAGTCGCGGATGTCCACGCGCAACGGGACCACCGCGTCGAGCGGGCGGCCCGCTTTGTCCACGACGGCAATTTTGACGGTGGCGGCGTCACCGAGTTTCGCGGCGTCGGGCGCTTCGATCTTCACGCCGGCAATCGCCCGGTCGGTGACCATGAACACGCGGCCTTCGCATGGGCCAAGCGCAGCGGGAATGCGAAGCTGGCCGCGCGCAATGGAGGCGGACACGGGCTGGCCGGCGATGAGGTCATAGACGAAGCCTGATTTGCGGGCGAGCGAGAGTGTTGTCTCTGATGGCAGGCCGTCCTCCATCACCAGGCCGTGCTGGCCGACGTAGGCGCCGAACTCGCGCTTGTCGTTGATAGCGAACAGATAGTCGCTCTTGCCGAACACGCGGCAGCGGGCCACGACGTCGGCATTCGAGGAGTCGCTGTAGCGGCGGTAACGCTTGTCGAGTGCCTTGCGAAGCCCGGCGGCCTTTGCGACCAACGCAGCGCGATCCTCGTCGGCCTTGCGCGTGCGCGTGTAGCTTTGGATGACGATGTCGGCCTTGATCGCCGGGCAGAGCCGCTCATCGCCGACGATGATGCCGCCTTTCCTTTGGAATTCCTTCGCCTTCGCCGCGACCGTCGCGGTCAGCACGTCGCAGTCGAACATCACCAGCACGCGGAAGCCGTCGAGACCGCGCTCGACGACCGTTTCGTCATAGATAATCTCCGGCTGGAGTTGCGCCCACATCATCATCTGACACGCGTCGCCGCACCACGTGTGGCACCAGCCGTAGGTGCCGCGCCGCGCGAACATCTGCGACGCGAAGCTCTCCAGATACGCCACGTCGCTCTTGCGGTCGGGCACCTGCATGAGCGCGGGGCCGAGCGGTTCGACGACTTCCTTCACCAGCCGCCGCAGTTCGTGCTGCGTCTGCGGGTTGGTGTAGCGGTAGCCGCCGGTCGAATCGGTCGGCACGAGCGACTGCCAGCCGTGATACATGATGCCCTGGATGGGCCGCGCCATCTTTGTCCAGAACGCTTCGCGCAAGTGCATCGGCGCGATGGTCGGAAATGCCGCGTCCGGATCGGTGTCCTCCCACGGGGACTTCGTCGCTTTGGTGACCTCGTCGCCTTTCTTCATCGGCGCGGTTTGCGAGCGATACCAGATGATTTGCGTCATTTTCATCACCTGCTGCGGCTGTTTCGCGCCGCGCGCCATCGCGAAGAGTTCGTCCGTCGCCACACCGATGCGGATCGGGTCGGGATACGAGTAGGTCCACTGCGAGATCACATCCACCGCGCCGCCGCTGCCATAGACGCTCGCGACGCGCACGGCGGGGTCGTGAAAGGTCCAGAGGTCGTTGCGCCCGGTGGATTTCAGTCCGCGATGCAGCTCGTTGTTCAGCCCGTTCCAACCGTCGCCCGTTTTCCAATACCACTGGCAGTAACGGTAAAACGCATTGTCGTCGGCGATCACGCGGTCGGTGGGGAAGTCCTTGAGCTTTGCAGAATCCACGCCCCACTTGCCCCCAACATCGGCGGGAATGTCCGCGCCGGTCGCCTGCCGGCAGGCCGCGCGGTCGTGCTCGTGATAACACAGCCCTGCCCCATCGCGCACCTCGGTGTGGAGCAGCGCCGATTGCCACGCCGGGAATGCGCTGTAGGTTTGCGCCACCGATGCGCCGACGTTGTAGCAGAACTTCTGCATTTCAGGGAACAGGCCGCAGATGCTGGGGCGCTTATCGTCACTCTTCCCCTTACGGTCAATCCGCCGGAACTGCTTCTTTGCGTCCGCCGCCCAATGACCCGGCGAGAGACTGACGCAGACGCCGAGGTCGTTGGCGAGCGCGAGGTTCAACATGCGTTTGGTCTCGGTCACCGTCTCCGGTTTCGACGCCACAGTCGGTTTGCCGGCCTCGAAAATCGCGCCGAAATCCGTGCTCATGCCGAGGCAGTGTGTGAAGCCGATGTGCTTCAGCCGCGGCAATTCCTTGACCACGTTGTCCACGCCGCCGATACCCCACATCAGCACCGGCATCCGCTGCGGCAGCGGACGTGGGACGATGACGACGGGAAAACCTTCCTCGCTCACGTAAGGCTTGTCGCCGGGAATCCGGATTCTGGCGTGCAGATTGTATTCGCCGGGTCGCAACGATGTATCGAGCGGATACTCCAACGTGTGACTGGCTCCGCCGTCGAGTTCCGGCAACGCGTAGCTCTTGTCACCAAGTCCTTCGAGCAACACGCTGGCCGTGGCACCCTTGAGCTTCGTCCGTTGCAGGTTGGTGACGGTGAACTTCAACATGGGTGCCTTCTCCATTCGCACGAAGCTGGTCCGATCGGAGGCGACGGCAAACGCGGCGGGCCGGAACTCCAGCACGCCGTTGCAGAGCCGCACCTGCGCGATAAAGCCAGGGAAACCGTGGTAGTAGCTGCCGTGGCGGTCGCCAATGGAGAGCGGGTGTTTGCCGGGCGTGATCGCCGCGCGGCCCGGCTTCTTCGCGCCGCCGAGCGCCGCGCCGTCGCGCCAGAACCGCCCGTCGCCCGCGCCGTCGTAGGTGAACGCAACGTGATACCACACCCCCGTCTCATACTTCGCCGGCTCGGAACTCCATCGCTCCGATTCGTCGCCGAAGCCGAGGTTGACCGCAAGCCGGCGCGAGCCGCCTTTGTCGGCAGCGGTGAGGATCATCTGGTAATCGCTGTGGGCGACATATTTTTTGTCGAGCAGGAACGCATCGGGATAACCGTCGAGTTCCTTCTTCGGCTTGATCCACATTTCGATGGTGAACGCACCCTTCGGCGTCAGCGCCGAATGGTGTGCGGCGACGGCGGCGTGTTTCTTGTCTTCGACCGGATGCCCGCAAAACGATTCGAGGCACGGGCCAAACTTGCCGTCCTTGTTGATGACCGCGCCCTGCAACTTCAGATGCAGCTTGTTGGCCGACGAGTCGTTCGTCTCGTTGCCCGCGGCAAACTGCCAGCAGGCGATGATGTGTTTGCCGCTGGCGTCGGCGCCCGCGTAAGGCTCCTGCCACGGCTGGCAGGCTGGCGAGGCGGCGTGAACGTTGAGCACGGCGGTGAGGATGACTGCAAAACATGCGGTGAGTTTCATGTTCGGTTCTTTCAATCGCTGGTTCTCCTGTAAATGATCAACGCTGCGCTCGGACGTTGCGGAAGTTTGACGAGCAAGCCGTCGTTCATCAGCTCCCGGCCGGTCATACGTTGCGACGCGCGCGAGTCCAGATCGGTCACGACATAATGCACCGCAGGCTGCAACTCGCGCAACCGAAACCGCGCCGTCGTGTCGCTGTTCTCCAGGCGGCGAAACGCTTGAACCGCGCCGCCGCCCAGTTCAGGCCGGTCAAACTGCCACGCCATCCAGACGTTGTTCGCGCGGCTATACGATGTCAGTGGGTAGAAGTCGCCGATGAGATACGGCTCGATTTGACGGCAGTCATTCACCATCCGGCGCAGGAACGCGTAGTCGAGGTCGCGTTTGCGCGTGTCCCAGGCGATGCGAAACATCGGGCAGATGGAACTGCGAATCATGTAGGTATCGTGGGCGCCGGTGCCCGATCCGTAAACCGGCATCCACAGCGAGAGGCCGTGAGTCTGGCACTGCTGCCCGATTGGCTCGCTGAAGTAATCGCTCCGCAGCAGCGGCACCGAGCGGCGCATCGTTTCCAGATCGTTGCGTCGGCCACCGCTGGCGCAGGTGTCTATCCAGAGGTGCGGATGTCGGCGGAGCAACTCGTCCCAGTAGGCGAGGTAGCCGCTGACGTAAGCGTTCTCTGTAATGCCTTGCCGGTCCGGTGCATCGTTGGCGCGCCAGTAGGCCAGCGGGTCAATGTTAAAATCCTGCCGATACACATCAATGCCTTCGTCGGTAATGATCCGACTGATGTGATCGGCCATCCATCGCCGCGCGGCAGGGTTGCCGAGGTTGAACAGCCGATTGGCGAACTTGCCCAACTGCGGCGTCTGTCCGGATTCCTTGGGACAGCCCAGCAGCCACTCCGGGTGGTTTTCATACAGCCACGAACCGGGCGTCACGCGCTCCGGCTCAAACCACACCACGGACTTCATGCCGTTGGCGTGCGCGCGGTCGTTCACCTCGCGGAGTCCGCCAGGAAAACGCTTGCGGTCCACTTCCCACGTGCCGGTGTAAAACCACTTGCCGGGATGCGGATACCAGCCCGCGTCCATGATCCAGTAGTCGAGTTTGATCCCTTCGCGCACATACCCGTCAATCAACGCCATCTCACGCGCGGCGTCGGTGAGGCTGCCGCTTGTAGACGCGAAATGCGTGCCGATTGGCTTGCCGGCGGCTCGCGGCGTGTTGTGCGCCAGCATCCAGCGTCGCCAGATGTTCTGCGAGCGAATCCAATCACCCTTCCAAAACTGTAGCACGATAAGCGGACTGCGGATTTCTTCGCTTGGGTGCAGCTTGAGGCGCGTCAACTCCTGTCCCGCGCGGATACGGAGATTGCAGGATTCATCGCGCACAAACTGCGCTGCCCACTGGCCGGGCCAGCCGACGACGACGACCACGCCTTGGCCGGACCATTCGAGATTGAAGTAGGACAAATCGCTGTTGGTCGGCCGCCCGCCCGCCGCGCTGATGCGTTTTCCCGCTTTTGGACCGAGTTTCGTTTCAAGCGGCTCGAAGTCGTTCTGCCGACAGGGACTGCCGACGTTGTGGTGCAGCAGGAACTCACCTGACGGCTCACACTCCAGTCGCGTGTCGAGCGCAAGAATGTCTGCGATGATCGGCGTATCGGATGCGCCCGTATTCTTGAAGTAGAGCGTCCACTCAACAGTCGGGAAGTCCGCGTAGATTACGACGACGCAACGCAGTTCGAGGCCGGTCTTCGTGTCGCTCCAGACAATCGTTTGCTGAATGCGGTTGTCATCAAGCCGTTCAGAGGAACGCTTTGTTTGCCATGTCGGCAGTAATTCTGCCGAACGGTGTCCGCCGTAGTTGAATGAAAACGGCAGGCTCTGCGCTGCCGTGCCAAGATCGGCTTCGGTCCACGCACGGGCCATTGTCATCTCATTTGCATTGGGCGGGACAGCCAAGGCAAGAGACTCAGCAACGACAACGGCGCAGAATGCGGCGAGTTTCATGGCAAGCTCCTGCAACTGATTGGACATTGAGACTCAGGCTGACCCGCGGGATTTGCAACTCTCAAGTTCGCGACGCGTCGGGTGGACACCAGAACTTCCGGGTTCTGACTGGTAATCACTTGGAACGGAACCATTGGAGGCCAGAGTCGGAATGGGCGATCACGCTGGCGAACAGTTCGGGAGCGGGACGCTTCTGCGGAATTAGCAGCGCCAATAACGCCGTTCGCAGCAACGCCAGTGCACAGATCTCGTCAGGGTCGCGCAGCCTGGCAGCGCCCCCCCTGCACGTCCCGTCGGCGATGGTTCTGGTTCTCCACCGGCCAGCGCCGCCGAATCGCCCCCGCCAGCACCGCTGCCTCCCTCGCCTTCCACGCCCGGCTGCTCACAAACTGCCGCGTCAACGTCGTGCCCTGCCCGCGCTTCTTGTGTGTGCTCTGGCCCGTCATAGCCACCACCTGCCGCGCCCCGGCAAAGCCCGCTTCCGTTGGCTCCACTCTTTGTCTAGCCCCAATGCAGTTCCTTCCGCTCACGTCTCTTGCAACTCAGAAAGATTGAATTTTGGAACAAAATGCTTGCTTGACGCGGAGGGGTTTTCAGTGGCTAATACGCGGCTCTGATAACTACAAACAGAATGAACGTAAGCGAGACAGTCGAAATCAAGTTGCGCAAAGGCGAGCCTGTGGAACGGGCGTTGCGGAGATTGCGCGAGAAGTTGAAGATGGAAGGCGTGCTGGACGAGATGAAGAAGCAGCGCTTCTACGAGAAGCCCAGCGACAAACGCCGCCGTCGTCGCGCACGCGCCGCCTACAATACCAAGCGCCAGCAGCGGCTTTCCGCTTAACCCCTGCGGTTTTCCATCATTATGAGCCAGCCGGCTCCAATCCCGTCGGCCACGCCGACGGGAAAATGCGGCTTTGTGGTTCTCGCTGGCCGCCCCAACGCTGGCAAGAGCACCTTGCTGAACGCATTGGTGGGCACGAAGGTCGCCATCACCAGCCCCAAGCCGCAGACCACGCGCTATCTCATTCGCGGCGTCATGCATCGTCCCGAAGGCCAGGCCGTCCTCGTGGACACGCCGGGGCTGTTCATGAAGGTCAGCAACAGACTCACCGAGCGGGTCAACCAGCGGCTCAACGAGGCGCTGGAAGGCATTGATCTCGTCATCCACGTCGCCGACCCGACACGCTCTGCCGGCCCGGAGGAGAAGGCCGTCGAGCGACTCATCCTCAAGGTTCCGAAGCAGAGGATTCTGGCCATCAACAAGATGGACATTGCCAACAAACCTTATCTGGAGGACTACCGCGCACTCGCCCCGGGCTACGATGCCGTCGTCGAAATCTCCGCGTGGGACGGCAAGGGCGTGCCGCGGCTGAGAGACGAAGTTTTCAAACGTCTGCCGACGGGACCGCTGTTCTACGAGAAGTTCCAGGTCACCGACATGTCCAACGAGCAATGGATGTCGGAACTGATCCGCGAAAAAGTTTTTCTGCAAACCGGCGACGAGCTGCCCTACAACTGCACCGTCGAGATTGAGGAAGTTACCGACCGCGCCCGCCGCGACAAGAGCGCGCCCGGCACCGTTTATATCAAGGCCAACATCATCACCAGCGCCGATCGTTACCGCCCGATGCTGCTTGGGGAAGGCGGCCGCCGCATCCGCTCCATCGGCCAGGCCGCGCGCAAGGAGCTGGAGGTGGCGATGAACAAGAAGGTTTTCCTCGAACTCGTCGTGAGGGTGGACGAGCGCTGGATGGATCGTTTCGAGTAAGACGACGTTCGATGGCGCGCAGGCAGGGCCGGTTGGAGTGTTCCGAATGAAAGCGACGAAACCTGCGATCTCAGTTGTTCTGGCCGTGGCATTATACGCAACTGCCGCGCTCCATTCCGCCATCGCCGCCGAGGCCGGCGCGCCGCCAGACCTCACCATCGAACTCGGCGAAACCAATCGCTGCAACGGCCTGACCGTCCCCTCCGGCGGCGACGGCGAAAACGTTCCCGTTGTCACCGCTGGCCAGCCGGCGCGACGCATCACCGGTGAACGGTCGCACTATCTCTACGTCCGCATTGACCATCCGGGATACACGAGCGGCCCGCGCGACCTCTACGTTGTCGTCGAATTCTGCGAAGACACATTCACGTGGCTGCGGGTGCAATACGACAAGGCCGGCACGGCCGGCGAAGTCGCGGACAAATACGCCCACTGCGCCGACAGTATCTTATTGACCGGCACCGGCGGCTGGCGGCGCGGTGTGTTCCATCTGCCTGCCGCGCGGCTTGGCCATGGACAGAACGGCAATACGGACTTCCGCTTCTGTGCGCAGGGTCTGGCCGTGCGCCGAATCACCGTCACCCCGCGCAAGCCCGACGGCTACGACAGCGGTCAGCCGATAGACGCAGCCTCGCTGCGCGCACTGCATGTTGAACGGCCCACAGGCATGGAGTTGACCTTCGGCAACGACGCCACGCCCGCCGATGCGGCGCTGTTCAAGGCGCTCAGCGTCACGAGTGTCGAAAGCTATGTAGACTGGGCCGGCGTCGAGCCGGAGGAAGGCAAGTGGGACTGGAGCAAGTGGGACAAACAGGTGGCAACGCTCAAAGCCGCCGGCCTGAAGTGGGTGCCATTCCTCATCGCTGGCCCGGCTTACGCGACGCCGCTCTGGTTCCAGCGCGGCCCGCACTCGCGCGTTTACCGCTGCCTCGAACACGACCGCGACACCAAAGTGCAGAGCCTCTTCAACCCCGACTGGCCGCGCTACGTCGAGCGGTTTGTGAAAACGTTCGCGGACCGCTACCGCGACGCCGGCGTCATCGAGTCGGTGCTACTCGGTATCACCGGCATCTACGGCGAGAGCATCTATCCTGCCGGACCCGAAGGCGGTTGGACCGCGCGGTTGACGGGCGATTACCACAATCACCACGGCTGGTGGGCAGGTGACGAGTTTGCTGTCGCTGGGTTCCGCGCCGCCATGAAGAAGAAATACGGCGGCATCGCCGCGCTCAACGGAGCTTGGGGCGCGAGCCACGCGAGCTTCGCCGCCGTGACCACGTTTCTGCCTGACAAAGCGCCCTCCGACCGCGCGCGCGCCGACTTCGCCGAGTGGTATCAGCAAGCCATGACCGACTGGTCCGCACTCTGGGTGCGCGCCACGCGCCGCGCGATGCCAAAGGCGGAGATTTACCTCTGCACCGGCGGCGACGGCAGCCCGTTCCTCGGCGCGGACTTCACCGCGCAGGCCAAGGCCATCGCCCCGTTCGGTGCGGGCATTCGCATCACCAACGAAGGCAGCGACTACGCCGCCAATTTCACCATCACCCGCGAGGTCGCCACTGCCACGCGGCACTACCGGACCTTCAGCGGCTTCGAGCCGGCCAGCGGCGTGAACGCCACCGGCGTTGTCGCCCGCATCTACAACGCCACTGCCTCCGGCGCGCGGCAGTTGCACTACTACAGCAACAACGTCCTCGCCAACGCCGCGCAACTCGTGCCGCGCCACCCGCGCGTGGACGCCGCGCTTTACGTGCCGCGCGAAACATGGGCACTCGCGCAGGCCGCGGTCCATCGCTGGTATGCCGTCGCCCGCAGCTTGCGCGACCTGCTGGATGTGGATTTTGTCACGCGGCTTACTGTCACCGACGGCGCATTGCGCGGTCACCGCCTGCTGGTGCTGGCCGAAGCGCCGGTGCTGGAACCAAAGGCGACCGCGGCCATCGAGCGCTGGGTGCGGGGCGGCGGCGTCCTCATCGCCACGACCCGCGCGGGCGAAACCCTTGGTGGCCGGCTCCATGACAACAAGGCATGGCGCGCGAAGCTTCTGGCCGATGCCGGAGATTGCACGGACCTGCTGAAGCCTGTTCTCGATGGCAACGCGCCAGCGCGTTGGATTCTCGACGTGGGCGGCGACGGTGACGATCGGTGGCTCTTTGGCGACTGGCATGGCCGCGAGCGCATGTCGGCGACAGCGACCATGTGTTGGAGCGGCGCGCGGCCGGGCGTTTACCTGCCGGTGAAGCCAGACGCTAACTACACGTTGCGTCTCACGGCAGGCGTGCCGGGCCACGGCATTGCCAGCGATGGCAACGAGGTGCGTGTCAACGGCCGCGTCATTGGCCGGATCACGAAAGCCGGCTCGCAGACCTTCGACCTGCGCGTGCCTGCCGCCGCGCTCGGCAACGAGCCGGTTGCTCGACTGGAAATCGCCGCAAGAACGTGGAAGCCCTCAGATCACGGCACGAAAGATTCACGCACGCTCGGCATCAATGTGAGCCGCATCGAACTCATCCGCGCCGGCGCGGAACAAGCTGTGCCCGTCGCCACATCATTGCGTTTCGTGCCCGACAAGCAGCGTCTGGCTCCACTCACGCGTCGCGTCGGTAAAGGCTGGACAGTTTTCCTTCCGGGATTGGCCAGCGACGGTCTGATCTTCTCACCCACCCTCGAATCTCTCCTGCGCGAAACGCCAGCGTATCTGCCCGGCGTCGAACCGCTCGCGCTTGCCGACGGCCGCATGGACGGTAAGTTCGCAACCGTGACCGACGAAGGCGTGCTCTGGTATGACCCGGCCAACGCCAGCATCAAGTGAGACCTTCGTTGACACCTGACCGCTCTGGCGAACCACATACGCACTTTTGTCTCGCCTCTGGTGATGGCCAGAGTAGATTTTCAAACCGTGCAAGGATTTCGGGGGGCCCGTAGCTCAACGGTTAGAGCAGGGGACTCATAATCCCTTGGTTGCTGGTTCGAATCCAGCCGGGCCCACCAATCCATTGCGAACCGAGCCGCGCCACTCCACTGGTCACTCGAACTTCTCGATCACCCGGAACGATCCCAGCGACCGCAGATGCCGCGACTTGCCGATGAGTTCGGTAAAAGCTTTCTGGAAAGACGGCTGGTTTATGGCGCCTTCGCATTCGACGAGGAAGAGATACTCTTCGGGGTTGTGCGGCAAGGCGCGCGACACGATGCGGGTCATGTTGATTTTGTGCTTCTGAAGCACCTGCAACGCCGTCACGAGCGAACCCGGCCGGTGCTCCAGCCCGAACACCAGCAGAGTGCGCGTGGCCGAACGTGGCACGCCCGGATGTTTGCCCAGCAGATAGAAGCGCGTGATGTTCTCCGCCTTCGTGCCCAGTTTGGGAACGATGACGTGCAACTTGTGCATCACCGCAGCGCCGCGGTTGCCGATGGCCCACGCATCCGGCTCGCGCGCGGCACGCTCGACCGCCTCCGAGGTGCTCTCGGTTTCCAGGATGGCCGCGCCCGGGTAGCGTGCCCGCACCCAATCGCCGCAATGCTTGAGCGGCACGAAGTGTGAGTAGATGCGCTTCGGCGGCGCCTGTTTGCGGCCGAGCAACGACAGCATGACGTGCAGCGACAACTCCTCACACACCGTCAGCCCGATCGGCGGCGCGTTTTGGCGGATCAGCTCGTCCACTGTGTCGTAAATCGGCCCGCCCAACGTGTTCTCGATCGGCACCACACCGTAATCGGCGGCGTCGCGCGCGACGGCTTCAAACACGTCGGAGATCATCCGGCAGGATTTCAACACCGCGTTGCGCGGGAACCGTCGTGCCGCCACCTCGTGGCTGTAGCTGCCCGGTTTGCCGAAGTAAGCCGCGATCATCGGCACCAGTCCGTGGGCCGTGGCCTTTCCTTTTGCTGCTCGTTTCGCGCTCATAAGTTTGGTCGTGTCGGAACTACTTGGTGCGCCCAGTAGAACTTACCCCTCTCTGATCCGAAGTTGAGTCAAGTATGAGTCTCGCCGGGTCGCTGCAATTCATCCTAACTCTGAATATGCAGGGTTTCAAGCTGCTTTGGCTTCCCACTGATTCAGGGTGAATCATGCAGCTATTCTGCGGCATCGTATGACTTACCTTGTGACTGTCTTGTCGCCGATCAAAGCCGCAATGCCGGCGTCAATCAGTCCGCTCTCTTGCTTGCGCCACGAAGTAACTTCTTATGTCGTGCGGCGTCACGCGCCTTCCCAAGTGATACTTTTGGGTCATTGCGAACGATGGTGGTTGGGGGCATCATGTAAAATGGATGTGTAGGCGTTGTCGAAGTGGTCTGATTTTGATTGCGCTCCGGCGAGAGCCTCCAAGCTATCCGGGTGAATAAGAATGAAAGGAAGTTAAGGGGCATGAGAACGAGCTACAGTTCGAACAACGGAAAGAACATCTCCCGGCGTGAAGTGGTGCGTCGGGGTCTCTATGCGACGGCCGGATTGATGGTGGCCGACCGTTTGGGGCCGCAAGCATTCGCGGTGGCCTCGCCATCCGCGCCCGGTGTCAGCAAGAC
>Ga0172379_10000475_pt1 | contig 100398 bp, 100 predicted proteins | sample GrowelOW334metaG_FD_119756 | JGI IMG/M metagenome (GOLD analysis project Ga0172379, IMG submission 119756) | Groundwater microbial communities from an aquifer near a municipal landfill in Southern Ontario, Canada - Groundwater well OW334 metaG | ecosystem: Environmental > Aquatic > Deep...
ACCACCGCCGGGAAGCGGCTGCCGTCCTTGCGGATGTAGGTCAGCTCGTAGATGTCCTCGATGCCGCGCGAGGCCTTGAACACCAGGGCCTCGAAGCCCGGCGTGATCGGCGTGCCGAGTTCGGCGCTCAAGGCCTTGGCCCGCGCGATGACTTCCTGCGGATCGGAGATGTCGGCCGGGGTGATCTTGTTCATCACGTCGGCGGCCGCGTAGCCCAGCATGCGCTCGGCGCCGACGTTGAAAATCTGGATGACGCCCTTGGCATCGGTGGCGATACTGGAAAAGTTGGCGCTGTTGAAAATCGCGCTCTGCAGGGCGCCGGCTTTGAGCAGTGCCTCTTCGGCCTGCTTGCGCGCGGTGTTGTCGGTGCCGATCAGCAGGTAGCCGATGATCGTATTATCGGCGTCGCGCAGGGCGGTGACCGAGACGACCGCCGGGAAGCGGCTGCCGTCCTTGCGGATGTAGGTCAGCTCGTAGATGTCCTCGATGCCGCGCGAGGCCTTGAACACCAGGGCTTCGAAGCCCGGTGCAATCGGTGTGTCCAACTCGGCGCTCAAGGTTTCGGCCCGCGCGATGACTTCCTGCGGATCGGAGATGTCGGCCGGTGTGACCTTGTTCATCACCTCGGCAGCGGCGTAGCCCAGCATGCGCTCGGCGCCGACGTTGAAGATCTGGATCACGCCCTTGGCGTCGGTGGCGATACTGGAGAAGTTGGCGCTGTTGAAGATCGCGCTCTGCAGGGCGCCGGCCTTGAGCAGTGCCTCTTCGGCCTGCTTGCGGGCAGTATTGTCGGTGCCGATCAGCAGGTAGCCGATGATGGCGTTGTGCGCGTCGCGCAGGGCGGTGACCGAGACGACCGCCGGGAAGCGGCTGCCGTCCTTGCGAATATAGGTCAGCTCGTAGATGTCTTCGATGCCGCGCGAGGCCTTGAACACCAAGGCTTCGAAGCCCGGTGCAATCGGTGTGTCCAACTCGGCGCTCAAGGTTTCGGCCCGCGCGATGACTTCCTGCGGATCGGAGATGTCGGCCGGGGTGACCTTGTTCATCACCTCGGCGGCCGTGTAGCCCAGCATGCGCTCGGCGCCGACGTTGAAGATCTGGATCACGCCCTTGGCGTCGGTGGCGATACTGGAGAAGTTGGCGCTGTTGAAGATCGCGCTCTGCAGGGCGCCGGCCTTGAGCAAGGCTTCTTCGGCCTGCTTGCGGGCGCTATTGTCGGTGCCGATCAGCAGGTAGCCGATGATCGCGTTATCGGCGTCGCGCAGGGCCGTAACCGAGACGACCGCCGGGAAGCGGCTGCCGTCCTTGCGAATATAGGTCAGCTCGTAGATGTCTTCGATGCCGCGCGAGGCCTTGAACACCAGGGCTTCGAAGCCCGGTGCAATCGGTGTGTCCAACTCGGCGCTCAAGGTTTCGGCCCGGGCGATGACTTCCTGCGGATCGGAGATGTCGGCCGGTGTGACCTTGTTCATCACCTCTGCGGCCGTGTAGCCCAGCATGCGCTCGGCGCCGACGTTGAAGATCTGGATCACGCCCTTGGCGTCGGTGGCGATACTCGAGAAGTTGGCGCTGTTGAAAATTGCGCTCTGCAAAGCATCGGTTTTAATCAATGCCTCCTGGCGTCGGGCCTCGGTGATGCCCTCCGTCGTTCCCGCGGCCGGGCTGAGAATGACGGAATCATGATTCAAGGGCATGGTCGACCTCTGTTAAAAACGGAAACGTGTCTGGTCAATCGCACAACCGACGCCGCGAGCGGTACCTCACTTGTGCGCACGCCGCAATAAGATGCATGGTTTTGCTCGAAGGTGCCGGTGGGTAAATCGGGTCTGTGGATGAGTCTGGAGTTGATGGTTTTCTTATAGCGATTGAGCTGGCAATTCTCCGTGCGCTATCGCACACAAGGCGACGATTCCATGCTGTTGCCTCTGCGTGGCTAGGTTGGCCCACTGTGATCGCTCAATAGTCGGCGCCGGCGAGGCGGCGAGCGGGGCCGTCTTCGGTGGAGCGGGGCAAGCATGAACCGGTCGTGGTTTGTTTTGGGCACGAGTAACCACTGCCAAAGCGTGAAAGTCCTTGTTCGTCATGAGCCGAAAAAGCGGATCAAATTGCCTCCGGCCTCTTTGGCTTGATACATCGCTGTGTCAGCCCACTTGATGACTTCATCCGGGCCGACCTCGTGATCGAGGAAAAGCGCGACGCCTATGCTCGAGGAACAATGATGCTCGATGGTGGCATCTGCTGTGCCTTCGGACTCAATTTTCAACACATAGGGCTGGCCCAGGATGACGCGGATTTTTTCGGCGACGATGGTAGCCTGCGCGGCGGAGTCGACCTTGCTGTTGCCCAGCTCACCGAGCATCACCACAAACTCATCGCCGCCGAAGCGCGCGACGACATCTACCTCGCGCACACAATCGCCAATGCGGCGTGCAACTTCGATCAGAAGCAAATCACCCACGTTATGCCCGTGCGTGTCGTTGAGCGACTTGAATTTATCCAGATCCAGGAATATCAGAGCGCCGTAGCGTTTGGTCCGTTTGCTGGTCGCCATCGCCTGGCACAGGCGATCGATCAACAGGCGGCGATTGGGCAGGCCTGTCAATGGGTCATGCAAGGCCAGGCTTAGAATTTGCGCCTCTGCTTGCTTACGTTCCGTGATGTCGCGCGCGGCGACGAACACACCCTGGAGCTTCCGGTTTCTATCGTAAAAGGTGGTCGCATTGAAGGACACCACCGTTTCCTTGCCATCGCGCGCACGCGCGGTGAGTTCGTAGTTGCTGACCTGCTTTTTGCTGAGCACCAGCTTGATGCCTGCCTCGGCCTGTTCCGGGTCGGTGAAATACTTCATGAACGGGGTACCGATCAACTCATCACGCGTGCAACCGGTAAGCGCCCCCATCTGTTTGTTTACATCGGTAATGATGCCGAACGGATCGGTGGCCATCAGCGCGTCGATGTTGGATTCGAACAGGGAGCGCGTGTAGAACTGCTGGTCGCGCAGACGCTGATCAAGGCTTTTCTGTTCCGTTTCGACCTGCTTGCGGGCGGTGTTGTCGGTTCCGATCAAGAGGTAGCCGATGATTCCGTCTTGAGCGTCACGCAGCGCCGTGACCGAGACCACCGCCGGCAAGCGGCTGCCGTCCTTGCGGATGTAGGTCAGTTCGTAGATGTCCTCGATGCCGCGCGAGGCCTTGAACACAAGGGCCTCGAAGCCGGGCGCAATCGGCGTGGAGAGCTCAACACTCAAGGCTTTGGCGCGTGCGATCAATTCCTGCGGATCGGAGATGTCGGCGGGCGTGATCTTGTTCAGCACCTCGGCGGCCATATAGCCCAGCATGCGTTCGGCACCGACGTTGAAGATATGGATGACGCCCTTGGCGTCGGTGGCGATACAGGAGAAGTTGGCGCTGTTGAAAATTGCTTTCTGCAGAGCACCTGCTTTCAGCGGTACCTCCTGTCGGTTGATCCCGGTGATGCCAGCCATGGTGCCAGCGACTGAATTGACATTGGCGTGAAGGTGTTGGCGACGCTCGTTAGTCATCGACGTGCTTGTCGTAGATGGCGGCAAATTGGTCGCTCTGGGCGGCGAAACAGGCCAGTACCGCGGGGTCGAAGTGCTCTGGCTGGGTGCGACCATCACCCTGGGTAATGATCGCGACAGTCCGCGCGTGATCGATGGCCGGCTTATAGGGACGCCGACTGCGCAGCGCGTCGTAGACGTCGCAGATCTGCATGATCCGTGCGGCCAGCGGAATTGCTTCGCCCCGGAGGCCGTTCGGGTAGCCGCTGCCGTCCCAGCGTTCGTGGTGGTTGAGGGCAATTGCCGAACCCATGCGGGTATAGGGCGAAGTACCGCTGGCCAGAATGCTGGCGCCCAGCGTGCAGTGGGTCCTCATGATGACCCACTCCTCGGGCGTGAAGCCGCCCGGCTTCAGTAGCACATGATCGGCAATACCGATCTTGCCGATGTCGTGCATCGGGCTGGCGTGGTAGATGGTGTCGTGGAAATCGGCCGGCATATTCATGGCCTCCGCTAGCACCTTGCAGTAATGGCTGATGCGCCGGACGTGGTGACCGGTCTCTTCGTCCTTGCGCTCTGCGGCGCGCACCAGAGTGAATACTGTGTCGCGATAGGCTTCTTCGAGCTGCGCGGTGCGTTCGCGCACCTGTTCATCGAGAATCCGGTTGTGGTTGGCGAGGAAGTCGCCGTATTCCTTCAGCCGCAACAGGTTGCGCACCCGTACGCGCAAGTCGGCGTGATCGACGGGCTTGGCAAGAAATTCCTCGGCGCCGGCCTCGAGGGCGCGCAGCTTGGATTCGCGGTCGTCGAGCGCAGTGACCATGATCACCGGCACCGGTTGCGTGCGCGGATCGGCTTTGAGCTTGGCCACGGTCTCGAAGCCGTCCATATCCGGCATCATGATGTCGAGCAGGATCAGATCCGGATTTTCCGCCGCCGCCAATACAAGCGCTTCGCTGCCGTTGCGGGCGGCGATCGTGGCATATCCCTCGGCGTGCAACAACGTTTCGAGCAATTTGATGTTGTGCGCCTGATCGTCGACGACCATGACCGTGGCCGTCTTTTGCGGACTATTGGCATTCATGCATTCAACTTTCTGTTGTGATTCGGCGCTCCACGTCGATCAACCGCGCAGGGAACAGCCGCGCCCACTCTGAACGAGCTCATCAAAGACAAGGCTAGGAGAAAAACTGGCTGGCGTATGTACGCTGTCGCACGGAGCGGTGCTAGCGGGCAAGGGAGAATTCGCGGACGGAGAGAACAGCCTGTGGCCACAGTATTAGTCGTTGAAGACAATCCGGTAAACATGAAACTGGCCGTGCTTCTGTTGCGTAACGCAGGCCACACGGTGCTGTGCGCGGTTGATGCCGAGGCCGGCTTGACGATTGCTCGGGCCGAGCAGCCTGACCTCGTCCTTATGGATTTGCAACTGCCCGGTATGGATGGCTTGGCGGCGACGACTCTGCTCAAACAGGATCCGGCCACCGCCGCCATTCCGGTCATTGCCCTGAGTGCGATGGCGATCAACGCGAACCACGAAATAAGGCCGGGAGCCGATTGCGATGCGTATCTCGCCAAGCCGTTGCGCTATCAGGAATTGTATGCGGCGATCGACACCCTTTTGACCGGGAAGAAACTGCAAGGAGCGAGGGAGGCTGATTCGGATTTGAATGCGCCCCTGACAACATGCCTGTCGGGTTCTGTCCCCAGCTCGCATTTGCACGGCGCAACCCTACGTCAAGCGCCACGGGCGGCTGCCGCCTCAGCGGTGGACGTGGGTGTGCTGGAAAGCCTGATTGGTAGCGATCCGGCCGTGATTCTCGAGTTCCTGAATGCGTTTCGGACCAGTGCCTCGACGATCGCGCTGGAATTGAAAATGGCTTGTGACGACGGCCAGCCGGTGCAGGCAGGCAGGCAGGCGCACAAACTCAGGTCTTCGGCGCATATCGTGGGTGCGGTAACACTCGGCAGGCTGTGTGCGGAAATGGAGGCGGCCGGCAAGGCCGGCCGCATGGAAACGCTGGCGGCGCTATTGCCGCTGTTCGAGCAGGAACTCGACGGCGTAAACTCCTTTCTCGATTCCTTGCAGGCGCCGCGGGCAAGCTGAACAGCCCGCAGTGTAGGGCGGCCGCCTTGCCGTTGCGCCGGACCGTCCGGCCGCCGCGTCGTTGGCGGTTGCCAGCGGCCAAGCCGACCGAGTAAGCATGCGGGTTTCAGTCGATGGAAATGGCTGCTGTTGCAGGCTGTATCTTGCCTGCAACGGCCTGTTTATCAAGTCCTTAATCAGTCTTCCGCTATAATGCGTTTTTGGCACGAAGGAATTTTATTATGCGACTGCTCCAGAAGGCGCTGACGTTTGACGACGTCCTCCTGGTTCCCGCTCACTCGGCGATCCTCCCCCGTGACGTCAGCCTCGCCACCCGCCTTACCCGCAAGATTCAGCTGAACCTGCCGCTTCTTTCCGCCGCGATGGATACGGTGACCGAGGCGCGTCTGGCCATAGCCTTGGCGCAGGAAGGTGGCATCGGCATCGTGCACAAGAACCTGACTCCCCAGGCCCAGGCCGCCGAAGTGGCCAAGGTCAAGCGTTTCGAATCCGGTGTGCTGAGAGACCCGATCACCGTCCCGCCCACCATGACGGTGCGTGAGGTACTGGCACTGACACGCAGCTACCGCATTTCCGGTCTGCCCGTGGTGGATAACGGAGTCGTGGTGGGCATCGTCACCAATCGTGATACGCGTTTCGAGACCAACCTCGATCAGGCGGTGCGCGCCATCATGACCCCGCGCGAGCGGCTGATCACCGTCATGGAGGGAAGTTCGCCGGAGGAGGCCAAGGCCCTGATGCACAAGCATCGTCTCGAGCGCGTGCTGGTGATCGATGCCGACTTCCGGTTGCGCGGCCTGGTGACTGTCAAGGATATTCTCAAGTCCAGCGAACATCCATTTGCCTGCAAGGACGAGCAAGGCCATCTGCGCGTCGGTGCCGCCATTGGTGTCGGTGAAGGCACCGAGGCACGCGCGGAACTGCTGGCCGAAGCCGGCGTCGATGTGATTGTGGTCGATACCGCTCACGGACATTCGGAGGGCGTGCTGAAGCGCGTGCAGTGGGTCAAGAAGAATTTCCCGCAAGTGGAAGTGATCGGCGGCAACATCGCCACGGCGAACGCGGCGAAGGCGCTGGTCGATCATGGTGCCGATGGCGTCAAGGTGGGCATCGGCCCCGGCTCAATCTGCACCACACGTATTGTCGCCGGCGTCGGCGTACCGCAGATTACCGCGGTGGAAATGGTCGCCAACGCAATGGCTGCCAGCGGCATACCGCTGATCGCCGATGGCGGCATTCGCTTCTCGGGCGATATCTCGAAGGCCATCGCAGCCGGCGCCAATTCCGTGATGCTGGGCGGCCTGTTCGCCGGCACCGAGGAAGCGCCGGGCGAAACCGTGCTGTATCAGGGACGCTCCTACAAAGCCTATCGCGGCATGGGTAGTCTGGGCGCGATGAAGGATGGTGCGGCGGATCGCTACTTCCAGGATTCCGACGCCAATGTCGAAAAGTTGGTGCCGGAAGGCATCGAAGGCCGCGTGCCCTATAAAGGTCCGGTCATCGCCGTGATCCACCAGTTGATGGGGGGCTTGCGTTCGTCCATGGGCTACGTGGGCTGCGCCACGATTGACGAGATGCGGGCCAAGGCCGAGTTTGTCGAAATCACGTCGGCCGGCATCCGCGAATCGCACGTACATGATGTACAGATCACCAAGGAAGCGCCGAACTACCATATCGATTGATGTCTTTGGTCTGGAAAAGGCGGCTGCGGCCGCCTTTTTCATTTTTAGTTCTGGCCGCTCCGCTTAACGTCGATAATGCCGACGTTAGCGTCCACTGAAACTTCGTTTTGCGAGATTCCCGCCATGGCCCACCAGAAAATCCTCATCCTAGACTTCGGTTCCCAGGTCGCACAGCTGATTGCCCGCCGCGTGCGCGAGCAGCAGGTGTATTGCGAACTGCATTCCTTTGATGTCTCCGAGGACTTCATCCGCGAGTTCAAGCCGCAGGGCATCATTCTTTCCGGCGGGCCGAACTCGGTCTATGGGGCAGAGGAATGGAAGGCGCCCGACATCGTCTTCAAACTGGGCGTGCCGGTGCTCGGCATCTGCTACGGCATGCAGACCATGGCCGCGCAACTCGGCGGCAAGGTCGAAAGCAGCCACAAGCGCGAATTCGGCTATGCGGAAATGCGTGCGCGCGGACACTCCAAGCTGTTCAACGGCATTCAGGATCGTGTTAACGCCGAGGGGCATGGCCTGCTCGAAGTCTGGATGAGCCATGGCGACAAGGTGACGGAACTGCCGCCCGGCTTCAAGGTCATCGGCGGCAATGAATCGACGCCGATTGCCGCGATGGCGGACGAGGCGCGCGGCTTCTATGCCGTGCAATTCCATCCCGAAGTCACGCACACCCTCAAGGGGCGCGAGATCATCGCCCGCTACGTGCATGACATCTGTGGCTGCGGACGTGACTGGAACATGCCCAACTATGTCGAGGAGGCGATCGACAAGGTACGTGCCCAGGTGGGCAAGGAAGAGGTGATTCTCGGCCTTTCCGGCGGTGTCGACTCTTCCGTGGTGGCAGCCCTGCTGCACCGTGCCATCGGCAATCAGCTTACCTGCGTATTCGTCGATAACGGCTTGCTGCGGCTCAATGAAGCGGTGCAGGTGATGGACACCTTTGCCCGCAACCTGGGCGTCAAGGTGATCCACGTCGATGCGGTAAACCAGTTCATGGGGCACCTCAAAGGCGTTGCCGATCCGGAACAGAAGCGCAAGATCATCGGCCGCGAGTTTGTCGAGGTGTTTCAGTCCGAAGCGCAGAAGCTGCCCAACGCGAGATGGCTGGCGCAGGGTACGATCTATCCCGATGTGATCGAATCGGCAGGGGCAAAGACCAACAAGGCGCACGCCATCAAGAGTCACCACAACGTCGGCGGACTGCCTGAAACGCTGAACCTCAAGCTGCTGGAACCTTTGCGCGAACTGTTCAAGGACGAAGTGCGTGAATTCGGTGTGGCGCTGGGTCTGCCGCACGAGATGGTGTACCGCCATCCCTTCCCCGGTCCCGGCCTCGGCGTGCGCATTCTCGGCGAGGTCAAGCAGGAATTTGCCGATCTGCTGCGCCGTGCCGACGCGATATTCATCGACGAACTGCGGGCGGCCGACTGGTACGACAAGACCAGCCAGGCGTTCGCCGTTTTCCTGCCGGTGAAGAGCGTCGGCGTCATGGGCGACGGTCGCACCTACGACTATGTGGTGGCCCTGCGTGCCGTGCAGACCTCGGACTTCATGACCGCCAAGTGGGCGGAACTCCCCCACGAACTCCTGGGCCGGGTCTCCAACCGGATCATCAACGAGGTGCGCGGCATCAACCGCGTGGTCTATGACATCTCAGGCAAGCCGCCAGCGACCATAGAATGGGAATGACCCCTCACGGTCCGACGACAAGCTAGGCAGCCGCGACGGAAGCACCCTTGGGTTCGGCCGTCGCCCGTCGCGCGGCTTCGGCTGCCTGTACTTCTTCAACCCTCTTCAGAAACTCGTTAACAGCCGGAAAGTTGTTCTGCAACGCCACGTCGGAAGCCTTGCCGGACGGACCGACCAGCAGCGACGACGCACCTCGTTGGATCAATCTCTGAACTATCTTGAACTCGCCACGCTGAGCGGCATGCATCAACGGCGACATGCCTTGGCTGTCGAAGGTGTCAAGGTCGAAATCCATCGCGAGCACAGTCTTGACATAGGGAAGATTACCGCGCTCGATGGCGTTGAGCAGCACTCGAGTCGCTTCAGGATTTTGGGTGCGTTTTTTCGCCTCCAGCCCTGAAGGCATCAGTTTGGCGCCATAGTTGAGCAAAGAGATTGCGACCATGATGACCAGTGCTGCGAGCATCGGCCCCTGGCTGATGCCCAACTCCTCGGCCAATTTTCCCGGCAGGTTGGCGCCGACGGCCAGCAGGGCATACAGCAGGAAGAAGAAGAAGCGCACATACAGGAATAGGGCAATCACCACCATCAGGCCCAAGATGGCCATGAGCAGACCGACGTCCACCCCAATACTGTCGAGCACCTTGCTGGGAAGGTTGGCGACCAGGGCCATCGCTCCGACCAGTCCGACCAAGGTCCATTCCCTGATTTGTTTTTGTCTGACGATGTCCATATCGATCTTTAGTTAGAAATGCCTGCTGCAGGAGCGTGGCAAGCAAGCCACGGGTCAAGGGCAATGTGCGGAGCCCTGAGCCTTCGATCAATTTGAGCTAATTTAGCGCATTTTGCGTCCGGATGGAATTCCATTTTCGAGAGAAAAGCGGATTTTAATCGCAGGATTTCGTGCAATTTCCCCTCTGGAAACGCTAAAGTGACGGTCTTTGTGCATAGCGACAATTTGACGGTTCGACAACAAGGAGAAGTAGTGATGAAACGGCAATGGGTATTTGCTTTCGAGGAGGGCGACGGCAAGAACAAGATGTTGCTCGGCGGCAAGGGCGCCAACTTGTGCGAGATGACGCAGATCGGCCTCAACGTCCCCCCTGGCTTCGTTATCACCACGGATGCCTGTCTCGCTTTCCTGGAAAAGGACCACCTGCCCGACGGCGTGATGGAAGAGACCTTGGCCCACATGAAGGCCCTGGAAAAGAAGACGGGGAAAACCTTTGGCGGCGCCGATAACCCGCTGCTGGTCTCGGTCCGTTCGGGTTCCTCCATGTCGATGCCGGGCATGATGGACACTGTTCTCAACCTCGGCCTCAACGCGACCACGCTCAAGGGCCTGATTGCCCAGACCAACAATCCGCGCTTCGGCTACGACGCGTGGCGCCGTTTCATTCAGCTTTTCGGCAAGATTGCCCTCGGCATTGCCGACGAGCACTTCGACGCTGCGATGGCGGTGATCAAGACCCGCTACGGCGCCACCCAGGACATTGATCTGAAGCCCGACCATCTGGCCGAGTTGGCGAAGGAGTTTCTCGCCATCGTCAAGCGACATACCGGTAAGCCCTTCCCCGAAGACCCTTACCAGCAACTGGAAATTGCCATAGGTGCGGTGTTCCGGTCCTGGAACGGCAAGCGCGCGATCGACTATCGCAAGCAGTTCAAGATCACCAAGGAAATGGCTAACGGCACCGCCGTCAATATCGTGACCATGGTGTTCGGCAACATGGGTACCGATTCGGGTACCGGCGTTGGTTTCACACGCAACCCCGGCACCGGCGAAAACGTCATCTACGGTGAATACCTGGTCAACGCCCAGGGCGAGGATGTGGTCGCCGGCATTCGCACGCCGAAGCCGATTGCCGAGATGGAACAGGAAATGCCGGAAATCTATCGGCAGTTGCAGGAACTGCATGCACGCCTCGAAGGGCATTACGCAGAAGTGCAGGACTTCGAATTCACCATCGAGAAGGGCCAGCTCTACTGCCTGCAGACACGCAACGGCAAGATGAATGCACGGGCGATGTTGCGCACCTCGGTCGAGATGCACCGCGAGGGCCTGATCACTCGCGAAAAAGCCCTGACGCGGATTGACCCGACGCTGCTGGAGCAAATGCTGGCGCCGCAACTGGTGGCCGACTTCAAGGGCAAGCCGCTGGCGACCGGCCTGCCGGCATCCCCCGGGGCTGCCTCGGGCAAGATCGTGTTCGATGCCGATACGGCGGAGGAGCGCGGCAAGGCCGGCGAACGCATCATCCTGGTGCGTGAGGAAACCAAGCCGGAAGACATTCATGGCTTCTTCCAGGCGCAAGGCATCCTGACCAGCCGCGGTGGCAAAACCTCGCATGCCGCCGTAGTTGCCCGCGGCATGGGCAAACCCTGCGTCTCGGGCTGCGAGGCCATCGTCATCAACGACACTGCGCGGCGCGCGACGATCGGCGAGACCACCCTGCACGAAGGCGACGTCATCACCATCGATGGCAGCAACGGCAACGTCTACGCCGGTGAAGTCCCGACGGTCGAGGCGGAGTTTTCAGAGGACATGGAAACCTTGCTGGACTGGGCCGACGAGGTTGCGCGACTCAAGGTGATGGCCAACGCCGACACGCCGGACGACGCCGCGCGCGCGCGGCGTTACGGTGCCATGGGTATCGGCTTGTGTCGCACCGAGCGGATGTTCAACAGTTCCGATCGGCTGCCCATCGTGCAGGAGATGATCCTCGCCGAAACCATCGAGGAGCGCCAGACGGCGCTGGATCGGCTGCTGCCAATTCAGCGCGGCGACTTCAAGGGCATCTTCAAAGCCATGAAGGGTCTGCCGGTGACCGTGCGCCTGCTCGATCCGCCGATGCACGAATTCCTGCCGACGACAGCGCAGTTGGAGCTGGAGATTGCCCATTTGCACCACATGCGCGATTCGATCAAGGCCATGGAAGAACTGCCGGAAACCCTGAAGCTGCTCAGTCCGCGGTTGTATCAGCAGTATGCGGATGGCTTGGGCAAGTTGTCGGTGAGCATGAAAGAGTTCAAGGACGGCCATCTTGACGTGGATGCTATCCACAAGAAGGAGAAGATCCTCAAGAAGGTCCGTGCGCTGTCCGAGGTCAACCCCATGCTCGGCCACCGCGGCGTGCGTCTGGGCATCACCTATCCCGAGATCTACATGATGCAGATTCAGGCGATTCTGGAAGCGGCCGCGCTGTGCGCCAAGGAGGGAACCGAGGTCCATCCGGAAATCATGGTGCCGCAGGTGGCGACGGTCGAGGAACTGTGCCGCATTCACAGCTATGTGAAACGCCTGCACAAGGTCGTCGAACTGACCCACGGCATCAAGGTGAACGTCAAATTCGGCAGCATGCTGGAAGTCGTGCGCGCCTGCCTGCGCGCCGGACGCATGGCCGAAGATGCCGAGTTCTTCTCCTTCGGCACCAACGACCTGACGCAAGCCACGTTCTCCTTCAGCCGTGAAGATGCCGAGAACAAGTTCCTGCCTGCCTATATCGAAACCGGAATTCTGCAGGACAACCCGTTCGAGGTGCTGGACCAGAAGGGTGTCGGCGAATTGATGAAACTTGCGGTCACTGAAGGACGCAAGACGCGGCCGGACTTGAAGGTGGGCATCTGCGGCGAGCATGGCGGCCACCCCGGGTCGATCCAGTTCTGCCACAGCATCGGGCTCACCTACGTCTCGTGTTCGGGCCCGCGTGTGCCGATCGCGCGACTGGCTGCCGCTCAGGCACAACTGCTGGAAGCTGGCGGCTCGGTCACCAAGAACGCATAGCGCGGGGGTCACCACGGCGAACGCGGTGGAAGGCAGCAAGGCCATAGCCAGCCCCCTGGACGATAGCGGATACATGGGGCTGGCGCTGGAGTTGGCGCGCGAAGCAGGCGCCGCCGGCGAGGTGCCGGTGGGCGCTGTGATCGTATGGGGAGGGGAAGTTGTTGGTCGCGGCTTCAACCAGCCGATAGGCCGGCACGACCCCACGGCCCATGCTGAAGTCATGGCGCTGCGCGATGCCGCCGTCCGGCTCGGCAACTACCGGCTGCCGGGCTGCACCCTGTACGTCACGCTAGAGCCCTGCGCCATGTGCGCCGGTGCGATCATGCATGCTCGCATCGACCGCGTCGTATTCGGTGCGCGCGACCCGAAGACCGGCGCCGCCGGCAGCATCATCGACTTGTTCGCGGAGTCCCGCCTCAACCACCACACCGCCATCGTCGGTGGCGTACTGGCGGAACAGTGCGGCAGCCTGCTCTCGAGTTTTTTCGGCGCGCGCCGCGGGCGCACGCTGGTGGCCTGATCTCAACGTGTCGATGCATATCCGCATCAGCCTGCCGCAACAATCCCTGGAGCTGCATGACGAGCGCGGGACCTTGCTGCGCCGCCATCCGGTATCCACCGCCAGGAACGGTGCCGGCGAGCAGAACGGCAGCTTTTGCACGCCGCGCGGTCGACACATCATTCGGGCAAAAGTCGGCGCTGGCGAGACGGCGAACACGGTCTTCGTGCGCCGTCGGCCCACCGGGGAAGTATGGACGCCGCAACTTGCGGAGCAATTCCCCGAGCGCGACTGGATACTGACGCGCATCCTGTGGCTGTCGGGCAAGGAGCCGGGGCGCAACCGGCTCGGCGAGGTCGACACCATGCGCCGCTACATCTACCTGCACGGCGCACCCGACACGGTAGCCTTGGGCACACCCGGCTCGATCGGTTGCGTGCGCATGCGCAATCAGGACATCATCGAGCTGTTCGATCTGGTTCCGGTTCAAACGCCGGTAGATATCGTCGAATTCGGCGTCGAGGCCGGGTCGTGGAACGAACTCATGGAGCAGGCGCGGCAAGTGCGTGACGTGGTATTTGTCGACGAGCAGAAGGTTCCACGGGACATCGAGTGGGACGAGCATGACGCCTCGAGTCGGCACGTCATCGCGCAAGACGACGATGGCGGTGCAATCGGCACCGGACGTCTGCTGGCAGACGGTCATATCGGCCGCATGGCGGTGCTGGCGGACTGGCGCGGCAAGGGCGTCGGCCGTGCGCTGCTGGAAAGACTGATGGAAGAGGCCCGCCTGCAGGGTCAGGACCATCTGGCGCTGCATGCGCAAACGCAGGCCAGCGGCTTTTACCGGCGCTTCGGCTTTGTCGAGGAAGGGCCTGAATTCATGGAAGCCGGGATTCCGCACCGGACCATGGTGCGCTCAATCTAAGGCGATAGCGCAGCCGTTCGCCGCGTTGCGCACCCGGCAGCCAGGTCTGCTCGTCGAAGCTGGTCCAGCCGTCCTGCCCGACGCACAACACCGTGGAGCCGCGCGTGCCGTAGTCGGCTGATTTGACGAAAGCCGAAGACAGCAGGCGTTCCCACGCCAGCGGAACCCCGGTCTGCGGCAGATGCTCGTCTGGGTGAATGCCATCATCCTGGAGCAGGTGAAACAGAGCCTCATCGGCCGGAAGGCCGTCCAGAGCCTGCGCCAGCGCCGTCTTGCCGGCGCCGACTTTCGGCCACGGCGTATCGAGCAAATGATTCGATATGCCATATACGCCCGCTTGCAGCGGACGCGGCTCGTCGCCCATATTCGACGAGCACCATAGCGTTTCGCCGTCGCTCAGCAGCAGGTTGTAGCCGTTGCACTCGCGGCCAAACGCGGCGATGCGTTCCAGGTAGGCTTGTGGTGCTTCATCTCCGGCCAGAAAGTCCGCCACCAGCTTGCCGCGCGAAGGTGCGTTGCTGCGGTTCTGCGCCGGATCGCGGTAATTGGTCAGCGCCGCGAAGCGCCCGCTGCGCGTAACGCCCATCCAGGTGCCGCGCGCTTCGAGATCGCGTCCGGCCAGAACCTGCGGCGCGTCTTTCCAGAAGGCGGCAGGCGCGGTCGGCCGGGCGAAGAACTCATCGCGATTGGCGGCCACGACCAGTGGATAGTCTGGATGGACCCGCCAGGCGACGAGGATCAGGCACATTTCGCCTCTCAGGCAATCTCGTAGGGCAACGGCAAAAATTCCAGTCGCTCGCCGCCCAAGGCGCCGACATGCACTTCGCCGGCTTCCACGGCGCCGCTTTGGACGCAGACCAGGCAGTCGAAGCCGCCATCCGGGGAGGGCGCCACGCTGACCACCGCGCCGCAATGCTGGTCGCCGGTTTCGGGTGCATAGATATGGGCGCCGGGGACAACCGCCGTGGCGAGCCGGGCGCGATAGGTGCGCCGCTTGACCTTGCCCAGATACTGGGTGCGGGCGACGATTTCCTGCCCCGGATAGCATCCCTTGCTGAAACTCACGCCCGCCACGGCAGGCAGTTCCATGTTCAGCATCTGCGGCACAAAAGCCTCCTGGGTGGCGGCGACGACGCGCGGTTGCCCGGCGGCGATTTCCAGCCATTGCCACGCTGCCAGACCCACCGGCCGGGCCGCGGCCGCCAGCTGCTGCCAGCGCGAAGCGGCCGTGGCGGCATCGAGCGCCAGCAGCCAGCGCGTCTCATCGAGCCGGATCGCCTGCCCACCGTCGACGGCAGCGACGCCGAAGCGCACCAATGCCGCTGCGGCCTCGCCAAGAGTCGGCGCTGGCGATGCGGCGGCTGGAACCGAATAACCGATCAGGGCCAGCTCTGCCGTCGCATCCGTCAGCTTTACCTTCGAGCGCAGCACGTACATCGACAGCTTCTTCAGGATCATCGGCAGGATATCGCGCGGCAACATCAGCAGAAAATCGTCGCCTTCGCGCCAGATCAGGAGCAGCGCCAGCAAGCGGCCCTTGGCGGTGCAGAAGCCGGCGAAGCGTGCACCATCCGGCGTGATGCCCTTGATATCGTTGGTCAGAAGATTGTGCAGAAAACCGGCGGCATCGACGCCGCTGGCACGGATCAGGCCCATGTCGATCAAGGGTGCCACGACCGTTGCGTCGCGTGCCGCAAACAGTTCTTCCGCGACAGCGCCAAAGCTGCTGCCGTCTGCCGTTAGCCCTTGGGTGGCAAGGGCGGAAATCCATTCTTGGGTCATGAGGTGCGTCCGGGTTGGGTATAAGTCTGGAGTGCTATTATCGCGGCCGAGGTGCAGATTGCGCCCGCCCCGACCTTATTCAAGCCTTCATGCGTACTTTCAAGCTAATCCTGCTGGCGCTGATTCTCGCATTTGTCACGGCGATCGTGGGTTTCAGCTGGTTTACGGTGCGTCACCTGCCCATGCGCAGCGACCCGACCGCCTTTTCCGTGCCGGCAGGCGCCAGTTTGCGCTCGGCGGCACAGGTAATCGAAGCGGCAGGCATCGAACTGCCGGCGTGGCAACTGGAACTGCTGGGGCGCGTCCTGGGACGTTCGTCGAAGATCAAGGCCGGCAGCTATGAGGTGGAAGAGGGGCTGACGGCCTTGGCGCTGCTCGACAAGCTGACGCGCGGCGACGTGACGCAGGGCGAACTGGTGCTGGTGGAAGGCAAGACCTTTCGGCAGTTTCGAGCGGCCTTGAATGAGCACCCGGATCTCGCCCACGATTCACTGAAACTGAGCGACGTACAGATCCTTGCCCGTCTGGGTGCAAAGGAACCCCATCCGGAAGGGCTCTTCTTTCCCGATACCTACCTCTTCGACAAGGGCAGCAGCGATTTGGACGTGTTGCGCCGCGCCTACAAGTCGATGCAGCCGCGGCTGGCGGCCGCGTGGGAAAGACGTGAAACCACCCTGCCGGTAAAAACGCCCTACGAACTGTTGATTCTGGCTTCGATCGTAGAAAAGGAGACCGGCGTGCCTGCCGACCGGCCACAGGTTGCCGCTGTATTCGTCAATCGGCTGCGGCGCGGCATGTTATTGCAAACCGATCCAACGGTGATCTACGGTCTGGGCGAGCGCTTTGACGGCAATCTGCGCAAGATCGATTTGCTCACCGATACACCCTGGAATACCTACACGCGACCGGGTTTGCCGCCGACGCCGATTGCCATGCCGGGATTGGCCTCGTTGCAAGCCGCGGCGAAGCCGCCGTCCAGCGACATGCTGTATTTTGTCGCCCGCGGCGGTGGATCGAGCGAGTTTTCGGCAACGCTGGACGAGCACAACAGCGCCGTCGCAAAGTACCAGAAGCGCTAATTGAGCATGGCACGCGGCCGTTTCATCAGTCTTGAAGGCATCGATGGTGCCGGGAAAAGCACCCAGCACACCTGGCTGGTCGAGTATCTGCGCGGGCAGGGACATGTCGTGGTCGCCACCCGCGAACCGGGCGGAACTCCGCTGGGCGAGAAGCTTCGCGTCCTGCTGCTGGCCGATCCCATGCATCTGGAAACCGAGGCGCTGCTGATGTTTGCCGCCCGGCGCGAACATATCGCGCAAGTGATCGAACCGGCCTTGGCGCGCGGTGAATGGGTGGTCTGCGACCGCTTCGTCGATGCCTCGTTTGCCTATCAAGGGGGAGGGCGCGGTCTCAGCTGGAAGAAGCTCGAAGCTCTCGCAGATTGGGTGCTGGGCGATCTGCAACCGGATCTGACCCTGATTTTCGACGCGCCGGTCGCGATCGCGCAGCAGCGCCTGCATGCCGCCACTTCGCAGCCAGATCGCTTCGAGCAGGAACATGCGGCTTTTTTCGAGCGGGTGCGGGCCGCCTATCTTCGAATCGCCGCAGAAAATCCCGCACGTGTGCGCCTCATCGATGCTACCCAGACCCCTGCCGCTATTAATAAAGTACTTGAGGATATAGTTGCAACACTTTGATTTAACACAGTTATATTGGAACGGATTGATACGGGAGCAGCTGCTTGGACAGGGGCTCGACCGGCTTCCGCATGCCATGCTCCTGGTCGGGCCAACCGGAGTCGGCAAGACGGCTTTCTCCGAACAGCTTGCAGCACTTCTGCTCTGCGAATCAGTTGCACCGGATCTGACGGCTTGCGGTGAATGCCAAGCTTGCCGGTGGCTCGATGCCGGCAATCATCCCGACTTCAGACGTGTCGCGCCGGATGGCGATGACGAAACCGATGAAGGCGCGCCCGAGAAGACGGCCGAAAAGACCAAGAAGCGAAGCCCCGGAATCATCAGCATCGCGAGGATCCGAGAACTCGAAGCCTTTGTTTTTACGGGCAGTCATCGAAACGGCAGCCGCGTCGTGCTGATTACGGAAGCCGAAGCCATGCCTCCCGCGGCAGCAAATGCACTTCTTAAAATACTTGAAGAACCACCAGCAAGTGTTTATTTTATATTAGTATCATCAAAGACAAAATCACTCTTGCCAACCATTCGCAGCCGTTGCCGGGTGATTCTCTTTGCCGCTCCGGACGCTGCTGCGGCCACTGCATGGTTGGCCGGCGCCGGCCTGGAAAAGCAGGCGGCGCGCTATCTTCAACTGGCCGGGGGCGCTCCCATGCGTGTGGCGCAGTGGAAGGATCAGGGGCAGTTGGCACCGCTCGACGCGCTGGTCGATTCCCTGATCTCACCGCCTGCCGACCCGATGGCGCTTGCGGCTCGCTGGGACGGCTTGCTCAAGGGTGACGGGGTGTTCCGCATGGAGAATCTGGTCGAAGGCGTGCAGCGCTGGCTGTTCGATCTGGCGCAGGAGCGCATGGCCGGTGAGATTCGGTACCACGGCGGCTGGCCACGTCCGAAAGGGGTGGAAAACCTCAGCCCGACTGGCTTGATGACCGCCTGGCGCGAGATCGGCCAGTTTCGTCGCAGCGCCCGTCACCCATTGAATCAATTGTTGTTTCTCGAAAATATGGCCACTCATTTCTTGCGCGCCCTGCGACCGGCGGCCTCATGAGCGCCCTGCTGGTTGATTCGCACTGCCACCTCGATTTTCCCGATTTTCAAGGGCGGGAAGATGAGTTGCTGGCCGCCATGAAAGCCCATGATGTTGGCTGGGCGCTGATTGCCGGCGTTACGCTGGAGCGTTTTCCGGGCGTGTTGACGCTGGCGCAGCGCTTTCCGAACCTGTATGCGGCCGTCGGCGTTCATCCCGACACGCAGGAAGGCGAGGAGCCGGACGAGGACAGGCTGATCCGCCTCGCTGCACACCCCAAAGTGGTCGCCATCGGCGAGACCGGGCTTGACTACTATCGGCTGGAAGGCGACCTCGAATGGCAGCGCGAACGCTTCCGGACCCATATCCGTGCCGCGCGCCGCGCCGGCAAACCCCTGATCATCCATACCCGGGAGGCCGCCGCCGATACCCTGCGGATTCTCGAGGAGGAGGGGGTCGGCGAAGCAGGGGGGGTATTCCATTGTTTCACCGAGACCCGCGCCGTGGCCGAAACTGCACTCGATCTCGGCTTCCACATTTCGTTCTCAGGCATTGTGACCTTCAAGAATGCAATTCAAATCAAGGAGGTGGCTAGCTTCGTCCCGCTCGATAGAATACTGGTCGAGACCGATGCCCCCTATCTCGCGCCGGTGCCGCATCGCGGCAAACTGAACCATCCCGCCCTGGTACGCCATGTCGCCGAAGAAGTGGCAAGGCTGAGAGGCATCAGTACGGATGATCTGGCGCAGGCCACGACGGCCAACTTCTTTCGCCTGTTTGGAGCCGCACACCATGCGTAAGTTATTGATCGGACTGATGATCTCTGTCATCGCGAGCCTGGCTCAAGCCGGTGCCTACGACGACATTCTTGCTGCCGCCAATGAAGGCAACACGACTGCGGTGGTCGATCTGCTCCAGCGCGGCATGGACGTCAATACGGCCGATCGCACCGGATCGACCCTTTTGATGATCGCAGCCCGCAATGGCCACATGCCGTTGCTGGAAACCCTGCTGGCCAATCGCGCCAACGTCAATCGCCGCAATCAGGCGGGCGATACGGCCTTGCTATTGGCGGCACTGAAGGCCCGACTCGAGGTGGTACAGCTCCTGATCGAAAAAGGCGCGGATATCAACCCATCCGGCTGGGCGCCGTTGCACTATGCCGTTTTTGGCGGCAGCAGAGAAGTTGCGGCTTTGTTGTTCGCCAAAGGCGCAAAGCTCGATGCCCGCGCGCCAAATGGGCAAACAGCGTTGATGCTGGCGGTCAAGCTCGGCAATCTGGATCTGGTTCAGCTGTTGATCGATGCCGATGCGGATATGGATCTGGTGGATTACGAGGGCATTTCTGCGCTGGCCCTGGCGCGAAAACTGGGGCATGAGGAGATTGCCGCATATTTGCGCAAGGTGGGCGCAGTCGAGTGATTACGGAGGCAAACGCTGGTTCTTGTCCAATCGTCACTTCGCATAATTGGCATTATGTAAACTACTCTGGCGCCGTTACCCTGGAGGCACTCGCTCAAAGGTCCAGTTGCAGGGACGCCAGGCGCGCATACAGCCCGCCCTGGTTGCGCAAGTCATCAGGGGTGCCGATCTCGACGACGCGCCCCCTTTCCATCACCACGATTCGATCGGCTTTTTGTACCGTCGCCAGCCGGTGGGCGATGATCAGCGTGGTGCGGCCCTCCATCGCGGCGTTGAGGCCCTGCTGAACCAGGACTTCCGATTCCGCATCGAGGGCGCTGGTGGCTTCGTCGAGCAGCAGCAAGGGCGCCCCTTTCAGGATCGCGCGCGCAATGGCGATGCGCTGACGTTGGCCGCCGGACAGGCGTGTGCCGCGTTCCCCGAGGAAGGTCTGGTAGCCCTCCGGCAGCCGGTCGATGAACTCGTCCACCAGCGCAGCCCGGGCCGCTTGCACCACCTCCGCGTCGCTCGCGCTGGCGCGGCCGTAGCGGATGTTCTCCAGCGCGTTGGCCGAAAAGATCACCGGGTCCTGCGGCACGATCGCGATGCCGTCCCGCAGGTCGTGCAGGCTCAGCTGCCGGATATCCTGCCCGTTGAGCCGGATGGCGCCTTCCGACACCTCGTAGTAGCGCAGCAGGAGCTGGAACAGGCTGGTCTTGCCGGCGCCGGAAGGGCCGACCAGGGCGACGCTCTCGCCCGGCGCGATGTCCAGGCAGATGTTGTCCAGGGCCCGCGTTTGCGGCCGCGCCGGATAGCTGAAACTGACGTGATCAAGACGGATCGCCGCTTGCGCCGGATGCGCCGGCACTACGGGCTTTGCTACTTCGCGAATGGCGGACTCGGCATGCAGCAGTTCCAGAAGCCGCTCGGTCGCACCGGCAGCGCGCATCACGTCGCCCCAGACTTCGGCCATGGTTCCCACGCCGCCAGCCACCAGCGCCGCGTATAGCACGAAGGACGCCAGTTGGCCTCCGGTCAGGATTCCGTCGTGTACCTGGCGGGCGCCGATCCACAGCACGAAAATGATGGTGCCCATGACCGCCGTGATGATCAGTACCGTCAGCGCCGCCCGGACCCGCGTGCGCCTGATCGCGGTGACGAAACTCCGTTCCGTGCGCTCGGCGAAGCGTCCGGCTTCCTGCTGCTCCTGCGTATAAGCCTGCACCGTCGGCATGGCGTTGAGGATTTCGCCTGCCAGGGCTGAGGCATCCGCGATCCGGTCCTGGGATTCCCGCGAGAGCTTCTTCACCTTGCGGCCGATGGCGATGATGGGCAGGATCAGCAGTGCCATCAGGCCGAGGTTCAGGGAGAACAGGTAGAAACTGGTGACGGCCAGCATGACCATACCGCCGATGAACTGGAACAGGCTGCGCAGGCCCATCGAAATGGAACTGCCGACCACGGTCTGGATCAGGGTCGTGTCGCCCGTCAGCCGGGACAGCACCTCCCCCGTCTGCAGGGTCTCGAAAAACTGCGGCGACTGCGCCAGCACGCGCGCATAGACGGCATTGCGCAGGTCCGCCGTGACCCGCTCGCCGACCCATGACACCGTGTAAAAGCGCGCCGAGACGGCGAGCGCCCATAGTATCGCCAGCCCGAACAGGGCAATAAAGTGCCCGTTCAGACTCAATGCGCCGAGCAGGCCGCCAGTCGCACGCTCGCGAGCACCGAAGCCGAAATCGATCAGGTCGCGGAAGGCCAGCGGCACAAGGAGGATAGTCGCGGAGCCGACACACAGCAGCACGAACGCCAGCGCAAGCCGCGCCCGGTAAGGCCGCAGGAAGGGCCACAGGCCTTTCAGGGGCGACAGGCGGCGGGGGCTTAAAGGCGGGATTGAGATGTCGTTGGTCATGCGCAATTATCGCTGCGTCCTGCACCGCCCTGCTTTTGGTTCAATAAATTTTTGCGTCGCTGCGACCTGTCCCTGGTTTCCGCGCCGACCGCGAGCGTGCACCGCATCTGCGGTCAGGGAGCCGGAAGCGCCCGGAATCCGAAGCGTAGCGCAACATCATGGCAGTTGATCGACTGCAGGGGCAGACCACACCAGAACACGCCGGAGCCGCCCGCCATTGTTTCCAGCAGAGCGCCCTCCCCGGCAGGTTCTCCATACGCATTCTGGCAGGCCGCGACAAAGGCCGGAAGATCCCTGTCGTCCAGCAGTCCGATGCCCGATGCGGTATGCAGCAGCGCGTTGCCTTCTTCGTCCAGATAGGCGGCGACGACCGGGCCAGCGGCAACCCCCGTGTGAACGGTCAGTCGGCCGTCTGCTTCCAGCCGCAGGACCAGCGGCGTGTAGTCGAGCGCCACGAACACCGCCTGTGGGCCATTCTGGAAAACCCAGTTGCCCGAAGCGTCGGCACCGTAGTGACTGTTGATGAAGCCGATCAGGCCTGCGTGGCTAATGGCCTGCCCCTTCAGGCGCCAGCATCCGCGGCGATCGAGCGAAAGCCAGCCATAGCAAGCAGGTACCTCGGGCCAGTTCACTGCGACCGGGAAATCGGGGGTGGGCATGCTCATTCGTCTCCACCAAGTAAACAAGGGGGCCAAGCCCCCCTGTTTGCATTCACGTCAAGCGGGCTCAGTGGTGATGCCCGTGCTCACCATGAGGATGGCCGTGAGTGATTTCTTCGGCGGTGGCAGCGCGCACGCCTGTCACGGTGCAGGAGAACAAGAGTGCGATGCCGGCCAGCGGATGGTTGCCATCAACCACTACCTTGTCGTCGGCGATATCGGTGATGGTAAACAGTGCGTCGTCATCTTCGCCATCCTCGCTGCCGCGCTCGAATTGCATGCCGACTTCGATGTTTTCAGGAAATAGCTGACGCGACTCGATGGCGACGAGTTCGGCGTCATATTCACCAAACGCATCTTCCGGCTCCAGTCTCACCTCGAGGGCATCACCCTCGGTCTTGCCTTGAAGTTCCTCTTCAATGCGATCGAAAATGCCACCATAGCCACCATGCAGATAGACCAGCGGTGCCGCGCCTTCGTCGACGGCGGCGCCGTCGCTGTCCTTGACGCTGTACTTGAGGGTGACGACGGTGTTTCTAGCGATGAGCATGTTGCTTTCCTTTGCCGTTGAGGCTTTTTACCAGTTGATAGACCTCGGCGGCATGCCCTTTCGGATGCACATCGTAGAGGGCGTGACGAACAATGCCTTCTTTATCGACGACGAATGTCGAACGTATTACACAGAGCTTCTTGTGGCCGTCCCGTTCGCGAAACTGGGACACGCCGAACTTGCGGCAGACATCACCTTCCTCGTCCGACAACAGCCGCACGGACAGGCCGTGCTTGTCGCGAAAATCCGCATGCGAAAGACAATCGTCGCGCGAGACGCCGAGGATGACGCAGTCAAGCCGGGCAAATTCGCCTTCGTGATCCGAGAACTCCGCCGCCTCCAGCGTGCAGTAGGGCGTGCCGTCGCGCGGATAAAAGAACAGCACGGCATTCTGGCGGCCGCGTAGCGAAGCAAAATCGAACAACTCCATATCGGCGTCGGGCAGCGAAAACTCCGGCGCTTTTTCTCCTTGATGCAGCATGCGGTTCTCCTTCTGCGGCGAACTCGATTCATTCTAACCGAGTCCACAGGGAAGGAATCAAGTCCCGCTGCCTTCCTCCTCGATCGCCAGCACATCCTCGCGCCGGTGGGGACTGGCGAGGTATTCGAGAGAGCGCATTTCGATCAGGCGACTGACGGTACGCTGGAATTCGCCGGCCTGCACGCCATGCGTGTAGAGTTCTTCCGCCGGGCAGGCGGCGCCGATGATCAACTTGACGCGGTGATCGTAAAGCACATCGACCAGCCAGGTGAAACGCCGTGCTGCGCTGGCCATCTCCGCGCCCATCTTCGGCACCCGGGAGACGAACATGGTGTGATGGCGGTTGGCCAGCCAGAGGTAGTCATTCTGCGAACGCGGACCGCCGCACAACGTGGCGAAATCGAACCAGATCACGCCCGGCGCGCGATGCACCACCGGCAGCGCCCGGCCCAACACTGCCACCGGCTGGGTGTGCCCATGCCCACCGGCGATCCTGTGAAAAGTGCCTTCGAGTGCGGCAGCGGCTGCTGCATCGTCGGTCGATACAAAGACCTGGGCCTGCTCCAGGGCTCGCAGGCGATAGTCGATACCGGCATCGATCTCGATCACATCGAGCTTCTGTCGCAGCAGGGCAATAGTCGGCAGAAACAGTTCGCGCTGCAGGCCGTTCGGATACAGGCCATCGGGCGGATAGTTGGAGGTGATGCAGAACACCACGCCGGCATCGAACAGGGCCTGCATCAGGCGGCCCAGCATCATGGCGTCGGCAATGTCGGAGATGTGGAATTCGTCGAAGCACATCAACCGCGTTTCACTTGCGATGCGCGCTGCCACCTTTGCCACAGGATCGGATTCATTGCGATGCGTCCGCAAGGATTCGTGGATTTCGCGCATGAAGGCGTGGAAATGCACGCGGCGCTTGCGCCGGTAGGGGACCGCGGCAAAGAAGCAATCCATCAGGAAGCTTTTGCCGCGCCCTACTCCACCCCAAAACCAGACACCGCGCGGCAACTCGGGGCGGGCCAGAAGTTTCCTGAGCCTGCCGCGCCGCGCCGCCTTGAATGCCAGCAGATCGTCATAGAACTTCTGCAGGCGCCGGGCCGCGATCATCTGCGCCGGATCAGCCTCGATGCCACGCGCGGCCAGCGCGGCATTGAAGCCTTCGATCATGCCGTCTTTGGGGACCTTGAGAATTTTGTGGGGCATTAACCGAGGGTACCGTCGCGGCCCAGAGGGACCGGGACAAAATGAGAAGGGCGGCCGGCTTGGCCCGACCGCCCTGAAGCCACGGACGACAAGGTTAGAAATGCAGCGCGCGCTTGTCTACCGCCAGCGCGGCTTCGTGCATCGCTTCCGAAAGCGTCGGGTGGGCGTGACAGATGCGGGCGATGTCTTCTGACGCAGCATTGAATTCCATCGCCACCACGGCTTCGGCAATCAACTCCGAGGCATTGTTGCCGATCACATGGACGCCGAGAACACGGTCGGTCCTGGCGCAAGCGAGCATTTTCACGAAGCCGGTGGTATCGCCCTGCCCCAGCGCGCGGCCATTGGCGGCAAACGGGATCTGCCCGATGCGGTATTCGATGCCTTCGTTTTTCAACTGCTGTTCGGTCTTGCCCACCCAGGCGATTTCCGGATGAGTGTAGATGACCCAGGGCACGGTATCCAGGTTGACGTGTCCCTTTTGTCCGGCGATGCATTCCGCCACCATGACACCCTCTTCCATGCTCTTGTGCGCCAGCATCGGCCCGGGAACGACGTCACCTACAGCCCAGACATTGGGCAGGTTGGTGCGGCAATTGTGGTCCACGGCAATGTAGCCGCGCGGATTCAAGGCGAGGCCGACATTCTCTGCACCAAGGCCTTCGGTATGTGGCACACGACCGACGGAGACAATCAGGCGATCGCATTGCAGAGTCCGGGTTTCGTCGCCAATTTCATATTCGACGCTTACTTGAGCATCGCGACCCTTCTTGCCGGTTTCGACCTTGGTGATCTTGACCCCGAGCTGGATGTCGAGTCCCTGCTTCTGCGTGAAGATTTTCCAGGCTTCCTTGGCCACGGCCTGATCGGCGGCGCCGAGAAAATCCGGCAGGGCTTCGAGTATCGTAACTTCGGAACCCAGGCGCTTCCATACCGATCCGAGTTCCAGGCCAATCACGCCGGCACCGATGACGCCGAGCCGCTTGGGCGTCGAATCGAAAGCAAGCGCCCCGACGTTGTCGCAGATTACCTTGTTGTCGACCGCAATGCCCGGTAGATGACGCGCCGTGGAACCGGTGGCGACGATGACATGGCTTGCTTCCACGATTTCACCGTTTACATCGACCCGCCAGCGCTCTTCCTCGCGGCCGACAAACGTGCCGTGGCCGGGCAGCAAGGTGATCTTGTTCTTCTTGAACAGTGCCTTGATGCCGCCGGTCAGCTGGCCGACGATGTTGTCCTTGCGCTTGATCATGGTCGCCACATCCATCTTCACGCCGGAGGTGGAGATGCCATGCATGACAAAAGAGTGGCTGGCCTGCTCGTACAGTTCCGAGGACTGCAGCAACGCCTTGGAGGGAATGCAGCCGACGTTAAGGCAGGTGCCGCCGAGACGGACCTCGCCCTTCGGGTCGGCGTAACTCTCGGATTCGATACAGGCGGTGGACAAACCCAACTGTGCGGCACGAATTGCCGCCACATAGCCGCCGGGGCCGCCACCGATCACCACGACGTCGAATTGTTTGTTTGCCATGAAAAACCTTTCTTTGCCACAGAGGGCACAGAGATCACAAAGACAACTCCGGGCCTTGCTCTGTGCCCTCTGTGGTCTCTGTGGCTAATTGGTTCAGACGTCCAGCAGGAGGCGTGCCGGATCTTCCAGCGCATCCTTCATGGTCACCAGGCCCAGCACCGCCTCGCGGCCGTCGATGATTCGATGATCGTAGGACAGCGCGAGATAGTTCATCGGGCGGATCACGATCTGGCCATTCTCGACCACCGGGCGATCCTTCGTCGCATGCACGCCGAGGATGGCGGACTGCGGCGGATTGATGATCGGAGTTGACAGCATCGAGCCGAAAATGCCGCCATTGGAAATGGTAAAGGTACCGCCGCTCAGGTCTTCGAGCGAGAGCTTGCCCTCCTTGGCCTTGGCGCCAAACTCGGCAATCTTCTTTTCGATCTGGGCCAGGCTCAACTGGTCGGCATCACGCAGGATCGGCACCACCAGGCCGCGCGGGCTGCCGACGGCAATGCCGATGTCGAAGTAGCCGTGATAGACGATGTCGTTGCCATCGATCGAGGCATTGATCACCGGGTATTTCTTCAGGGCGGCCACCGCGGCCTTGACGAAAAAGGACATGAAGCCGAGTTTGACGCCATGCTCCTTCTCGAACCTCTCCTGGTACTTCTTGCGCAAATCCATCACCGGCGCCATGTTGACCTCGTTGAAGGTGGTCAGGATGGCGTTGGTGGCCTGCGACTGCACGAGGCGCTCGGCAACGCGGACGCGCAGGCGCGACATCGGTACGCGCTGCTCGGGACGATCGGCGATGATGGCCTCCGCACTGACGACATTGGGCTGCGGCAGCGCGGGCTTGGCAGCAAGAGTCGGCGCTGGTGACACGGCGACGGTGGCAGGCGCCGGGGCCACTTTGGTGCCGCCGCTGACGTCTTCCTTGAGAATGCGGCCACCGCGGCCACTGCCCTGCACGTCGGCCGCGGCGATACCTTTTTCATCCATGATCTTGCGCGCTGCCGGCATCGCGGTCGCGGCGGCCGTCGGGGCTGGCGCCGCAGCCAGTTTCGCTGCGGCAGGGGCTGCCACAGCGCCCTTAGCTTCGGTATCAAGCTGGGCAATGACTTCACCGGCGACTACCGCTGCACCGTTACCTTTGATGATCTTGACGATCACGCCGGCGCTGGGCGCGGGTAGTTCAAGAACCACCTTGTCGGTCTCGATATCGATCAGGTTCTGATCCCGAGCGACGGCATCGCCTTCCTTGACATGCCAGGCCGACAAGGTGGCCTCGGCGACCGACTCGGACAGTTGCGGAACTTTGACTTCGATCAGCATGATTTCTTCGTTACTCCTTGATGCCGAGGGCGGCGTTGACAACTTCCTTCTGCTGCAGGATGTGTTTGGCGGCATAGCCAACGGCAGGGGAAGCCGACGCGGGGCGCGCGACGACGTCCAGGGTCTGGCCCTTCTTCATCAGTTCCGTCAGCCGGTGATGCTTGGCGTACCAGGCTCCCTGGTTCAGCGGCTCTTCCTGGCACCAGATCAGTTCCTTGAGATTCGGATACTTCTTCATCTCTGCAGCCAGTCTGCGATCATCAAACGGATAGAGCTGCTCGACGCGCAGCAGAACGACGTTGTCGATTTTTTTCTCGCGCCGGGCCGCCAGCAGGTCGAAATAAACCTTGCCGGCGCAGGTGACCATGCGCGTCACCTTTTTCGCGTCGACCTTATCAATTTCGCCGATGATGGTCTGAAAGGTGCCGTCGGCCAGGTCATCGATGGAACTGCTGGCGTTCTTGTGGCGCAGCAGGGACTTCGGCGTCATGACAATCAGCGGCTTGCGCTGTTTTCTGAGCATCTGACGGCGCAGCATGTGATAGACCTGCGCGGCATTGGATGGCACGCAGACTTCCCAGTTGAACTCGGCCGAAAGTTGCATGTAGCGTTCGATACGGGCCGACGAATGCTCCGGGCCCTGGCCTTCGTAGCCGTGCGGCAGTAGCAGCACCAGGCCGCAACCACGGCCCCACTTGGCCTCGCCGGAAGACAGGAACTGGTCGATGACCACCTGCGCGCCATTGGCGAAGTCGCCGAACTGCGCTTCCCAGACCACCATTTCATTGGGCGCCGCCGTCGCGAAGCCGTATTCGAACGCCAGCACGGCCTCTTCCGACAGCACTGAATCGAAACACATGAACTGGCCCTGATGCTCCTGAATGTTCTGCAGGGGCCAATAGATGCCCTCATCCCACTTTTCGCGGTTCTGATCGTGTAGTGCGGCATGACGGTGAAAGAAAGTGCCGCGCCCGACATCCTCGCCCGAGACTCGAATATTGAAGCCGGCGGCCACCAGACTCGCATAGGCCAGGTTCTCGCCCATGCCCCAGTCGATGGGAATCTTGCCCTCGCCCATCCGCTTCCGGTCGTCAATGATTTTCTGTACGCGGGAATGCAGGGTGAAGTTGGCGGGTATGGTGGTCAGACGTTTCGCCAGACGCTGCAACTCGGCCTTGGCAACCGTGGTGTCGCACTTCTCTGTGTAGGGAAGGCCGATGTGGGGCGACCAGTCGATCGAGAACTTGCTCTGGTAGTCGCTGATCACCGGATCGATCAGATGCCGCCCTTCGTCGAGAGCCGTACGGTAGTCCTTGATCATCTGTTCGGCGTCGTCCGGGCCGATGACACCCTGCGCCGCAAGCTTGTCGGCATACAGCTTGCGGGTACCGGGATGCTGGGCGATCTTCTTGTACATCAGGGGCTGCGTCACCATCGGCTCGTCCTGCTCGTTGTGCCCCAGCTTGCGGAAACAGACGATGTCGATCACCACGTCTTTCTTGAACTCCTGGCGGAACTCCATGGCAATCTGCGTCACCAGCGCTACCGCCTCCGGGTCGTCGCCGTTGACGTGGAAGATCGGCGCTTCAATCATCTTGAAAAGGTCCGTGCAATACAGCGAGGAGCGGTAGTCGCGCAGGTCCGACGTGGTAAAGGCAATCTGGTTGTTGATCACGATGTGCACCGTGCCGCCGGTACCGTAACCGCGCGTGTTCGAGAAGTTGAGCATCTCCTGATTCACGCCCTGACCGGCGACAGCGGCATCACCGTGGATCAGCACCGGCAACGCCTGCCGCTTGCCATCGACGCCGCGGCGCACCTGCCGCGCATAGACCGAGCCGACAACCACCGGATTGACGATCTCGAGGTGCGAGGGGTTGAAAGCCACGGTCAGATGCACCGGTCCGCCCGGTGTGCCGACATCCGATGAATAGCCCATGTGGTACTTGACGTCGCCGGCCGACAAGACCTGCGCCTTCTTGCCTTCGAACTCGTCGAACAGCATCGACGGCTGCTTGCCCAGCGTGTTCACCAGCACGTTGAGGCGTCCGCGATGGGCCATGCCGATGACTATTTCCTGCACGCCGATCGCGCCGGCAGTGCGGATCAACTGGTCCATGGCCAGGATCGTCGACTCGCCGCCTTCGAGCGAGAAGCGCTTTTGCCCGACGAACTTGGTGTGCAGGTAGCGCTCCAGCGTTTCGGCATGGGTCAACTGAACCAGGAAGCGCTTCTTGTCCTCGGCACCGTATGCCGGAGTCGCGCGGATAGGCTCCAGCTTGCTCTGCAGCCAGCGCTTCTGTCCGGCATCCGACAGGTACATGTACTCGGCGCCGATAGTGCCGCAGAAGGTCTGCCGGCAGGCTTCGAGAATGTCCCGCAGGGAGGCGTGTTCGGCTACGGCGCCGAACGAACCGGTGTTGAAGGTCTGGCCCAGATCGGCTTCGGTAAAGCCGTAATACGAGGGTTCCAGTTCCGCAACCACCGGACGTTCCATGCGTTTCAGCGGATCCAGCTGCGCCCATTGATTGCCGAGGAAGCGATAGGCCTTGATCAGTTGCAGAACCTTGACCTGTTTCTCGTCGGACTGTGCCGTGGCCCGCGCCGGCCCCTGCAGCGTGCCCGCCTTGGCACGTTGGACGAAGGAGGTGATGATCGGATAGTGGGCCACATCCGGCCCGGTGTAGTTGCCTGCGCCAGGCAGGGTTCCGAGCTTGTCGAAATAGTCCCGCCAGGCCGGCTCGACGGATGCCGGATTGGCAAGATAAGCGTCGTACAGCGCTTCGATGTACGGCGTATTCGAGCCGAACAGATACGAGTTCGACAGCATCTGCTTCATCATGGCATCACCTGATCCTGAATGAGACACACAAGAAAACCGGGGGCGCCACGCGCTCCCTTGTTTTCAGCGCTGGGCCAGCGGTTTGACGTTGCGGCGAGCGGCGCCGACGTACAACTGGCGCGGACGACCGATCTTGTACTCGGGATCGGTGATCATTTCCTCCCACTGCGTCATCCAGCCGACGGTGCGTGCCAGCGAGAATATGCAGGTGAACATCGAGGTCGGGATACCCAGCGCCTTTTGCACGATGCCGGAGTAGAAGTCCACATTCGGGTAGAGCTTCTTCTCGACGAAGTAGCTATCCTCGAGTGCGATCTTTTCCAGTTCCTTGGCCAGTTTGAACAACCGATCATTTTCCAGACCGAGTTCAGCCAGCACATCGGCGCAGACCTTGCTCATGAGCTTGGCACGGGGATCGAAATTCTTATATACGCGATGACCGAAGCCCATCAGCTTGAAGCTGTCGTTCTTGTCCTTGGCGCGCTTTATGTATTCGCCGACATGCGACACGTCACCGATTTCTTCGAGCATTTGCAGACAGGCTTCATTGGCGCCACCGTGGGCCGGCCCCCACAGACAGGCAATGCCCGCCGACATGCAAGCGAAGGGATTGGCGCCGCTCGATCCCGCGAGGCGCACGGTCGAGGTGGACGCATTCTGCTCGTGATCGGCGTGGAGCGTGAAGATGGTGTCCAGTGCATGGGTCAGCACCGAGTTCGGCTTGTACTCCTCGCAGGGCGTACCGAACATCATGTGCATGAAATTGGCCGTGTAATCGAGATCATTGCGCGGATACATGAAAGGCTGGCCGGTGTTGTACTTGTAGGTCATGGCCACGATGGTCGGCAATTTTGCGACCAGGCGAACGAATGAAACATCGCGGTCAGCGGGATCGGCAAAATCCGTAACATCATGGTAGAAGGCCGCCAGCGCGCCGACGACACCGACCATTACCGCCATCGGATGCGCATCACGGCGGAAGCCCTGGTAGAACCTGATCAATTGTTCATGCACCATCGTGTGTTGCTTGATGGTCCGCTCGAACGTCATCTTCTGCTTTTGATCCGGCAACTCGCCATTTTTCAAGAGGTAGGCCACTTCGAGAAAATTGCAGTTTTCCGCCAGTTGTTCGATCGGATAGCCGCGATAAAGCAGCTCGCCCTTGTCGCCGTCGATGAAGGTGATTTTCGACTGGCAGCTGGCCGTTGAAAGAAAGCCGGGATCATAGGTAAACAGGCCGGTCTTGGCGCCAAGCGTACGGACATCGATGACATCGTTGCCGTGGACTCCGACCATAACGGGAAACTCGACGGTCTTGCCATCTACGGTAAGGGTTGCTGTGCGATTTGTGCTCATGGTCAGATCCTCTAGTCAAGTCCAATGAAGTGTTGCTTCTCTTGTAAAAAATGGCTGTCAGTCAAACTTCCCTCAGGCGCTCAATCATGCCCATCAGTTGCGGATCGTCAGTGACTTCCTTGCCGCTCATCAACGCCCACAGATCGTGGTCTTCGAGTTCCAGCAAGCGGGTCAGTGCCGCCTCACCTTGCGTGTCGAGATCGTCTCCGTGACGTTCCCAGAAACGTTCAAAAATCAGATCCAGTTCCAGCAGGGCACGCCGGCAATGCCACTTGAGACGACCGATACGCGCACCACGTTCTTCATCCATTGTCAGACGGCCCGACGTACCATCATTTCCTTGATCTTGCCGATCGCCTTGGTCGGATTCAGTCCCTTGGGACAAACGTCGACGCAGTTCATGATGGTGTGGCAACGGAACAGGCGGTATGGATCTTCAAGATTGTCGAGGCGCTCCGAGGTTGCCTGGTCCCGGGTATCGGCGATAAAACGATACGCGGCGAGCAGGCCGGCCGGACCGACGAACTTGTCCGGGTTCCACCAGAACGACGGACAGGCGGTCGAGCAGCAGGCGCAGAGGATACATTCGTAAAGACCGTTCAATTCCTCGCGGTCCTCCAGTGACTGCAAACGCTCGTGCTGAGGTGGCGGATCGTTGTTAATCAGGTAGGGTGTAATCGAATGGTACTGTTTGAAGAACTGCGTCATGTCCACGATCAGATCGCGAATCACCGGCAGACCAGGCAATGGGCGCAGCACTATGGGTTTCCCCGCGGGAAACGTGGATAAATCGGTCAGGCAGGCGAGACCGTTCTTGCCGTTGATGTTCATAGCATCGGAACCGCAAACCCCTTCACGACAGGAGCGGCGAAAAGCAATCGAATCGTCCTTGGCCTTGAGTTTGACCATCGCATCAAGCAGTTTTTTATCCATCGGATCGCACTCGACGGAAATATCCTGCATGTAGGGCTTCGCGTCCTGGTCCGGGTCGTAGCGGTAGATCCGGAACTGAAAGGTGCGCATTTGTACTGCATTCGTCATCGTCCGGTCCTTCTCAGTAAGAGCGCGTCTTCAGTTCGACGGAGTCAACAGTCAGCGGCTTCATCTGTACCGGCTTGTACTGGAGACGGTTTTCGTCACGGAACCACAGGGTATGCTTGAGCCAGTTCGCGTCGTCGCGACCGTTCGGGTGCTCGGGGCAATCCTCTGCATCGTCGCGCATATGGGCGCCGCGCGATTCCTTGCGGGCTTCCGCCGAAACCATGGTCGCCTTGGCGACTTCGATCAGATTGTCGAGTTCCAACGCTTCGAGCCGCGCCGTGTTGAACACCTTTGATTTATCCCGTATCTCTGTGTGGGCAACGGTTTCAGCAACTTCGTGGATCAGGCCGACACCTTCCTTGAGCAGGTTGTTGAAACGGAATACCCCGGCATGCTTTTGCAGCGTGCGCTGCATTACGAGCCGGGTCTCATGCACGTTACTGCCGTCTTTCTGATTGTTCAGCCGGTCCAGACGGGCCAGGCTGCGGTCGATGGCATCCTGCGGCAAGGGCTTGTGCGTCTTGACCGTATCGCGAATATATTCGACCGCCATCTCGCCGGCGGACTTGCCGAACACCAGCAAGTCGAGCAGCGAGTTGGTCCCCAGACGATTGGCGCCGTGTACCGAGGCACAGGCGCATTCGCCCGCCGCGTAGAAGCCCGGCACCGGCACCTCCAGGTTGTTTCCCTGCGGAATAACAACCTGGCCAAAGCGATTGGTGGGAATGCCGCCCATCTGATAATGACAGGTAGGTACCACCGGGAGATATTCCTTGAGACAATCGACGCCGGCAAACTGAACACCGATCTCGTGCACACTCGGTAGCCGCTTCATGATCATCTGCGGGTCGAGGTGGGTCAGATCGAGGTACACGTAGTCTTTGTACGGTCCGGCGCCACGCCCTTCGTTGATCTCCGTCAGCATTGAGCGGGAGACCACGTCGCGTGACGCGAGATCCTTGGCGTTCGGCGCGTAGCGCTCCATGAAGCGCTCACCGTCGGCGTTGCGCAGGATGCCACCCTCGCCGCGCACCCCTTCCGTTATCAGGACTCCGGCGCCGGCAATACCCGTGGGATGGAACTGCCAGAACTCCATGTCCTCGAGCGGTATGCCGGCACGCGCCGCCATGCCCAAGCCATCGCCGGTATTGATGAAGGCATTGGTCGATGAGTAGTAGACGCGACCGGCACCCCCGGTGGCGAAGATGGTCGCCTTGGCGTGGAACGCCACGACCTCGCTGGTTTCCATGTCCATGGCCGTGACGCCCAGCACTTCACCCTCGGCGTCACGCAGCAGATCCAGCGCCTGCCACTCGACAAAAAACTGCGTATTGACCTTGATGTTGCGCTGATACAGGGCGTGCAACATGGCGTGGCCGGTACGGTCGGCTGCGGCGCAGGAGCGGCGCACCGGTTTTTCGCCAAAGTTCGACATGTGGCCGCCGAACGGCCGCTGGTAAATCCGGCCGTTCTCAATGCGGTCGAACGGCATCCCGTAGTGTTCGAGTTCGATCACGGCTTCATTGGCCTTGCGGCACATGAACTCGACCGAGTCCTGGTCGCTGAGCCAATCGCCACCCTTGACGGTGTCGTACATGTGCCAATGCCAGTTGTCTTCCTCGGAGTTACCCAGCGACGCGGCGACGCCGCCTTGAGCCGCCACAGTATGCGAACGGGTGGGGAACACCTTGGTCAGCACGGCAGTCTTGAAACCTGCCTCGGACAATTGAATCGCGGCACGCAGACCGGCGCCGCCGGCGCCGACGATCAACGCATCAAATTTGCGAACGGTATAACTCACTGTTACAGCCTCCAGATGATCTGAACTGCCCAGCCGGCATATCCGACGAGAGCGAAAAGCGTCAGTACATGCAGCGTGACGCGGATGGCGGCGGGCTGGACGTAATCCATCCAGATGTCCCTCACACCGACCCAGGCGTGGTAGCAGAGACTGATGATGAACAGGAAGGTAAGGTAACGGATGAAGCCGTTGGCCATCAAGGCATGCCAGGCCTCGCGGGAACTGGCCGCGCCACCGAGCGTTGCCGCAAACATGATCAGGGTATAGACCGCCATGAAAATGGCCGTGACGCGCTGCGCCAGCCAGTCCATGAGACCGTAATGGGCACCAACGACAAGACGCTTCATGTCAGTAGGCTCCCAGCAGTTTAAGACCGAAGATCAGCGTCAGAATTAGGCTGACCACCATTACGGCCACTGCAGAGGCATGCGCCTGCTGCTTTTCGACACCGATCTGAATGTCAATCAGAAGGATGCGGATTCCCATGCAGAAGTGATGCAGGAAAGCCCACAGCAAGCCCAGCAGAATCAGTTTGACCAACAGGTTGCCCGTCACCGCGCCGAACATCGCGGCACTCTCCGCGCTGGATGCCAGCGACAGTTGCAGCAGCCAGATCAGCAGGGGCAGCATGAGGAACAGTCCAGCCCCGCTGACGCGATGCAGTATCGAGGCGTATCCGGCCAGAGGAAGACGGATTTGATGCAGCGCCAAGTACTTCGGACGGGGTTTTCTGATCTCAGGTGGCATAACTGAATTTCTCCGTTTTGATGCGGCGCACTATAAGACAATCCGTCTTACGTGAAAACAAATTTTATGAGTTCATTTAGCCGAGCTCATTGAAATAGCAGTGATCACTGGTCGAATACAGCCCGCGCCGCCATTCGACCGGCTTGTCGCCGTACGAAAAGCTGACGCGTTCGACCGACAGCAACGGACTGCCCTCCGCGACATTCAAGAGTTCGGCGCTGGTGCGGTCCGCAGGTACGGCGCGCAGACGCTCTTCGGCACGAATCATGCGGATGCCGAAGTGGTTTTCGAAAAAGCTGTAAAGCGAGCCTTTGTAGTCGCGCAGCATTTCCAGGGTGACGGTGCCGAAGATGCTGCCCGGCAGGTAGATTTCATCGACCACCACCGGCTTGCCGGCAAACTGCAGCACGCGGCGCACGATATTGATCGGATCGCCGATGTTCAACTCGAGCATGCGCGCGACTTCGGTGCCGGCCTTGGCGCGCCAGCATTCGAGCGGAACGCTCTGGGCCTGTTCGATGCCTCCGGCCAGCGGCACCAGGCGCAAAAAGCGGAAGAAGGCGCGCGGATCGTCGTGAGACGCGACGAAAGTCCCCTTGCCTTGACGCCGGAGGAGCAGATTTTCCGCCGCCATTTCATCAATGGCCTTGCGCACCGTGCCCTGGCTGACGTTGAAGCGCGTCGCCAGTTCCGACTCGCTCGGAATTGCCTCGCCCGGACGCCATTCGCCGGATTCCAGTCGCTGCAGGAGCAGGCTCTTGATCTGGCGATACAAGGGACTGAAGGTCGGTGACGACGACCCGAGAGAAGTCCCCTTGGGGGACGCGGTAGAATCAGGCATGATGGATATTTGAACATATTTTTTTCAACCCGTCCAGACCATGTCTTATATCTTATATAAGACAACAAACACATATTGACACAGCGCAGCACAGGAACTAACATTTGCAGCCACGATCCTGCCGTATCATGCGCGAATTCGCCGCCATGCAGTGCGCCATCAGGTCAGCCCGCTTTCTTGCAGTCTTGTCCAATCGATTCAAATTGATACAGGAGTTCTACAAATGGCAAAAGCACCCGTTCGTGTTGCAGTGACCGGCGCCGCCGGGCAAATCGGTTATGCCCTGGTTTTTCGCATAGCGGCTGGCGAGATGCTCGGCAAGGATCAGCCCGTGATCCTGCAGATGCTGGAACTGCCGATGGAGAAAGCGCAGGCGGCCCTGAAGGGCGTCATGATGGAACTCGACGACTGCGCCTTTCCGACACTGGCCGGAATGGTTGGCACCGATGATCCGAAAGTCGCTTTCAAGGACGCCGACTATGCGCTGCTGGTGGGTGCCAAGCCGCGCGGCCCGGGGATGGAGCGCAAGGATCTGCTGATGGAAAACGCCAAGATCTTCATCGAGCAGGGCAAGGCTCTCAACGCCGTGGCCTCGCGTAACGTGCATGTGCTGGTGGTCGGCAACCCGGCCAACACCAATGCCTATATCGCCATGAAGTCGGCCCCCGATCTGCCGCAGAAGAACTTCACCGCCATGCTGCGCCTCGATCACAATCGTGCCATTTCGCAGCTTGCCACCCGTACCGGCAAGACCGTCGCCGACGTCGAAAAGATGATCGTCTGGGGCAACCACTCCCCCACCATGTACCCCGATCTGCGCTTCTGCACCGTCGCCGGCGCTGCGGCTCCCGCCGTCGTCAATGACGACACCTGGTACAAGAACGAGTACATCCCAACCGTCGGCAAGCGTGGTGCAGCCATCATCGCCGCGCGTGGCGCGTCGTCTGCCGCGTCGGCTGCCAACGCCGCCATCGGCCACATGCACGATTGGGCGCTCGGCACCAAGGGCAAGTGGGTCACCATGGGCATCCCTTCCGACGGCAGCTACGGCGTGGCGAAAGACATCATCTACGGCGTACCGGTCACCTGTGAAGCGGGCGAGTACAAGCGTGTCGAAGGCCTGGCCATCGACGCCTACTCGCGCAGCATGATGGACAAGACGCTCGCCGAACTGCAGGAAGAGCAAGCCGGCGTCGCCAGTCTGCTCGGCTGATGACGGACGGCAGGACGAAGCAGAGCACACCGAGGTCAATTTGAGGTGAGCCCACCGCTTCATCCTGCCACCGTTCTTTACCAGGGGGCCAAGCCTTTTCCGGTGCTCGCCGCCTGCGAGCACTTTGCCGGCTCCGAAAAAACCATTCGCAAGGCGCTGCAACTGCAATCGGAACTGCGCGTCGATGAGCGCCCGGTGTTCGACGTCACGGCCGATTGCGAGGATGGCGCACCGGCAGCCCGCGAAGCCGAGCATGCGGGAATGATCGCCGACCTGCTGCTCCATGCCGACAACCGCTACGGGCGACTTGGCGTGCGCGTCCATGACGTCATGCACCCACACTGGCGCGAAGACATGGAGATTATTGTCGGTCACGCCGGCCGCAAACTGGCCTACATGGTCCTGCCCAAGGCGGCCAATGCCGACGATGCACTGACTCAGATCGTCGCCCTCGACGAATTCCGTAGCCTCTATGGCATCGAGCGCGAAATCCCGGTGCACGTGATGATCGAAACGCCCGGCGCCCTTCACGAAGTGTGGAAGATCGCCGGTCTGCCCCATGTCGAATCGATCGATTTCGGCCTGATGGATTTCGTCAGCGCCCATCACGGCGCCATTCCCGGCAGCGCCATGCGATCGCCGGATCAGTTTTCCCATCCGCTGATTACGCGCGCCAAATGCGAAGTCGCGGCTGCCGCTCTGGGCAACGGCGTAATTCCTTCCCACAACGTGACCACCGAACTCAACGATCCCGATGTCGCGCGCGAGGATGCGCGCCGCGCGCGCAACGAGTTCGGTTTCCTGCGCATGTGGAGCATCCACCCACGCCAGATCCAGCCGATCGTCGAGGCCATGCGACCTGATTTTGCCGAAGTGACTGAAGCCGCCGGAATCCTGCTGGCCGCGCAAAATGCCGACTGGGGGCCGATCGCCTGGGAGGGCAAGTTGCACGACCGCGCTTCCTATCGCTACTACTGGGAGTTGCTGCGCCGGGCTCACGCCACGGGTGCCGCCCTGCCGGCCGAAGCCCGGCATCGCTTCTTCCATGCTGCTGAGCAAATTTCAACTATCGTTTCCCACTGATCGCAAGAAAAGGACCCTCTCATGCTTGAAGCCTATCGCCAGCACGTCGCCGAACGCGGCAACCTTGGTATTCCCGCTCTGCCGCTGACCAAGCAGCAGACCGAACAACTGGTCGCTCTGCTGATGGCTCCGCCCAAGGGCGAGGAAGCGTTCCTCGTCGACCTGATCACCCATCGCGTTCCGGCCGGCGTGGACGATGCCGCCAAGATCAAGGCCGAATTCCTGGCAAGAGTCGGCGCTGGCGAGACGGCGTGTCCGCTGATTTCCCGCCAGAAGGCCACCGAGCTGCTCGGCACCATGGTCGGCGGCTACAACGTCAAGCCCTTGATCGACATGATCGATGATGCGGTGGTCGGCGCCGTCGCTGCCAAGGCACTCAAGTCGACCCTGCTGATGTTCGACTTCTTCCACGACGTCGCCGAAAAGGCCAAGTCGGGCAGCGCCAACGCCAAGGCCGTAATGCAATCCTGGGCCGATGCCGAGTGGTTTACCCAGCGCCCGGACGTGCCGAAAAAGATCAGCGTCACCGTGTTCAAGGTCACCGGCGAAACCAATACCGATGACCTCTCGCCGGCGCCTGACGCCTGGAGCCGTCCGGACATCCCGCTGCACGCGCTGGCCATGCTGAAGAATGCCCGCGACGGCATTACTCCGGAAAAGCCCGGCGAGCGCGGTCCGATGAAGCTGATCGTCGAACTGCAGAAGAAGGGCCACCCGGTCGCCTATGTCGGCGATGTGGTCGGCACCGGTTCTTCGCGCAAATCCGCCACCAATTCGGTGCTGTGGTGGACCGGCGACGACATTCCCTTCGTTCCCAACAAGCGCTACGGTGGTTTCTGCCTCGGCAGCAAGATCGCGCCGATTTTCTTCAACACCATGGAAGATGCCGGCGCCTTCCCCATCGAATGCGATGTGGCGCAGATGAACATGGGCGACGTGATCGACATCTATCCCTATGACAGGAAGATCGAGAAGAACGGTGCCGTCGTTTCGAAGTTCGACTACAAGTCGGAAGTGCTGCTCGACGAAGTGCGCGCCGGTGGCCGCATCAACCTGATCATCGGCCGCGCGCTCACCACCAAGGCGCGCGACTTCCTCGGCTTGCCCGCCTCGACGATGTTCCGTCTGCCGCAGCCGCCCGTCGATTCGGGCAAGGGCTATTCGCTGGCGCAGAAAATGGTCGGCCGCGCCTGCGGCATGCCGGAGGGCAAGGGCGTGCGCCCCGGCACCTACTGCGAACCGAAGATGACCTCGGTCGGCAGCCAGGACACCACCGGCCCGATGACCCGCGACGAACTCAAAGACCTCGCTTGCCTGGGCTTCTCGGCCGACCTCGTGATGCAGTCCTTCTGCCACACCGCCGCCTATCCCAAGCTGGTCGACGTCAAGACCCACCGCACCCTGCCCTCCTTCATCACCGCGCGCGGCGGCATTTCGCTCAAGCCCGGCGATGGCATCATCCATAGCTGGCTCAACCGCCTGCTGTTGCCCGATACCGTCGGCACCGGCGGCGACTCGCACACCCGTTTCCCGATCGGCATATCCTTCCCGGCCGGCTCCGGCCTGGTGGCATTTGCCGCCGCCACCGGCGTGATGCCGCTCGACATGCCCGAATCGGTGCTGGTGCGCTTCAAGGGCAAACTGCAACCCGGCATCACCCTGCGCGACCTGGTCAATGCGATTCCGCTCTACGCCATCAAGGCCGGTCTCCTGACCGTGGCCAAGCAGGGCAAGAAGAACATCTTCTCCGGCCGCATCCTCGAAGTCGAAGGCCTGCCCGATCTCAAGGTGGAACAGGCTTTCGAACTCACCGATGCCTCGGCCGAGCGTTCCGCCGCCGGCTGCGCCGTACGCCTGAACAAGGCACCGATCGTCGAGTACATGCGTTCCAACATCACGCTGATGAAGTGGATGATCGCCGAAGGCTACGAAGACAAGCGGGCGCTGGGTCGTCGCGTCAAGGCCATGGAAGCGTGGATCGCCAATGGCACGCTGTTGCAGCCCGATGCCGATGCCGAATATGCCGCCGTGATCGAGATCGATCTGGCCGATGTCAAGGAGCCGATCCTCGCCTGCCCCAACGATCCGGATGACGTAAAGATTCTGTCCGAAGTCGCCGGCGAAAAGATCGACGAAGTCTTCATCGGCAGCTGCATGACCAACATCGGCCACTTCCGCGCCGCCGGCAAGGTGCTCGAAGGCAAGACCGACATCCCCACCCGCCTGTGGATCGCGCCGCCGACCAAGATGGACGCCATGATCCTCAACGAGGAAGGCTATTACGCCATCCTCGGCAAGTCCGGCGCGCGCATGGAAATGCCGGGCTGCTCGCTGTGCATGGGCAACCAGGCGCAGGTCAGGAAGGGCAGCACGGCGATATCGACCTCCACGCGCAACTTCCCCAACCGGCTCGGCATCGATACTCGCGTCTATCTGAGTTCCGCCGAACTGGCTGCCGTGACGGCGCTGATGGGCAAGATCCCGACCGTGGCCGAGTACATGGAGCAGGTCCAGGCGGTGAATGCCAAGGCCGCCGAGGTCTATCGCTACATGAACTTCGACCAGATCGCGGAATTCAAGGAAGTGGCGGATACGGTGACGGTGTAAGCGCTTTAGCTCGGCGTATCATCAGCGCCGACTCTTGAAACGCCTCCGTGGATCGCTCCACGGGGGCGTTTTGCCGGGTGCTGGGGCTGCCCCGCGGTCAGACTGCGGGGGCCGCCGCGCGGCCGGATATCCAGTCGCAGAATGCGGACGCCGTCATCGGACGCGCGATGAAATAGCCCTGGCCGATATCGCAGCCGGCCGCCGCAAGCCAGTTGAGGTCGGCCTCGCTTTCGATACCTTCGGCGACTACCGTGAGGCCAAGCGCATGCCCCAGCGTGATGGTCGAGCGGACGATGGCCGCGTCTTTGGGCGACGTCGTCAGGGAGCCGATGAAGCTCTGGTCTATCTTGAGCTCATGCACCGGCAGCGACTTGACGTATGACAGCGATGCCTGTCCGGCACCGTAATCGTCGATCGAGAGCTTGAGCCCGATGGCGGCGAGTTCGGCGAGATGGGACAGCGCCAATGTCGGGTCTTCCATCAGCGCGCTTTCGGTGATTTCCAGGCACAGCGCGGCCGGGGGCAATTCGTGCGCGGCCAGCAGTTCGCGCATCAGCACCACGAGGTCGGGATTGAGCAGGTCGCGCGCCGAGAGGTTGGCGGCAAGGACCACCGAAATGCCTCGTTCGCGCCAGTTGGCCGCCTGCGCGGCGACTTCCCCCAGCAACCAGGGCGTGATCTCGCGGATGAAGCCGGTCTGCTCCGCAAACGGAATGAAGCGCCCGGGCGGCATCAGGCCGCGTTCGGGATGCTGCCAGCGCAACAGGGCCTCGGCACCGACCACGCGGTTGGAGCCGAGGGCCAGCTTCGGTTGATAGTGAAGGACAAACTCGCGCCGATCCAGCGCCTGGCGCATTTCGCCGATCATTGACAACTCTTCCGGCGGCGGGCCTTCGCCGACCTCCCCGGCCAGCGCATATCCGGACTGGCGGCGCTTGGCCGAGTACATCGCCACCTCCGCGCGCCGCAACAGCGCATCCATGTCGCGGCCGTCGGCGGGACGAAAGGCGATGCCGAGACTGCCGCCGACATCGAGTTTCTGGCCGTCGAGTTCGATCGGTTCGCGCAACGCTGCCAACAGGCGTGTCGCGAAGTCGCGCGCCGAAAGTTCGTCGACGCCTTCGACGACGAAGGCAAACTCGTCGCCCCACAAGCGCGCCAGCATGCCGCGCGGCGGCATCACGCCGGCGAGCCGGGCGCCGACCTGCTGCAGCAGGCGGTCACCGACCGGATGGCCCAGCGCGTCATTGATCGGCGCGAAGCGATCGAGGCCGAGCACGGCGACCATAGCCGCGGCTTCCGGATCGAGGCCGGCCAGACGCTCTGCCAGCCGGGTGCGGTTGGGCAGGCCGGTGAGGGTGTCCTCGTACGCCAGGCGCATTATCTTGTTCTCGCGCGAGGCGATACCGGTGCGCATGCTTTCGAAGCCGGCGGCAAGCTGGCCGATCTCGTCCGGCGCAGTGACCGCCACGGCTTCACTGTAGTCGCCGACCTCGATGCGTTGTGCCGCCCTGGCCAGGGCCTTGACCGGGCCGGCGATGCGCCGCGCCAGGCCGAAGCTGCCGATCACGAACAGTGCGATGCCGGCCCCGGCGATTATTTCCAGGGCATGTTCGAGTTCGCGAAACACGGCTTCGCTGTGCTCCAGCGAGTGCAGCAACAAGACGCGCGCCTGCGGCCCGAACGGCAGGGCGACGGCGTGGTAGTTGCGGCCATCGAGCGTGAGCTGCCGCGGTTGTTCGCTCAGCGCCGTCGATTGCTGCTTTTCCAAAGCGCTGCGCAGCGTCGGCGACAGCGAACTGGCGCGGACGCCGCCGGTCGCCACCACGCTGACATCGAGGCCGCTGCCGCGCGCCACCTCGGATGCCCAGGCATCCTCCACCGGAAAACCCATGACCACCCAGGCGGTTCGGATCGGCGCCAGGATCGGCACCACCACGATCTCGTAGAGCAAACCATCCTCCATCAGCGCGACGTCGCCGCTGCGTCCGCTGCTTTCCGCAGCGCGCAGCAGATCGCTGAACGGAAACGGGCGCGCCGGTTTGCCGGGACGCTGGGTGTCGACAATCACCTCTCCGCTCAGGGAAAGCACCATCATGACGCGGGCTCCGATACGCGAGCCATGGTTGCGCAATACCGAGAGCACGGTGGCGCGGTCCTGCGTGGCGATGGCCTCGCGAAAACTGAAATCCCCCGAAAGCACGCTCGCCGCCAGTTCGAGTTGCCTTCGATCGCGGTCGATCATGTTGCTGACGTTGCGCGCCCCGGCGCTTAGCTGGCGTTCCGATTCCGTCGCAATGATGGCCTCGCCGCTGCGCGCCACGATGAGCAGCATCAGCAGCATCACGACCACCAGCAAGCCGACAAAGACAACAGCGATGCGTCGTTCGAGAGTCCGGAACAGGATCATCGCTCAATAGCCGCCGGCGTCCAGCGGAGGCTTCTTGACGATGACACGCGGCGCCACCTCGAGCTTGAGATCGAGATGGCGCGAAGCGCGACGCAGATCGACCTCGATGTCGGCGGCGGCCCCCTTCTGGCGCGGATGCCAGAGGCGCAGGCGATAGGCCCCCGGCGGCACACGGTCGATTCGCGCCACGCCGTCGGCACCGGTTTTCGCGAACCAGGGCGTATCGACCACCAGCACATGGGCCTCCATCCAGTCGTGGATGTTGCAGCCGAGCGCGACTTCTCCGGGCTGGTCGAAAACCACCGGATTGGCGGGTTTTCCGGCATACAGCTTGATCTCGAAGACCTTCGCCGGCGAGAAGGAATACACGTGGTGTTTGAAGGGATCGCGGTTGGGGAAATCCACCGCCGTACCCTTCTGGACGATGGTCAGGTAGGGAACGAAATCACGATCGCGCTGCTCGATGGTCGCGCGTCCATGCGACTGGGGTGGCGTCCCGTTCACGGGATCGAGCACGACGGCAGCATCCTCGACCGGCGTCCCCGCCGGCGTCCTGACCCGTAATGTCAGGCTCGCCGCCCCCGCGCTGCAGGCCCACCCCAGGACCAGCGCCGCCAGGGCCAGGCGCGGCGTCAGTCGGCCAGTTTGATGGCCGGCGCGATCTGCCATATTTCGGTAGTCAGCATGCCGTCGCGATAAACCAGCCCGTGCCACGCCTTGAGCGGCGTCTTGCCGCCGTATTCGGCCTCGGCTTCGAGCGACACGCCTTTCGGGTTGGCGCGGCCGACAAGCTTGCCGGTGCGCGCCGGACGCGGTTGTCCGTCGTTGGCCGCGACGAATTTCTTCCACACCTCGCGAATCTCTGCCTTGCCGCGATAGCGGCCGTCGAGCGGCCCGCCCACCCAGTCCATGTAGGCATCGTCCGCGTAGTCGGCCATCAGCGCCTCGACATTGCCCGCCGCAATCGCCTTCAGGTGGGCATCGGCCTTCCTCTCGTCGAGCGGACCCGCCAGGGCCGCAGCGGAAACCGCACAGCACAGCAGCGTCAGCATGCGTTTCATCACGAATCTCCTTTCGCAGCCGCTTTCAGGCCGCAAACATATTCCAGACAAGTCCCGTTTTCGCTACCACGGGCAGGCCGTCACTACGCTGTTGGGCCCACCGCTGCTGCATAGTATGCACTCTTGCCCGCCGCATCAAGACCACGTGATGCGAGTGTTGCAGATTCATCACGATGCGCTGCTCATGGTGCCCTGCAGGAAGCGCTCCCGACGGCAAATCGCCGGCGGTGCTTTTCTCTGGGACAATTCGATCTCGCCCGCTTCACCCAAGTTCGCACCACCCCTCCGAACCTCATGCACGCCGAAGATCTGCAACTGCTCGTCACCCGCGAAATGCCCTTTGGCAAGTACAAGGGGCGGCTGATCGCTGACTTGCCCGGCAACTACCTGAACTGGTTTGCCCGCGAAGGCTTTCCTTCCGGGGAAATAGGCCGCTTGCTGGCGCTGATGCAGGAGATTGATCACAATGGCCTGAATCACTTGCTGGCGCCACTGCGCGCCGGCAAGCGCTAAAGGTCTCTTCCGGAAAATCCCGCGGAGAAGTGGGCGATGGAACTTTCTCGCCGCCCGTTCGTTCAATCAGGACAGTACACAGGGAGCGAATGAACTGAATGGCGGATGACGCGGAAAGCGAACTCATCGCCCGGGCGCAGGAAGGCGACCATCGCGCCTTCGCGGCGCTGGTCCGCCGGTATCAGGATCGCGTCTTCCGTTTCATCCTGCGCCTGATCGGCGCCCGCGACGAAGCCATGGACCTGACTCAGGAGACCTTCATGAAAGCTCACCAGGCCTTGCCCGGCTGGCGGCCGGAGGCGCAGTTCCGCACCTGGCTGTTCCGCATCGCGCACAACGCCGCGCTCGACGTCCTGCGCCGCCGGGAGCGCATCGAGTTCGTTTCCTTCGCCGACCTTCCGGCCGGCGAGGAAGACCATGCCCTGCCCGATCCTGCGCGACAACCCGACCAGCGCCTGGCCGACCGGCAGAGCATCGAACTGCTCGAACGAACGCTGCAGGAACTCCCGGCCGAGCACCGCGAGATCCTCCTGCTGCGTGAACTGGAAGACATGTCCTACACCGAAATTGCCGCGACGCTGGGAATCGCCGAAGGCACCGTCAAATCCCGCCTCGCCCGTGCCCGCAGCGCCGCCATTGCCGGCTACCAACGCCACTCCGGAGACAACCGCCATGAATGACCAGCCAACGCCCATGCACGCGCCCGACCTGCCCGGGCTGTCCGCCTATCTGGACGGCGAACTCGACGCCGAGGAGCGGCAGCGCGTCGCCATCCACCTTGCCGCCTGTCCGGTCTGCACTGGCCGTCTCGCGGAACTGGCGGCGCTCTCGACCGACCTCAGGGCACTGCCCGAGGAAAGCCTTGGCTTCGATCTGGCTGGCGTAATCGAAAGTCGCCTCGCCGCAGCACCGCGTCGGACCGTTGCGCGTCGCCGGCGCGACTGGTGGATGGGCTGGCCGGCTGCTGTAGGCTCCGCGGCGTCGATCGCGGCCGGCGTCCTCATGGGCTCGGCGCTGGTCACCGGAAGTGCCGCCGCGGCCCCGCGCATGGCCGCGATGCGCGTCTTCGACACGATGCCGCCGGGCAACTTGTGCGTGGGCCTCGAATCCTGCTATGTCAAGGGAAGCGTCAAATGAAACCGAACCAACTGCGCATCGCGCTCGCTCTGTCCGTCCTCATTAACTTGGGCGTGCTCGGCGCCGTAGCCTACCGGGCGATTGCTCCGGCCGCGGCGCCAGCAGCGGGCGAGAGCCTGCCGCGCCACCTGCAACTGAGCGCGGATCAAGTGCATCGCTGGCACGAATCGGAGGCAGGCTTCCTTACGCAACTTGTCGCCGGCGCCGACAAAATCCGCGTACACCGCGATCGCATGATCGGCGCGATCTTCGCCGACGCGCCCGATCAGGCGCTGATCGACACCGAACGCACGGCGATCGCGCGCCTGCAGGACGAGCAGCAGAAGCTGGTGATCGGACAACTGTTGCGCGAACGCGAACTGCTGCAGCCGGTGCAGCGCGACCGGCTCGCTCGCCTTCTGCTGGCACAGCCGGTCGGACCGTCGACCATCGAGCAGTTGCACCGCGACTAGGCGGCGCCGGGGCGATGGAACATTTCCATCGCCCATTCGTTTAAGTCAGCGAGGCCCGGATCCGGACGCAAGACATGCGACGGCGGGCATCACTCAACCAAACGGAGATCAACACATGAAACGGAAAACATCGGGCGCCCTGAGCGCGATTCTTTTTGCCGCCGGCCTGTCCCTCGCCGCCGCGAGTCACGCGGCGCCGACGCACAAGCACGACACCCACGCCGAGCACGGTGCGCCGGACGCTTTGCAACTGAATGCCGGGAAGAAATGGGGAACCGACGAAGCGCTGCGCAAGGCCATGGACAACATCCGCCAGGCCGTCGAGGCCTCACTGCACGAGATCCACGAAAACCGGTTGCCGGCCGCCGGCTACGGAGCGCTGGCGCACAAGGTCGAAAGCGAAGTCGGCAACATCGTCAGCAATTGCAAGCTGGAGCCGAAGGCGGATGCCCAATTGCACCTGATCGTCGCCGACCTGCTGGCCGGCTCCGAGCAAATGGCCGGCAAGATCAAGAAGGCCAAGCGCCAGGACGGAGCGGTGAAGGTGATCGGTGCGCTTGAAAAATATGCTGCCTATTTTGATGATCCGCAGTTCAAGCCGATCGCGCACTGACCCGATCAGGCGGCTGGTGGCGGCGTAGCGTCAGGCATCACCCCGCGCCTGCCTGCAGACCCGGGTGGAAAAAGCGAATAGCGTCACTGCTACCCGCCTTGGACGAATCATGAACCACCGCGCCGGCCTTGCGGCTGGGATAGGCCCAATTGAGATAGGCAACGCGCAACCTGACCAACTCGTCCTGCGCGTCCGTCTCACCACGGGCTGCCCGTTTCAGTAGTGTCTGAAAATGCCGCTCACTGGCACAGTCGAGCTCTAGCGGGGAAGTTGCCGGCGGCAAGCCGACCATTTCATTGAGCGGAGGAATCATCTCTCATATCCTTGGTACTAGGCGGGTTGCTCGGCAGACTGCTAGTTGGCTTTCGTCGCAGGTTGGCTGGCCCTTGTAAGCTCCACTTGCGCCACCGCCTTCTTCAACTGAACATCTTCCAAGGCCACGAGCAACATGAGCCCGGCACGCAACAACTCGCTTCTCTTGGCGCTTACGCCCAGCGCCAGCAATCGCTTCTTGACGGCGGTAAGTTGCGCATACTCGTTGTCCGGTATCTTGTAGCGATTGGACACCAGCTTGAGCTTCTTCGGCTTGCCACCGTTGGACTTCGTCTGTTTTGCAGGCGCCGACACTTTCACAGGCTTCTGCCCCGGTTTTGCCGCAAGGACCTTGGAAAGCCTTACACGGTTGGCGCGGGTTGCGGTACTCGCCTCGGCGGCAGCCGGGACGAGCTTCGCTGCGGTGGGTGCATTCTTGGCGGCTGGCATTTCAAGTCCTTTCGTTAGGATTTCAATTGCGCATCATTGATCCTGCAAACAACTCCGCGCAAGACTCGAGCACCTGAGCCAATTACCGCTGGACCATATATGTCAAACCAGTCGGGCGGCGCATCATTTGCCCTTGCCAGTCATTCTATGCAAACCAAATGGAATGAAAATACCCGCGGACAGGTATTTCGGCTACTGCCTTACGGGTATTTCCTGGTGCGCCACCGGCCAGCAATCATCGGCCTGAAACAGGCGTCAGGGCAAAACCAGGCCGGTCCGGATGGCGTACTTGGTAAGGTCAACGACGTTGTGCACCTCGAGCTTTCTCATGAGGTTGCGGCGGTGCACGTCGACCGTACTTGGCGCAATATGCAATTCAGCTGCAATTGCGGGCGCACTCTTGCCTTCCGCGAGAAGGGTGGCCACCTGCACTTCGCGACGCGAGAGCGAACTGCGGTCGGACTTTGCCGACGTGGGCTGCCGATCGCGCAAACTGTCGGCCAGCAACGCGCCGACTTCAGAGCAAAGATAGCTGCGCCCCTGGATCACGTTGCGAATGCCCTGTTTCAACTCGGCGCCGGCCGCGGACTTGGTGATGTAGCCGCGGGCGCCGACATCGAGCATCTGCTGAATGATGCGTCGGTCAAGATAAGTAGACAAGGCCAGCACCTTTATATCCGGGTGCCTGGCGAGCAAGCGCCGCGTGGTCTCGATGCCTGATTGCCCGGGCAGGGCGACATCCATCACGACCACGTCGGGGGCCAGTTCTTCGGCCACCCGCAACGCCGTCTCGCCATCGCCGACTTCGGCCACCACTTGCATGCCGACGTCCTGCTCCAGCACCGTGCGCAATGCCTCCCGCACCATCGTATGGTCATCGACAAGCATGATCCGGATTTTCACGGTTGATTCTCCTTCGCGGCAATGGAACAAGGTACGGTCAGGGTAACCGCGGTGCCATTGCCAGGGCTGCTGTCAATTTCCATTTGGCCTCCGATATTGGTTATGCGCTCGTAGATGGAATTCAGGCCGAAAGTGCCTTGCCGCGGCACGCCATCATGGAAACCGGTTGGATCGAAGCCGCAACCATCGTCGCTGACGACCAGCGTGAGCCGGGTTCCGTCACAATGGCAATACAGCGTTGCGTCGCTGACATTGGCATGCTTGGCGACATTGATCAGGAGTTCGCGAACCGAACGGTACAGCATTGCCTGTATCTCGCTGACCAGTTCCTGCGGCGGGTGTTCGTCGTCCAGATGCACGCGCATGCCATAGATGCGTTTCATCTCGTCGACAAGCCATTCCAGCGCCGGCAACAGACCAAGCGTGTGCAGGATCGGCGGGCTCAACTCCAGCGTGATCTCCCGCGCCGACTGTTCGGCCTTGTCCACCAGTCCCACGATCTGATTGATTGAAGAGTCGAGCGAACCCACGACAAGCGAGGTCAGCTTGATCTTGATAACAGCCAACAGTTGGCCCAGATTGTCATGCAGGTCTTGCGCCAACAGATTCCGCTCGCGTTCTTCGGTCAGCGTCAGCTGGCCTGCAAGCCTGCGTAGTTCCTGTGTCCGCTCCGTCACCTTGGCCTCGAGACTCGCAGCCATTTCACGCAATTGTTCCTCGGCCCGTTTGCGCTCGGTAATGTCGATCGAAATGCCACCGATCAGGGCAGGCTTCCCTTTCCGCGGAATTGTGAACTTGCGCGTCTCGTAGAGCCGCGGTTCGCCGTCCCTGCCTGGTATCCATTCCTCCGTGATCACATTTCCATCTTCGATCGCTCGGTGATCATCTGCGATCATCTTTTCTGCAAGTTCTGAAGGGAAAATATCCCGATTGGATTTCCCAAGCCCCGGTTGTGCTCCGATAATTTCCGCCGAATAGCGGTTCGTATAAACAATAGTGCTTTCTCTGTCCTTGATGAACGCTGCGGCCGGCAGGGTGTCCATGAATAGGCCGAAGCGCTCTTCGCTCTCGACCAGCGCCTGTTCAGCGCGCTTGCGCTTGCTGATGTCGGTATGGACGATGACTGCTCCCCGCTCTTGCGTGTTAAGCGGCGTCACGAGCATGTTGAACCAGCGTTGCTGGTTCGGAGTATGACAGGGATATTCAAGATGGAAGCTCGGCAAACGACCGTCGAGCACCAGCCGGATTCCGTCATGTGCTTGGCGGGCTTCGTCTGCAGAGTCGCCGCGGCTTGCCTGGCAGACATGAAGATAGTTGACCCCGATCCCCGTCTTTCCAGCCGGATCTCCAGGCTCGGTACCGTTCTCCAGGGCGAAGCGCCGCCACGGCTCATTGACCGCCACGATGACGCCATCGGGGTCAAGCACGGCGACTTGCGAAGACAGTGAGTCCAGCACCGCAATCCTGAATTCCTCGCTCCGGTGCAGAGCGGTCTGGCTGATCTTCTTCGCGCTGACGTCAGTCAGCACCACACGCAACGTCGGCGCCTTGCTGTCCTTTGCCAGGCGCAGGCTATCCAGCCGCACATCAAGCCGCGTACCGTCCTGGCGCAACAGCGCGACTTCACTATTCAGTTTGGCATCCGGTTGCAGTGCCTTCACGAAATGCCGGTGCCAACGGTCGCGGTCTTCGGCGGCAACAAATCTGCCAAAGCTGGCTTGCAGCAGTTTTGCGCGATCCGCCCCCAGCATTGCGGCGCCGGTCAGATTGATTTCGACAATCAGCCCCTTCTCGTCGAGCGTGAGATACCCGACGGGAGCAAAGTCATAAAACTCAGCGTAGCGGTCATGAGACTCTTCAAGGGCAATCAGGGATTGGCGCAAAGTCTCGTTCTGCATCTCCAGCTCGATCTGATACACCTGAAGTTCATGCACCAGTTTCTCCGCCGGCTGGTGAGCGGCCTCGAACACCGGGGCGCCCGGCGCAAGTTTGACAGCAGAGGCGGCGCCAAGTCGCGTCTTGGCCTCTGCCCGCAGCTCTGGATCGCCCCGATCCTTTTTGCCGCCTGGGCTCAAGAGATTTCCATCGTGATGCCGACCGGACGGGTCATGCGTCCTTTCGATCTTCCTGCTTGCCACGGGCTTCCTTTTTTGAGTTTCATACCCCGCTCGTCGCCACGACTAACGGGGATGGCTTGCATATTCACTATACCCCCCGCCACACCAATGGCCATTCCCCTCCCCTCCTCAACTGTCTGGTCTGCTGGCGGCTAATCCAGGACAACACAAACCGAAGCATTATCAACGGATCGACCCCCAACCGGAAATACCCCGAAACCCTTAGCCGGAATACCCCTCTGCCGGTATTTACAGGCCTGATTCAAAACCTAGACTGGACTGGTCTGGGTCATCCGAACTGCTTCAAGCACGATAGCTGACATGACCATATGAATCGGAGTGCCGAAGATCAATGATCCGGCACGCACGCCACACGCAAAGGAAATGAACCATGAACAACAAGACCATGCCCCAAGGTTTTCATCCTGTCCGCCGTGACCGCCTGCTGCAGGAACAAACGCAGGACGCCTATAAGCTCAAGGGCAAGCTGCCGGAACCGACGGTCTGCGCGCAGTGTGGCGCGGTATTCCGCGAGGGACGCTGGCAGTGGGGCGAGGCGCCGAAAGAAGCCCACCATGCAACCTGCCCGGCTTGCCATCGTGCGAACGATCACTATCCGGCGGGCTTCGTCAGCCTCGGCGGAGCATTCTTCGTGTCCCATCGCGAGGAGATCATGAAGCTGGTGCGGCACGAAGCAGAACGCGAGAAGCTGGAACACCCGCTCAAACGGATTATGGCGATTGAAGAACAGAATGATGCGGTACTGATCACGACCACCGATATCCATCTCGCCCGTGGCATAGGCGAGGCCGTGCACCACGCGTATCAGGGCGAACTCGAATTCCACTACAAGCCGGATGAAAATCTGCTGCGTGTGCACTGGGCGCGCTGACGGCTAACGGAACGGTCCTGCAGTCATGGATGAAGTCATCGGCATCGACCAGCGCCACCCGGCGAAATACTGGCACGTCCTCGACGACGGGCGCCTGCAGTGCGATGTTTGTCCGCGCGACTGCAAGCTTCACGAAGGCCAGCGCGGCGCATGTTTTGTCCGCGGTCGCGCCGAAAACCGGATGGTGCTGACTACCTACGGGCGTTCGTCCGGCTTCTGCATCGATCCCATCGAGAAGAAGCCGCTCAACCATTTCTTTCCCGGGTCCAGCGTGTTCTCGTTTGGCACCGCCGGCTGCAATCTGGCCTGCAAGTTCTGTCAGAACTGGGACATTTCCAAGTCGCGCGACATGGATCGCCTGATGGACCAGGCGTCGCCGCAGGCCATCGCCAAGGCGGCACAGTCCCATGGCAGCCAGAGCGTCGCCTTCACCTACAACGACCCGGTGGTCTTTTTCGAGTACGCGCTCGATACGGCAGATGCCTGTCACCAACTCGGAATCAAGACGGTCGCCGTCACCGCCGGCTACATGCACGATGCGCCGCGGCGCGAGTTCTACTCGAAGATGGACGCCGCCAACGTCGATCTGAAGGCCTTCACCGAAGACTTCTACGTCAAGCTGACCGGCGCGCACCTGCAGGCGATTCTCGACACGCTGGCCTATGTCCATCACGACACCGACTGCTGGCTGGAGATAACGACGCTGCTGATCCCCGGCCACAACGACTCCGATGGCGAAGTCACCGAACTGGCGAAATGGGTCGCGCGCGAACTCGGACCGGAGGTGCCGCTGCACTTCAGCGCCTTCCATCCCGACTGGAAGATGCCGGACGTGCCGCCAACGCCGCCGGCGACGCTGGCCAAAGCCCGCCGCATTGCACTCGATGCGGGCCTGCATTACGTGTACACGGGCAACGTGCATGATGTCGAAGGCGGCACCACGTATTGCCCCGGCTGCCACCACGCCGTCGTGGTGCGCGACTGGTACGATATCGGCCATTACGACCTCACCGCGCAGGGAAACTGTCCGAACTGCGGCGCGCGAATCGCCGGACGCTTCGGCGAATTCGGCAAGCCCTTCGGCCAACGGCGCATCCCGGTACTCATGCAGGCCCACGCCTGATCCTCGCCATGCTGAGAAAAACTGCCCTCAGACGATCCCTGGCCTTGGTGCTCATCATCCTCGGCGCGGCCCTGATGTTTCTGGCACCCGAGACCTGGGCCGGCTTGGCAATTCTGACAACCGGGGTCTCGCTGGAATTGATCGGCATCGCGCTGCGCCATCGGGATTCGTCTTGACCGCAAAGGATTCAAGCCGGTTGCCGGCCGGGCCTGCGCCGCCGACCTGCGAAATCATCAGCTGGAACAGCGTGCACGAACTGGCGCGCGGGCTCGCGGGCAAGATAGCCGACTCCGGCTATCGTCCTGAGGTGATCGTCGCTATCGGTCGCGGCGGGTGGGTGCCGGGGCGCATCCTGTCCGACTTCCTCGGGCAGATGAATCTAACCAGCTTCAAGATCGAGCATTACCTGAACACCCAAAAGGCAAAGACCGCGCAGGTGCGCTACCCGCTGGCCGCCGAGGTGGCTGGACTACGCGTGCTGCTGGTGGATGACGTCGCCGACAGCGGCGAGACTTTTGCCGTCGCCCTTGAGCATTTGAATCGCCGTGGCCCGCCTGCCGAACTGCGGACTGCGGTGCTGCACTACAAGACCTGCTCCCCTTATGTGCCTGACTACTACGCGAAGAAGGTCGTCAAGTGGCGCTGGATTACCTACCCCTGGGCGGTGGCCGAAGACATCGGCAGCTTCATCCGCGCCATGGAGCCGCGCCCTGCCAGCCTCGACGAGGTCGCGCGCCGGCTCGCTGCGGACCAAGGCATCCGAGTGCCGCGCAAGCTGCTGCGGGACATACTGGCCCTGGTGCATTGAGCCGTTGGCGGATCAGGAATTCGGTGGCCGATTCGTTCTGCGGTGAACTCGGCGTCCGGCGCGACGCTATGGCTGCGATCGCGTCAGCGGCACGAACGCGACCATGAGCATGCTCCGGCTGCTGACGGATCCGTCGCCGCGTTTTTCGACCAGCATCAGTTGCTGTATGTCTGCGGGTTCTCCGATCGGAATCACCAGCCGCCCCCCGGGCTTCAACTGCTCGACCAGCGGCGGCGGAACGTGCGGCGCGGCCGCGGTGACGATGATGCCGTCGAAGGGGGCGTGTTCGGGCCAGCCCCGATAGCCGTCGCCATGCCGCACCGTCACGTTGTCATAGCCAAGTTCCTGCAAACGCTCTCCCGCCGCGCTGGCCAGCGCGTCGATGATCTCCATGCTATAGACCTGCTGCACCAGTTCGGCCAGCACGGCTGCCTGGTAGCCGGAGCCGGTGCCGACCTCGAGCACGATGCTGTCGGGCCGCGGCTCGAGCAGATCGCTCATCAGGGCGACGATGTAGGGTTGCGAGATGGTCTGCCCGTAGCCGATCGGCAGCGGTCCATTGACGAACGCACGGTAGCGGTCGTAGGTCCCGACAAAGCGCTCGCGCGGGACTTTTGCCATGGCAGCCATGACCCGCTCGTCGAGCGCATCCTTGCCGATTTCATAGCGGGTCATCGCGACTTCTTCAAGGATGTCGCGCAGCATTGCCTTGCGGTCGGCCGCCGTGGCAGATGTCCAGGAGGCCGTCACCATGGTGCATCAATCATGGTGGAAACGGACGCAAGGAACAGGCATAGTCCTGCCAAACGACTGGACTCGACGGCATGTCACGGGCAAGCACAATGGTGACCGCAACGTTTCGCTTCTACGAGGAATTGAACGACTTTCTGCCTGCCGCGAGGCGCCGGCAGGACTTCAGCGTGGCTTGCGCTGCCGACGCGACGACCAAGCACATGATCGAAGCCCTCGGCGTGCCGCACACCGAAGTCGAACTGATTCTGGTCAATGGCGAATCGGTCGGCTTTGATTGCCGGTTGCGGGAAGGCGACCGCGTCGCGGTCTATCCGACGTTCGAGGCCCTCGATGTCAGCCCCCTGCTCCGCGTCCGCGAACAGCCGCTGCGGACCACGCGCTTCGTCGCCGACGCCCATCTCGGCGGGCTTGCCCGACTGCTGCGCATGGCCGGCTTCGACACGCTCTACGACAATCGCTACCATGACCGGGAGATTGCCGAGATTGCCGCGCAGGAAGGCCGCATCGTGCTCACGCGCGACCGCGATCTGCTCAAACTGCGCAGCATTACGCATGGCTGTTATGTCCATGCCATCGAACCCGCGCAGCAGTTGCGGGAGATCATGGACCGCCTCGACCTCGCGCGCAGCGCCCGGCCCTTCAGCCTTTGCCTGGTGTGCAATGCGCCCCTGCGGGTGATCGACAAGGCGACCGTGCTCGAACAACTGCCGCCATCGGTTCGAGAGCAACAGCAACGCTTCACCACCTGCGATGTCTGTCATCGCGTGTTCTGGGAAGGCTCGCACTGGCGGCGGATGCGGGCAGTGCTCGACGAGTCACCGCAAGCAGCTGGTTCCGCGCCGACCATCAGTCAGTGATCTTCGAGGTGGGGGACCGATTCCTCGGCGGGTTGGCCGGTCTCGGGATCGATCCAGTCGGCGATGCCGATTTCGCTCTCGGCTTCCTCCAGGGATTCGCCGGTCCCGCCATTCGCACCGCCGTTTTCCATGTCGGCGATCGCTTCGATCAGCGTGGCGAAGGGCCCGAATTCCTCATCGCTTTCCTTGCTTTGCCAGTAGAAGCCGTCGGGACGCTCGATGATGCGTGTCGTGTCGTACTCGGGTGAAGTTTCGGAGATTTCGATGGTCATGCCGGTCTTCCTCTCTCAACGTTCCGCAGATCGTTTCAAATCTGCTTTCGAGATTCGCCTGCACGCGCATTGCAGCACAGGCGGCTCGATAAAAGCATACACCCGCGACGTTGCGGATGGTGTCTGAAAATACGCGCGGTCGGTCAACGTCCAGGCTCCGCAGGGAACTGCCAGGCGGCGATCGCGTAGAGCAACACGGCCAGCAGCAGCACCATCGAATAGCCCCAGTGGATGGCCAGCAGCGTCGCCAGCAGAGTCGCCACCACCGAGGCGAAGCCGTTGATGCCCCACGCCCACGGCACCAGCGCTTCGGCGCGGGCGGCCACGGTGGCAAGACCCAGCGGAAACGGCATCCCCAGGCAGAAGGCCATGGGGCCCACCAGCAGTATGGTCAGCAGTATTTTCCAGCCTTGCGCCAGCCCCATGAACTGCGCGAGCAGCGGCGGCAGCGCCGCCACATACAGCAGCGCAATGGCGACGATGGCGACGAAGGGCCAGCGCGCTTGCGCCGCGAGGCGTGCGGAAAACCGCGCGCCGAGCCCGGCGAAGACGAGGAAGGCGGCCAGCACCACGGCGGCCGCGTAGAGCGGACTGCTGAGAAACAGGCTGAAGCGCTGCAGTAACGGAATCTCGATGGCCATGAATCCCAACCCGAGCGCAAGAAAATAGATCGGCACCTGGCGGCGCAGGCGCGCCGGGGCTGCGGCGAGGGCATGCCGACTGCCGGCAAGCGCGAGTGGCAGGAGGATCAATAGCAGACTCACCACAACTGCCTGCAGCAGCGCCATGACCAGCACCGGGTAGCCCCAGTCCAGCGGCGGCAGGCCGCCACGGGAGCGCAATGCCATGAATTCGGGCAGGGTGCGCCACTTGAAGAAGTGAAAAAAGTAAGGGCGGTCGTCGGTGGCCGGCTCCAGATCGAACTTGTAGCGCTCCAGAAAGTCCTTCCGCTCTTTGCCGAGCAGTGCCTGGGTGCCGGCGAAGAAGTCGTCGCGCTCCAGCAGATTGAAGACGTTCGCTTCGGTGGCAACGATGCCGGGCACATGGACGACGTCGAACCAGTGCTGCCGGCAGAACTCCCGGATGGCGGTGATCTCGGCCGGCGAGAAAACGCCGTTCTTCAGCAGGAGCGTGGTCGTGCTCCAGCCGCGGATCATTGCCAGGGAGCGGTCCGGCTCGGCCACGCCGCGGCGTTCCAGTGCGGCGATGGCGGTAGCGAATAAGCGCAGGCTGTCGCGCGGCGGCAGCGAGACCCAGCGCGTGAAGGCCAGCAGCCCGCCGGGCGCCAGGCGCTGCAGATAGGCTTCCAGCGCCTCGACGGTGTAGAGATGGCTCTCGTTCAGCGAGCCGAGGACGGCGGCGCTGGAGCCGAAGGAATCGAGCAGCGCCACCTGGATCAGATCGAAGCTCTCCCGGCTCGCCGCGACGAAGCCGCGCGCCTCGGCGGTGTGGAGTTGCACCCCGGGCGCGCTGTAGGGCCGCCCGGAAAATCCCGCCAGGTCCTGCTGCACCAGCGCCGTGATCTGCCCGTCCAGTTCCACGGCATCCACCTGCGGTGCGCCATGCACCAGGGCCTGCAACACGTCGCCGCCTGCGCCGGCGCCGAGCACCAGCACGCGCGGTCGATCCAGCAGGCGGTAGGGCAGGGCCGAGGTGGCGGCGGCCAGATAGGCCAGCGGTTTTGTGTCGCCGTCATAACGGGTCACGGCGCCCGCGCTCTGGCCGTCCACAAACAATCCCAGTTGGGGCGGCGGCCCGGCCGCGGCGTTCAGGCTCAGGCCCGGCGCATGGCGCAATGGCGCCAGCGGACTGTCGACCACCGTGACCACGCCGAGCGGGCTGCTGCGCTGCGCGACGATGCGGGCGTCCTTGACGCGCAGTGCCTGGCGCAGATCCTTGTAGTCCGAGGAAACGAGTTGCAGGGCCTGTGACGGCAGCAGCCAGGGTCCGCCGAGCGCGGCCAGCGCGAGCACCGCGGCCCAGCGCCTGGCCTGCGGCCAGGCCGCCAGGGCGCCTGCCGCAAGGCCGAGCGCCGAGATCGCGCGCAGCACTTCGGCCGGAGGCAGAAAGAACAGCGCGGCCAGCAGGCCGAGGCTGCCCAGTCCGGCACCGAGGATGTCGGCGCCATAGAGCTGCGGAATGTGCCTGGCGAAGCCGCTGTAGGCGATGCACAGCGCCGTGGCGGCGCAGAAGAAGGGGATCAGCAGCAGCACGTAGATCGCGGCCAGCCCGAAGAACTGCGCCGGATCCCAGGCGATCTCGAGCGCGTTGAATGGCACCCGCTCGGCAGCGGCGAAGCAGGTGATGGCAGCCACGGCGAAGGCTGCCGCGGCAAGGCTGAAGCTGTAGGGAAAAAGCGCGAGCAGGCGGCGCCTGGTCAGCGTGACGAAGGTGCCGGCGACACCGATCCCGAGCAACGCGACGCTGATCGCGAGGTAAGCGAAATGATGCCACTGGATGATGGCGAACAGGCGCAGCAGCAACACCTCGTAAGCCAGCGCGGCGGCCGACAGCACGGCGACGGCGGCCAGGGGCGGGCGCTGGGTCATTGACTCGGAACTCTCGCTAGTGAGCGCCGGTGAGCGGCACAAACATCACCGGCATCACCTGCCGCGTCGTCACCGTGCCGTCGTGACGCTTCTCCACCAGCATCAGTTGCTGCTGCTGAAAGGCGGCGCCGAGGGGGATCACCATCCGCCCGCCGGGCTTCAGCTGGCGCACCAGCGGTGGCGGCACGTGGCTGGCGGCTGCAGTCACCACGATCGCGTCGAAAGGCCCCCGCTCCGGCCAGCCATGGTAGCCATCGCCGATTTTCGTCGCGATGTTCCCGTAACCGAGCCGCCACAGTCGTTCGGTGGCCTCCCTGGCCAGCGCCTCGACGATCTCGATGGTCGCTACTTTCACGCCCAATTCCGCCAGCACCGCAGCCTGGTAGCCGGACCCGGTGCCGATCTCCAGCGCCGTGTCGCCAGCGCCGACTCTTAGCAGGTCGGTCATCGCGGCGACGATATACGGTTGCGAGATGGTCTGCCCATGGCCGATGGGCAGCGGCCGGTTGTCATAGGCGTTGGCGCGAAGCTCCGAGGGCACGAACTCGTGCCGCGGAACGCGGCCCAGCACGCCGAGGACCCGGGCGTCGATCGCATCTCTGCCGGTTCCTGCGCCGAAGATTCGCGCCATCGACGCCACCTCCGCCACCATCGCCTGCCGTTCACGGACCATGCCTTGATCCGCTGCGACGGAGGAGAAGAGCAGCAGCGCGATCGCGATTGCCAGCCGGCGCGATTGCTTTCGCCAGAGCTTTCTGTTCATCATGAAAGCCATTTGCGCAAGGAGTCAGCAGGTCACATGAAACAAGCCGATCACCGCTCCGCGGGCCTTGTTCCAGCGCGCCATGGCCTCGGGCGTAGGCGCCAGATCAACCTCAACCTTCTTCTTCGCGAAATAGTCGGCGGCCTCGTCCGAAAGCCTGACCATGCCATTCTGTCCGGCGCCGACGATCAGCCGCTCGGCGCCCTTTTCGTAGATGTACTCGGCCTCGGCGAGTGAAACGGTGTGCGAAGTGCCATACACCGCCTTGGAGAGCTTCTTCTTGCGCTTCGCCACCTCGCCGGAGACGGTGATCATCACATCATGCCCGATGCGTTCACCGTCGATGGTGATGGAGCCGAATTCGGTACCGTCGATCTTGGGTTTCATCGCCAGGTTCCCTTCCTTTGAAAGCGTGGTGCGCATGCAGACGACCAACCCGGTGCCGGGAGTCCGTGCCGATCGGGACGGCAGCTTCGGCAGCCGCCGCGTCAGGGAGTCTTGTGCTTGCCCCGGCTCACGCGGTTGGCCTGCAGCCCCTCGCCACCCATCTCTTCGAGGAAGACCACTTCGTCGCCGATCTGCAACTGGTCGAAATCGGGATGAACGCAGTTGTAGATGTGAAAGTAAAACTCACTGCCGTCCGGCTTCGCGATGAAACCGTATCCTTCATCGGGAAACACGCGTGCAATGCGTCCGTGCGATTCGACTTCATGCACCTTGACGTCGCCGCGGATTCGCCGAGCGTAATCCTCGAGCTTGCGCTTCACGGCGTCGAAAGCGTCGCGTATCGCTACGTAGATATCCTCCGCCTTGTCTCGGTTGACGACGATCTCGGAGCCCGGCACCGTCAGGTCGACGCGGATGTTGAACAGTTTGCCCTGGTGCTTGTGTTTCTGGATCATGCCCACCATCACCTTGCAGGACATGATGTGCTCGGAAAATCGATCCAGCCTGTCGGCCTTTTCCAGGATGGCGGCCTCCACCGCCTCGGAGCGGGCGATGTCGCGAAATGTTATTTGAACTGGTAGTTTCATGGCGATCTCCAAAGTTGCGAATCTGGCCGGCTCCCGCTGCCGGCGGTTCCGACATCAAGCATCAGAGCGTATGCGTCCGTTCGTTCGCGTAGAGCTTTTCGTGCTGCTGTTGGCAAACGAGACAGCGCTTCGCCGTGGGATAGGCTTGCAGGCGCTCGAAGCCGATCTCGTTGCGGCAATCGACGCAGGTGCCGAAGCTGCCATCCTTGATTCGCGCCCGGGCCGCTTCGATGTCGCGGATCTCCCGGACGTGTCGATCGATGATGGCGAGATTGATGTCCGCCAGCGCATCTCCAATCGCCTCGTCGGCGCTATCGGTCGGCCCGCGATCTATCAGCTCGATGTACTGCTGGTGTTGCGGTGTCTCCAACTCATCGCGAACCTCCTCGAGCAGCGCCTTGTAGTTCCGATCGAGATTCTTCGTCAGCATCGACAACTGGCTTTGCTTGAGGCTCATGATTGCTCCCTTTTCTGATGCAAGTGTCAATGAAACCCTAGCCGCTTCGGTAGTGTGGCGTTTTGACGGGGGTCAAATCCCGCGCAATCGAGCGCCTGAAGCGGGCTTTCGATCACGATGGCCAGCCGCCGCCAGCCCTGGCCTCCAACCAGCGCGATGCCGATGTAATCGCCGGCCGCGAAGCGACGGCGCAACCGGGCTGTGAAGCCGTCGGACTTGCCGGTGTATGGATAGTCGCGGCGCACGCGCAGCCTCGCGACGTTGACTGATGCTTCGGGCTGGACTAGACATGGAATTATGGCGTCTGGCGTGTGACGCGGCGCAGGCAGGGCAAACAAGGGGAAAGATCATGCGGAATGCAATCGAAGCCGATGAACGGGTCAGCCAGGAGCTATCGGCAGTGATCGATGCGCTCTCAAGCAATCCGGACATCGGTGAAGCGGTGACGCTCGGGGTTGTGCGTGCGAGCATTCGGCGGGCCCTCGCCGGCTTTGCCGAGGGAGAGCGGATTCACCAGTTCGGCGATGAAGAAATGCTTTGTGCAGAGGTCGATGCGCTGATCGAGGAATACGGCGAGGACGTCCTGGCCATAGATCTGGCCACCGTCAAGGCAAGCGAGGGCTTGTCCACCATCATCGAGGCCTTGATGGATGACACTGACGAGGACATTGCCCTGACCCTGGGAGGGGTGCGGGCAGCAATGGCCGCCGGGCTCGTTGCGAGACTTGCCGGCGAGGGGCTGATAGAGTCGGATGAGGAACAGACGCTGCTGGCCGAGATCGATACGCTCATCGAGCGCGGGGGAGAGGATACGCTGGCCGAGAGCGTCCTGCGCTTCGAATAGCCCGGACGGCGATGCGCCGCTTTTCGCCGATTCACCTGCTATGGCGTATCGCCCACCGGATGCCGTTCCCAGATCAGCGTGCCGTCGCGCCACACTTCGCGCACGCGGTGAAAGGGAATGCTGTGGTCGACGCCGTCCTCGTCGGTGAGGTGGAACATCGAGGGGCTGTCGGCGTCCCAGGCGATTTCGCGCAGGTCGGCGTGCAGCACCTGGCCTAGGACGCGGTCCCAGTAGCCGATGACGAAGCGGCTCCTGGCGAATTCGGCGTCCCAGCGAATCCGCGCGAGCAGTTCGTGGATTGGGCGCATCTCCCGCCTGCTCAGCCCTTGATGCAGACCAGCGGCGACAGCCGCACCACCTTGCGGGCCAGCCCGGCGCGGTCGGAGGCATCGACCACGGCGCCGACGTCCTTGTAGGCCAGCGGCGCCTCCTCGGCGACGCCGCGCGAACTCGGGCTGCGGATCAGGATGCCGCGCCCCGCGAGTTCGTCGACCACCGCGCGGCCATGCCAGCGGCGCATTGCCTCGTGGCGGCTCATGGCGCGCCCGGCGCCGTGGCAGGCCGAACCGAAGGCGCGCTCCTCGGTCCCGGCGGCGCCGGCGAGGATGTACGAGGCGGTGCCCATGCTGCCGCCGATCAGCACCGGCTGTCCGACCTTGGCGTATTCGTGGGGCAGATCGGCGTGCCCCGGCCCGAAGGCCCGCGTGGCGCCCTTGCGATGCACGAACAACCGGCGCCTGCGGCCGTCGACCGTGTGCATCTCTTCCTTGCAGGTGTTGTGCGAGACGTCATACAGCAGCGACAGCCTGGCGCCGGGGAACACCTCGGCGAAGGCCTGACGCGCCAGGTGGGAGAGGATCTGCCGGTTGGCCAGCGCGCAGTTGATGCCGGCACGCATGGCGCCGAGGTAGCGTTGGCCCAGCGCCGACTTCAGGGGAGCGCAGGCCAGTTCCCGGTCGGGCAGCGCGATGCCCGCGCCCGGTGCCGCCAGCACCATCTCGCGCAGGAAGTCGGTGCCGATCTGGTGACCGAGGCCGCGCGAGCCGCAATGGATGCTGACCACGACGTCGCCGACCGCCAGGCCATAGGCTTTGGCGGCCGCCGCGTCGAAGATTTCGCTGACCGCCTGCACTTCGAGGTAGTGGTTGCCCGAGCCCAGCGTACCCATCTCGTCACGCTGGCGCTTCCTGGCCTGCTCGGAAACGGCGGCGGGATCGGCCCCGGCGACGCAGCCGAATTCCTCGATATGAATGAGATCGGCCTCGGTTCCATAGCCTTCCTGCACCGCCCAGCGCGCGCCGCCCTTGAGCATCGCCGCCATCCCTGCCGCGTCGAGATGGATGCCTCCGGTGCTGCCGACGCCGGCGGGGATGCAGGCGTAAAGGACATCAGCCAGCCGCGCCTGTTGCGCTTCGACCTCGGCCAGCTTGAGCCGCGTATGCAGGGTGCGTACGCCGCAGGAGATGTCGAAGCCGACGCCGCCAGCCGAGACCACGCCACCGTCGTCGGCGTCGAAGGCGGCGACACCGCCGATCGGAAAACCGTAGCCCCAGTGGGCGTCGGGCATCGCATACGAGGCCGCGACGATACCCGGCAGGCTGGCGACGTTGGCCACCTGCTCGCGCACCTTCGCGTCCATGCCTTCGATGAGTTCGCGCGAGGCGAAGATCACGCCCGGCACGCGCATGCGGCCGGTGGCCGGCAGCACCCATTCGAAAGGTCCCCGTTGTTTCAGTTTGGCGAGGTCCATCGCGCCCTCACACGTCCACGACGCATTGCGCGGTCCACCGCCCATCCGCCTCTTGCCGCACTGCCAGTTCGCAGAAAGATGCGCCCTTGACCTCGGCGGCGGGCTGGTGCTTCGCGACATCCACCGGCTCGCCCCAAGCCGTGGCGAGCAAATGGCGGTCACCGATGCTCACCTCGAAGCGCGAGAACAGCATATGGCGCGTCGCCATCTCATAGACCAGCGCGTTGAGCCAATCCACCAGCAACATTTCTTCATTCGGCGCCGTGCAGACAACGGTGACCGCGTCGCGCGCCGCCACCCGCGCCGGGTCGCAGATCGCCGACATCATGGCCATCGCCGCGCCGGCGAAAGCTTCGGCCAGGGTGATGCCGCTGCCGCGCACGCCGACATCGGCCTCATGGGCGAAGGTCTCCCATTCGGTCTCCCGCTTCATCGCCGCACCTGTGCCAGCAGGCGCCGCAGTTCGGGCAGCGCTCGCGTATTGAGTACGTTGGCCGCTTCCAGCCAGCGGCGCCGCGCCTGGCCGATGCCGAAGCGCAGGTGGGCGAAGTCGTCACGGCTGTGCGCGTCCGAGTTGATGGCCACCAGCACGCCCTCCTCCTTCGCCATCAGGCAGTGGCTGTCGAGCAGGTCGAGCCGTTCCGGGTGGGCGTTCAGTTCGAGGAAGCAACCGCGTTGCCGCGCGTGGCGGATGATGCGCAGCATGTCGGCGTCGTAGGGCGCGCGGCTTTCGATGACGCGGCCGGTGGGATGGGCCAGCAGCGTGAAGTAGCGGTGGTCCATCGCGCGCAGGATGCGCTCGGTCTGCTTCGCCCGCGGCAGGTCGAAGCGGCTGTGCACCGCGCCGATGACAAGGTCGAGCCGGGCCAGCGCAGAATCGGGCAGGTCGAGGCTGCCGTCCTCGAGGATGTCCACCTCAATGCCCTTGAGCAGCACGATGCCCTCGAGCGTTGCGTTGAGACGGTCGATCGCATCGCATTGCTCGGCGAGCCGCCGCGGATCAAGGCCGTGGGCCATTGCCAGCCGCCGCGAGTGCTCGGTGATAGCCAGGTAGGAGAAGCCCAGGCCCTTGGCCGCCAGGGCCATTTCCTCCAGCGTGTGGTGGCCATCGGTGGCCACCGTGTGCACATGCAGATCGCCGCGCAGGTCGGCCAGCTGCACCAGCCGCGGCAGGCGATCGGCACGCGCCGCCGCGATCTCGCCGCGGTCCTCGCGCAGTTCGGGCGCAATCCAGGGCAGACCGAGGGCGCGATAAACGGCCACCTCATCGGCGCCGGCGATCCGATCGCGGCCGCGGAAGACGCCGTATTCATTGAGCTTGAGTCCCTGTTCCTGCGCAATGCGGCGCAGGGCGATGTTGTGCGCCTTGGAACCGGTGAAATAGCACAGCGCGGCGCCGTAGGCCGCCGCGTCGACGACACGCAGATCCACCTGCAGGCCGTTTTTCAGCACCACACTGGCGCGCGTCGGCCCCTGCGACAGCACCTCGGCCCCTTCTTCGTAAGCGATGAAGCGTGCCATGACAGCGCTGCCAGCTGCGGCAATTACCAGAATATCGAGGTCGCCGACCGTCTCGCGACAGCGTCGGTAACTGCCCGCCACTTCAACGCGGGCGACACCGCGCGCACTGGCTAGCCAGGGTACCAGCGACTCTGCGTATTGCGCCGCAGTGGTGAGCTTGATGCGTCGCACCTTGGACAGATGCGCCTCGACGGCCTGCAGGATATTGGCCTCGGTCTTCGCGCCGAAGCCGGGCAACTCGCGAATGCGGCCGTCGCGGGCGGCGCGCGCCAGTTGCTCCAGCGTCTGCACCTCGAGCTCGTGCCAAAGCATGCGCACCCGCTTCGGCCCCAAGCCCGGTACATGCAGCAGTTCGGTGATCGCCGGCGGCAGCTCGGCATGCAGCTTTTCCAGTGCACGGCATTTACCGCTATCCACAATCTCGCGCATCTTGGCCGCCAGGTCATCGCCGATCCCCGGCAGTGCCTTCAAATTCTCGCCGCGCTCGACCATGGCGCGCACCTCGCGCCCCAGTTCGCCGACGATGCGCGCGGCGTTGCGGTAGGCACGGATGCGGAAGGGATTGGCCTGCTCGATTTCCAGCAGATCGGCGATCTCGGTGAAGGTTGCGGCGATGTCGGCGTTGTGGATGGGCATGTCAGCCTCGATGCTGATCCACTTGACGGGCCAGCTCGCGCAGGGGCGCTGCGACATCCACGCTGTACGGCGCCGCGACATCGAGGCGGCGCAGTTCCGGCTGTAGCGCGGCCAACTGCGTCCTGGCGTACTCGCGCAATTCGGCCAGCGGCGGCGAGGACGCGATGCGGCGACCGGCGCGCATCACCGTGGCGAGCAGCGGCGTGCCCGGCTGGCTGTCGCCTTCGAGCGTGAGCGTGTCGCCCAGCATGCAGCCCGCGCCATCGACGCGCCGATGCACCTGCTTGCGGCCGGGCCAGGTGGCCTTGCCCTCGGAGCGCTTGCGTCGCGCCACACCGGCGTATTCCTGCAGCTTGTAGGCACAGTCCAGATACGGGTGATCGGCGGACGTGTTCATGCGCGTGCCGACGCCGAAGCCGTCGATCGGCGCACCGGCGTCGAGCAGTGCCTGTACGGCGAATTCGTCGAGATTGCCGCTAGCGAAGATCTTGATCGCGTTCGCACCGCCGGCGTCGAGGATGGCACGCACGCGGCGAGCATGTTCGCCGAGATCGCCGCTGTCGATGCGCACGGCCTGGACTGCAATGCCCTCCGCCGCCAGTCTGTGCGCCAGCGGGAGCAGAGCCTGTGCGGCCGCTTCGGTATCGTAGGTATCGATCAGGAGCGTGGTTGCCCCGGGATGGGAATGGGCGAAATGCTCGAAAGCGACGAGTTCGACGTCGTGCACCTGGATGAAGGAATGAGCCATGGTCCCGAACAGCGGAATGCCCCAGTGCATGCCCGCCAGCATATTGGAACTGCCGTCGAAACCGGCGACGAAGCTTGCCCGCGCCGAGAGCAGCCCGGCCTCGGCGCCGTGGGCGCGACGCAGGCCGAAATCCACCAGCAGCTTGTCACGCGCGGCGAATCTCACCCGCGCCGCCTTCGAGGCGGTCAGCGTCTGCAACTGCAGCAGGTTGATGATGCGCGTTTCCACCAGCTGCGCCTCGCGCAGCGGTGCCACTACGCGCAGGATCGGCTCGTCGGCAAAGAACACCGTACCCTCGGCCATCGCCTGGACGTCTCCGGTGAAGCGCAGCCCGGTCAATGAATTGACGAAGCGCGTGCTGAAGCGACCGCAGCCGGCGAGCCAATCGAGTTCGTCCTGGCTGAAGTGCAGGTCCTCCAGAAAGTCGAGAACCCGTTCCAGACCGCAGGCGACAAGAAAGTTCCGACCGGCGGGCAACTTGCGCACGAAGAACTCGAACACGGCCGTTTCTTCGAGCTCCTGATCGAAATAGACCTGGAGCATGGTGAGTTGGTAGAGATCGGTGAGGAGGACGCTTTCCTCCGTAGGCCGCACGATCAGTCCTCCACGACTGTGGCGCCGGCGGTGACCATTGCGGCGACAGCCCGTTCGCCATCGCCCGGCTGCACGTCGACGGCACGAATGGCAGCGCGCAAGAGCACAACGCGATAGCCCAGGCGCAGAGCATCCAGCACCGATTGCAGCACGCAGTAATCAGTGGCCAGGCCGCCGACGAAAAGCCTGCCCACTGCCGCTCGCCGGAGTTGAAGGTCCAGGTCGGTGCCGGAAAAACCCGAGTAGGCATCGGTGTCGCGCTCGGTACCTTTGGCCACACGGAGCGTGTCGGGCGGCAGCGCGAGTCCGCCAGCAAGGCGAGCGCCGGGAGTGTCGGCGACGCAATGTGCCGGCCAAGCCCCCTGTTGCTCACGAAAAGAACAGTGATCGGCCGGATGCCAGTCCAGTGTCGCGAATATCGGCAGGCCGGCGGCCTTGAAGCGAGCGATCCATTCGTTCAGCGGAGCCACCACCGCATCGCCATTCGGCACGGCAAGGCTGCCGCCCGCCAGGAAATCGGCCTGCACATCGATAATCAGCAGCGCATCGCCTTGCTTCAATCGAGAAAATCCGCTCATCGATCCGAACTCTTGATCGGATACCGGCGATTTATCAGCGGCAGGCATTGCAATTGCGGCAGCTCAAGAGGCGATCAATGCCGCCGCTGGTAGTGCCCGATCAACTCGGCGCGAGCCAGGATATGGCCTTGCATGGCCTTCTCCAGCGCAGCCTTGGTCGGCTGCTGCAGGTCCGGGAGCAGGACATCCAGAGCGAAAAGCTTATGGACGTAGCGGTGCTTGCCGATGGGCGGGCACGGTCCGCCGTAGCCGGTACGCTGCCAGTCGTTCAGGCCCTGCCGGGTTCCCGACGGCAGATCCCCGACCGCGACACCCTCGGCCAGAGTCGCGGCGGCGGGTGGAAGGTTGTAGAGAACCCAGTGTACCCAAGTCATTTTTGGCGCCGCGGGATCCGGCGCATCGGGATCATCGACGATCAGGACAAGGCTTTGGGTGTTAGCAGGCAGACCTGTCCACGCGAGTTGCGGCGAGCGGTCCTGGCCATCACAGGTATGACGCGACGGAATCATGCCGTTGGCTGTGAATGACACCGAATTGAGTGTGAAGGGCATCGCGTTTCCTTTCCTGTTGTCGGGGGGCGCGGAACCATCCGCTGCCGCAGCGATGATGGCAAAAAGCACGGCCGACAGACCAGCCCGCCAGGCCGGGGCATTGCGGCAGTAAGGAACCTTCATGGCTTCATTTGATCGCCGATCTTCGGCAGGCGAACGGACCAGCACACAATCCCTTATCGACCTGCGCTGCAAGGAAACGCTCCGCTGAGCTGCGGCATGGGCGCGCTCCGAAAACAGAAACAGCATAGACACAGCTCCCAGGCATTGAAATACCGGACAAGGGGTATTTCGAATACCTGCAACTGAGTATGTTGCCGATTCACTTCAACACGCACCGGCAAGCAATTACGGGTCCTGTGCGGACCTGTTTGCAGCCGCACTCTTGGCGGACAAAGAGATCGCTTGCAACTGCCGACAGTACCCCTATACCGGTACGAACAATACGGAATTCACGGTATATCCAGCGCCGTCTTGAGTGATTAAGGTTATTCCGTGTGCAATTCCATAACTTGGCCTCCCGATGTTGCGGAGCGTATCGAAGGACTGGAAACCATGATCGAGACAAACTCAACCACAGTCATCAAACGGACCGCAGCGACTTCAGCACGCGGCGTGCTTGAGTGCAGGAACTCGCGCGGCGGCACTCAGTCGGATGGGGTGGGCAAATGAGCGAACAGCAAACCCATCCGGCAAGCAGTTCAATGCCCGCAGACGTCGGCTATGGCGCGCGCGCGCCGGACAGTCGCTCGTGGCCGGCGCTGGAAGCCCTAGTGTCGTCGGCATCGAGGGTGCTATTGACCCGAATGCTGGCATCCATCGGCAACCCGGCCCTGCAATTCGTGTTGTGGAACGGCGAGGAGATTCCGCAGCGGGGCGATGGCCGGCTGCCACGGATCGTGCTTAACGATTTTGGCGCCGTGTTAAAGCTGGCGGGCGATCCCCAGCTTCGGTTCGGCGAAATGTTTACGGCAGGGCGCCTTGAGGTCAAGGGCGATCTGGCCGGGCTTCTGGAACTCATTTATCGAGCCCTGCCGAGAGAAGACGGTGGCGTCAGCGGGGCATGGCAGTTGCGCGATTTTTTCGCCGAACAGCGCAATTCGCCTTCGCGCGCCAAACAGAACATCCATCATCACTACGATTTCGGCAATGATTTCTACAAGCTATGGCTTGATCAACGGATGGTCTACACCTGCGCTTACTTCCCGACGCAGGCCATGGATCTGGAGGCCGCTCAACTGGCCAAGATGGATCTCGTATGCAGCAAGCTGCGCCTGAAACCCGGCGACAGGGTCATAGAGGCGGGCTGCGGCTGGGGGGCGTTGGCACTGCATATGGCCAAGCACTACGGCGCTTCAGTGCAGGCCTACAATATTTCGGCGGAACAGATGGCCTTTGCCAGGGAACGTGCCCGTCTCGTGGGCCTCGACGGGCGGGTCGAATTCATCGAGGACGATTACCGCAACGTGAGTGGCAAGTTCGATGCATTTGTGTCGGTCGGCATGATGGAACATGTGGGTCCGGAATACTATGAGGACCTGGGCAGGGTGATCGACCGCGTACTCGCCGACCACGGCCGCGGGCTGATCCATTCCATCGGCCGCGATTACCCGTGCCGCCTCGATTCATGGACCGAGCGTCACATTTTCCCCGAAGCCTGTCCGCCCAGCCTGTCGCAAATGATGGCGATTTTCGAGCCCTGCGGCTTTTCGGTGCTGGACGTGGAAAACTTGCGCCTGCATTATGCCAAGACCCTGGAGCACTGGCTGGATCGCTTCGAGGTCGCCACCGGCACGGTGGAGGAGATGTTCAATCCGGCCGTGGCGCGGACCTGGCGGCTTTACCTGGCCGGATCGCTCGCTGCCTTCAGGTCCGGCAACATGCAGTTGTTTCAGGTGCTGTTCTCCCGCACTGGCGACAACCGGATTCCCTGGACCCGCACGGCTCTTTGAGGGGCGCACCATGGAAACCTGCGATGCGCTGATCATTGGCGGCGGCCCCGCGGGTTCGTCCTGTGCATGGCACCTGAGCCGGCATGGTCTGGATGTGATGGTGATGGACAAGGCGGAATTTCCCCGCCACAAGGTCTGCGCCGGCTGGATAACGCCTGCCGTTCTGCAGACGCTGCAGATCGATCCGCACGCTTACGCGGACGGGCGAACTCTGCAGCCCATCAGCGCATTTCGCACCGGGCTGATCGATGGCCATGAACTTGCAACCGAATACTCCTCGACCGTCAGCTATGGCATCCGCCGCTGCGAGTTCGACGACTACCTGCTGCAACGTAGCGGCGCCCGCCTGCATCTGGGGCAGACCGTGGAGTCATTGCGCAGGGACGGCAAGCAATGGGTGATCAACGATGCCGTCACCACTCCGCTGTTGATCGGTGCCGGCGGACATTTTTGCCCGGTGGCCCGTCATCTGGGAGCCCGGCTCGGCGCCGGTGAAACCGCGGTTACGGCGAAGGAAGTCGAGTTCGAAATGAATGCCGGGCAGGTCGCCGCATGCCGGATCAGGCCGGAGATGCCGGAACTCTATTTCTCCCCGGACCTGAAGGGCTACGGCTGGTGCATACGCAAGGACCGGTATCTCAATGTCGGGCTCGGCATGGAGCAGGCACATGGTCTGTCCGGCACGCTCGAAAGTTTCTGCGGTTTCCTCAGGGAGCGCGGCCGGATCCCGCCCGACATCCCGGACAAATTTCATGGTCACGCCTATTTGCTGCAGGGCCGATCGAAGCGCACGCTGCTGGACGATGGCGTGCTCCTCGTCGGCGACGCGGCGGGCCTCGCCTGCCCGCATAGCGGCGAGGGGATTCGCCCCGCCGTTGAATCCGGGCTGATGGCCGCCGCGACGGTGCTGGAGGCCGGTGCCGATTATCGCAGTGAGCGGTTGACGGGCTACCGCAGCCGTCTGCTGGCGCGCTATGGATCAGTGGGTGCAGAGACCGGCGGCGCCAAGTCGGAGGCTCTGCGCAGCGTCGTGGCCCGGGTGTTGTTGCGCAGTCGCTGGTTTACCCGCCATGTGCTGCTGGATCGATGGTTTCTTCAGACGGACCAGGTGGAATTCACGGTCAATTGACCTAGTGGCAATCACAAGAGGAGATTCATCATGCTCGACTCATTGAAGGAATCCGGAAAGAAAATCAGCCACGAGATCGGTCGCGCGTGGGACACCCTGTCCGAGGGCTGGCGCGAAATGTCCAGCCGTAGCAGCAATGCACTAACGCATTTCATTCATGGCAAGGAGGAAAAGCATCCGAAGGGTTCCCTGCTTGCCCCGTTTCCGCGCTGGAGCCTGCTGGCCGGCGAGGTTGAAGAAACGGAGAAGGAGATTGTGGTTCGACTCGAGTTGCCCGGCATGCAGAAAGGAGACTGCCAGATCACGGTCGACGGCAATGTGCTTTACGTCAGCGGCGAGAAGCACGCCGAGCGCTCCGGTCGCGACAGCACCTACCACGTCATGGAGCGTGCCTACGGCTCATTCCAGCGCACCATAGCCCTGCCCCGCAACGTGTTCGCGGACCAGGCCAAGGCGAGCTACAAGAATGGGGTGATGACCGTTCGTCTGCCCAAGGCCAATGGGGAAAAGTCCCACGACATTCCGGTGTCCTGAGGCATTCAGGCCCGGTTTCATCGGGCCTGCGAGGCGGCGTTTGCCGGTCTCGCCGGAAATTTGATTACGCTTTCAGTTTCCTGCCGCCCGAGCAAGCCGCCGACGATCAGATCCACCGCTTGCTCCGGCGAAAGGCCGTGTGCCATCAGGGTTTCCATCTGGTGGTGATCGACGCTGCCGATGGCGGCCTCATGGGTGACCTTGGCTTGCGGATGGGTGACCTTCACGATCGGCTCCGCGCTGGCGACCGCCCGATCCTTGACGATCTCCATGCAGTCCATGTGGCCGCGGGCGCGTTCCGCATTGCCTTCGGTAATGCCGATGATTTCGGCAGTCGCGTCATGTTCCAGCGCAACGCGGGTCTTGATCAGGCCGCGCGCCGCCCGTCCGGCCAGGACAAGCTTTTCACGGATGCGGATGGCGTCCGTGCCATGGCCGAACACTCGCGCGGTGAGTTCCACCACGGCCTCTTCATCGGCTTCGACCTCGTAGTCGATGTCGAGCTTGCCGACGCGGCCCGTGGTCAGAGAAAAGTCGGAAAAATAAACGGCCCTTTTTCCTAGCTTCACGATCGCCTTGGGAACCACGGTTACGCCGCCCCAGGGACCGTGGTAATGGCCTTCGGTATAGGTGAGACGCGCGTCCGCCCCGACCTCGATCCGGGCATCCATGACATGCTCTACCTGCTCGGCATTGGGGAAGAAGCAATGGGCAACGATGTCGAGGGCCGCGCCCTGCTCCAGCACCAGGCTCATCTCGATGTGCTGTCGGCCGACGGCCGGCAGGACGCCGAAACACAGGTGCAGCGGGTGCGTCAATTGAACATCCCGGGCGACGCGGATGCGGGCCGTGATGCCGTCGGGAGTTTCCGCGGCAACGAGCTCGAGCCCCGGCACCTGCCGCTGGCTGAGCAACTTGTGGCCGCTTGCCATCATGTGCGCGGTCTGCGTGTCGGCGAGGATGGTCCGATCGCCGCCGCGCGCATCGAGCACCTGCAACAAGCTATCCAGCTCGGTCATCGTCGCACTCCTCGCCGTTGCAGCGCCGGCAGGCGCGCCCCTGATAACTTGCCGCCACCGTCTCAGGATCGCCGCTGCAAACGATGCGTCCGCCGCATAATTGCGATGCCCGATCCGCGACGCGGGTCACCTCCTCACGGTGGGTGATCAGCAGCACGGCGCCACCGCGCGTCTTGAAGGTGCTGATGACGTTGATGATCTCGCGGATCGACAGCAGATCGATGCCCGCAGTCGGCTCGTCAAGGATTACCAGGCGTGGCGCCAGCGCCAGCACCGAAGCCAGCTCGATGCGCTTGCGCTCGCCGCCGCTGAGGGTCTTGTCGACCATGCGGGTCAGGTAGTCGGCCGGCGACAAGCCGACCCGTTGCAGGCAGTCCGCCGCATCCACCTCGCCACGACCCAGGGTCAAATAGTTGCGAACCGACAGCCCCTCGAAGCGGGCAGGCTCCTGCCATGCCAGCGAAATGCCCAGGCGCGCCCGCTCGTGAAGCGGCAGATCACCGATGCGCCGGCCATCGAAACGAATCTCGCCCTGATCGGGACGATAACCCTCGCAGCCCATGATCAGATAGGCGAGGGTGCTCTTGCCGGTGCCATTGGTGCCCACCAGGGCATGGACCTCGCCGGCCTCGATCGCGAGGTCAAGTCGATCCAGCACCGGTCGCGCCGGTACGCGAAAACTCAGGTGATCCACTTCGAGAAGGGCCATTCGATGCTTCCTATGCCCCTCCCGCGGCCATCCGCTGCTTCTGCAGCTGCCTCAGGAAACGGTGATTTGCGTCGCCTTCGCGCCCTGCTTCTTGGGCAGCACGGCCTCGAGCACGCCATCCGTGTATTTCGCTTGCGCCTTGCCCTGCTCCACTTCCTTGTCGAGTGTGAAGCTGCGCGCAACCTGACCGTAATAGCGCTCGCTATGCACTACTTTCTTGCCTTCCTTCTTTTCGGTTTCCTTCTTCACTTCGGCGCTGATCGAAACCAGGTTGCCGTCCACCGAGATATGGATGTCCTCCTTCTTGACCCCCGGAATTTCCGCCTTGATCGTGTAGGCCTTGTCGTCTTCGCTGACTTCCAGTTTCATCTGGGGCGCGGCCACCGAGCCTTGAAACACGGGGCGGACCATGAAGCCTTTGAACAGGTTGTCGAGGTCGCTGAATGGATCGAGGCGAGCCAGTTCGTTGAATGGCTCGAAGCGTGTGATGTTGGCCATGGCAATTTCTCCTTCGTCAGGTATTGATAAGTACCGGCATCGCTATGCAACGACGCAAGCCGCCAACAAGCTAATGAATGTTCCCCAGCAAGGCTTCGACATCGACTTCGGCCTGAAGCCAGTCGGACATCTCGTTGCCGGGCTCAAAACCGCGCTGCTCGGCACGGTAGTAGGCGGCTTCCGCGATCATTTGTTCGCGCGGACAATCGTCATTGGCGGACGATGAAACGGGCTCGTGCGATCCGCGCGCTTGTCGCGAGGATCCATTGCCTTTGGTCTTTTTCACAGATGCAGTGCTGGTTTTCATGCTGATCTCCTCGTTTCGATGTGACCCAGTGGTAAAGCACGCCGGCGGGTCCAACAGCGCGCGCCCGCGTACATGAAGGATGCAAAATTCACGGATCGGTCCCCTTCAGCAGCAGGCATCGATCCAGTGACTGTCCCGCGCATTGGCCCTGCGCGGCATTGAGACGACGGCAATTGACGCACAGCAAAGCACGCGCGGTGGTCATCGCGGTGGGCGAGAAATTACTCATCCTGACGAGGTCGGCCGCCAATATCCCCAGACGAACAAGCTTGTCGTGCTGCGGATCGCACAGGGGCACCTGCTCCAGCCACTCCTGGCTTACCCGCAACACCCCGTGCAGCAGGCCCAGACTGTCGCTGGCCACGCAATCGTCGGCCGCGGGAGGCTGGGCGGTGTCGACGGAATATTCAAGATAGACAGCATCCATGGCATGCCTTCAGGCCTGGAACTGGGCATCTGTCGCCTCTGCGGGGCGGCGCAAATTGAGGAGATAGATCTCCTGACCATCCGTCATCACCCGGGACAAATTGAGTTCGACTAGGAACCGCTGACCGTCGGCATTCGTCGCCTCGAACTTTCGCCACTCGCCGTGTGTACAGAGGTGGACCAGATATCTCGTGTTATAGCTCGGCGAACTCCCGGCGAGGAAAAGACCCGCTACGAAGTCTGCAACCCAGCGGCCCTTCAACTGGAGATGGCTCGCACCGAATATCTTCGCTGCAGGCGTGCCGCAATTGAGGATCCTCCCCACACGATCCAGAATCAAAGTGCCGTACTCGTCCCGGTTTACGAGATTCGCGGCAGCGTGAACCATGTCCCGTTGCGATACGGCCTGCTGTAGCGCTTCTGAGCTTTGTTCCATCATGAGTTGCACCTGTTGGCGACGAGTCCGGGAAGTTGCCGTAACGCAACACGAAACGCGCGCAAAGAGTCCGCGTTGAGCAAAGATATCCGGCGCAGAGGAGAAAGGAAATACTACGGTCGCCGTATTCTCGATACCAGAAAACCGGTACGCTTTCCCCTGTCGGCGCATGCCGTCACAGGCGTTTCCTGCAGATCTCCTGCGTGATGACGGCCAGCGATATTGTTCCCGCGGCACCGATTCGCCGTGGTGTCAGCGCCGACTCTTGTGCCGGGTTTTCTGCCGTGCCATGAATCGCAATGAAAAAAAGCCCCAGCCGACAAGGCTGGGGCTTTTTTTGGATCAGCCGGGAATCGTAACGGCCGGCGAAATCGGAGCTATTGGGGGCGCGGCTCGCGATGGCCGGGCGACATCCGGCCCGGATAGAGGTCGCGTCCGGCCTCATGGATGTCGCGGCGCAACTGGCGGCGGGCTTCGGGGGACATGCGATTGCCACGACGAGATGCTCCGGCATCGGGTGGAGAAAGTTCCTCGGGGCGCTGTTCGGCGGGCATCATCCGACGCGGGCCGTCGCCATTGGCGCTGCGTTCCGGCGACGGGCGCTGCGCTACCTGTGCCGCAGCACCCGCAGCCAGCAGCCACAAGACACTCGCCACGACCGCTCCATACCTTGATCCCGACCTGCGTTTTGCCTTCACAGCCGCTCCCGTATCGCCATCAACGGAGGGCATTGTAGACCTGCTCGCCCGCGATTTGGCTGGCCGCCATCAGGTGGTCGACGCCGGCTTGTGGTTCCGCGCCCCACAAAACCAGGGCCGCTGCCAGGGCCATGCTGAAGGATAGTGCTTTCATGATTGCCTCCGATCGTCTTGCATGCGGGCCACCGCTGCCTCTCCTGCCGCCTCCGGTGAGGCATCCATTCAGGCACGCTTGCATTCTCGGCAGGGGCTGTAAGCCAAGTGTTACCGTCGAACCGGCTTTGTAATCGTTTGTAAAGCCCGCTGGCACGATGCCGGCGATCCGTTTAGGATTTGGCCCATGAACGAAACCAAAGCCAAGATTCTTGTCGTCGATGACGATCTGCGCCTGCGCCAGTTGCTCGAGCGCTATCTCTCCGAACAGGGTTTCACCGTCAAGGCGGTACCCGACGCGCCGGGCATGGATCGCGCGCTGGAGCGCGAACTCTACGATCTGATAGTGCTGGACCTGATGCTGCCGGGCGAAGATGGCCTGGCCATCTGCCGCCGGCTGCGCGGGGCGGCCAGCCCGGTGAACATCATCATGCTGACAGCGAAGGGCGATGACGTTGATCGCATCGTCGGCCTTGAAATCGGCGCCGATGATTACCTGCCCAAGCCCTTCAATCCGCGCGAACTGGTGGCACGCATCCACGCCGTGCTGCGCCGTCGCGGCGCCGCCCCGCCCCCGGGCGCCCCAGCCATCACGGAAGAAAGCGTGAGTTTTGGCAAGGTGCGGATCAATCTGGCGACGCGTGAGCTTGAACGCGAGGGCGTGCTCGCCCTGCTCACCTCTGGCGAGTTCGCCCTGCTCCGTGTTCTGCTCGAGCATCCGCGCCAGCCGATGAGCCGCGACAAGCTGATGGAACTGGCACGCGGCCGCGAATATGAAGTGTTCGACCGTGCCATCGACGTGCAGATCTCCCGTCTGCGCAAGCTGGTCGAGGAGGATCCGGGCAAGCCGCGCTATATCCAGACCGTCTGGGGCTTCGGCTATGTCTTCGTTCCCGATGGGAAAAAGCACGAATGACGCTGCTGCCGCGCTCGCTGCTGTGGCGCACTTTTTTGTTGATCGCCCTGCTGATGATGATCTCCGTCGCGGCATGGTTCGCCATTTTCCGGTCCTACGAGCGCGAACCGCGCGCCCGGCAACTGGCGCAGACCCTGGTCAGCGTTGCCAATCTGACGCGGGCCGCACTGATTTCCGCCCGACCGGAAGCGCGCCGCGATCTGTTGCGCGACTTGTCCGACCGCGAAGGCATCCACATTTACCCGGCCGATGCAACGGACCGCGTCGAGCCTTTGCCCGATCGGCCCTTTCTCCACCGGGTAGAAGAACTGGTCCGGGAGCAGATGGGACCGGAGACCCGCCTGACCCTCGAGCGGGAGGGTGAGCGTGCCTTGTTCGTCAACTTTCACATCGACGACAGCGCCGAAGGTGATTTCTGGCTGGCCCTGCCCCGCGAGCGCATCGAGCGCGTGTTTCCGCTCGGCTGGGTGGGCTGGGCCGTGGCGACGCTGCTGCTGTCGCTGGTCGGCGCCTGGGTCATCGTGTTCCGCATTACGCGCCCGCTGAAAGCGCTGCAGGAGGCCGCGCGCAAAGTCGGCGCCGGCGAGACGCCGGTCCGCCTCGATGAGACCGGCCCGACCGAACTGGCGACTGTGGCGCGCGCCTTCAACCAGATGAGCGCCGATCTGGCCGAGATCGACCAGGACCGCGCCCTGATTCTCGCCGGAATTTCGCACGATCTGCGCACGCCGCTGACGCGCCTGCGCATGGGCATCGAAATGGCCGGAGACGAAGGCTTGCAGGAAGGCATGACCGCCGACGTCGAGGAAATGGACAAGACCATCGGCCAGTTCCTCGACTTCGCCCGCTCGGAGGGTGGCGAAGCGCAGCAGGATGTCGATGTCGCCGCCATGCTTACGGAACTCGCCACGCAATACCGGCGGCGGGGATTCGCAGTCGACCTCGCTGCACCGCCGGCACCGTCCCCGGGGATACCGCTTCGCATAACTCCTGCCTCAGTTTTTCCGGCGCGGCCGCAAGCCTTGCGCAGGGCCGTCAGCAACCTGATCGACAACGCGCTGCGCTATGCCGGTATCGAATCGCCGGTGGAACTGGCCTTGAGCACCACCAACGGCGAATTCAGCATCGAGGTTCGCGACCGCGGTCCAGGTATTCCGGTGGCTGACGCAGAGCGCATGAAGCGTCCCTTCGCCCGGCTTGAAGCAGCGCGAACCAATGCGGCCGGCGCCGGGCTGGGGCTGGCCATCGTCGATCGCATCGCGCGCTCCCACAACGGCCGTCTGGAACTGCTGCCGCGCACCGGCGGCGGGCTGGTTGCGCGTCTTGCGCTGCGCCTGGCCGGCGTGCCGCCCGCTGCCGCCTGATGAGCGAAACTACCACCCATTTTTCCCGGATCGGCGGCGAGCCCGCCGTGCGCCGCCTGGTCCGGCGCTTCTATGAACTGATGGACACGCTGCCCGAGGCCTACGGCATCCGCAAACTGCATGCCGCCGATCTTTCCAGCGCCGAACAGAAACTGTTCATGTTCCTTTGCGGCTGGCTGGGAGGCCCGCAACTCTACGTCGAGAAATTCGGCCACCCCAAACTGCGCGCGCGCCATATGCCTTTCCCGATCGGCAGCGAAGAAGCCGATCAGTGGATGCTGTGCATGCGTGAGGCGATGGCCGAAGTGATCGAGGATGCCGCCTTGCGCGCGGCCCTGGACAAGTCACTCAATGATCTGGCGTATCACATGCGCAATCGCGGTGATCCGCCTGTGGCCTGAAGGGGATGGCTTAGAGGTCGGCGCTGGCCTGTGCCCGGCGTAGCGCAAGGGCATGACGGTGGCGCGCCATCAGGCGCGCGTCGGTGACGATGACGCCGATGGTTTCCCCAATCACCATGACCACCCCCAGCACCGGCAGCACCAGCATCAGGCCGGACACGCCGGCCACCGCGCCGCCGACGAAAATCATCAGCACCGTCACCAGTGGATGCAATTCGAGGCTTTTGCCGATGGTGAGCGGCATGTACACAAAGTCGTCGAGCAATCGCACCACGCCGAATAGCGCGATCGCCCAGTAGGCCATGCCCGGCGTATCGTGGAAGTCGGTCGCCGCCACCAGCACCACCAGCAGGCCGCCGAGTATCGAACCGACATAGGGCACCCAGGCCAGCACGGCGCAGATCAGGCCCAGCGCCAGCGGCCCGGGAATGCCGAGCAGCCAGAGGCCGGCGGCAAGCGTCACGGTGTCGAGCGCGGTAAGGGTGATCAGTCCCTGAAAATAGGCGCGCGCGGTGCGATCGATCTCGTGCAGCAGAAACAGCGTCCGCTCGAAAAAGGCATTGGGTACCGCGGCGCTGAGAAAACGCTTGAAGCGGTGCCCATCGCGCAGGAAGAAGTAGGCCAGAAATGGTGCCAGCAGCAGCGAAGGAGTCCAGGCCGCCACACCGATGGCGATCGGCTCCAGATGATCGGCGACACTGCCCGCGCTTTGCGCCAGTCGTGTCGCCACGGTATCCGCCAGACGGGCGCTGGCCAGTGTCGGCCAAGAGGCCTCCATGTTGCGCAGTGAATTGTCGAGCAACTGAAGGCCACCGTGCAGGTAACGGCTCACGGTGTCCTGCCAAACGGCCATTTGCCCAGCCACCCAGGGTGTCAGGGCGAGCCCGACGACAATCAGCAGTGCCAGGAACCCTAGCGTAACCAGACTTGCCGCCGCATGGCGGCTCATGCCGCGATAAATGAGCACCCTGACCAGCGGGTAGAGGAAGTAGTACAGGATCAGCGCCAGCAGAAAAGGCACCACCAGCCACAGCAGTTTCTGGAAAACCAGCAGGAGCAGGCAGGTCGTGGCAATGATCACAGCCCAGACGATGGGACCGGACCCATGATGGCCGCGCCCCGGCATCTCCGACGATATGATCGATGTGCTCACCGGCGGAGGCTACAGGAGATGATGATGGGCACCCACCGACAGCGCCATGACGCGCAGGCGGGCACCAAGATGGCAGGCCAGCTGGCGCGAGATTTTCGAAGCGATGCGGGCGTGGGTATCGAGCAGGCCGACGAAGTCGTCGCGGAAGAACACAATCAGTTGGCAGGGACTGGCGGCGCGCGCCTGCGCCGAGCGCGGCGAGTTATCGAGCAGCGCCAGGTCGCCGAAGAAGGTACCGGGACCGAGTTCGGCAACACGTCCGAAATCCCCTTGTCGCCTTCTGGGATGAGAAGTTCCCGGCTCATTGACGTCCGCTTCCCCTTGCTCCCGCCGGGAAATCAGCACTTCGCCCGCTGCGATGATGTAGATGGCCTGCCCTTCTTCGCCCTCGTCGAAGATCACCTCGCCGGCGAGGTAGTCGCGCTCGTGCAGCAGGCCCTCGACAATCTGCAACTCGGCCGGCGTCAGATCGACGAAGAGGCTGAGTCCGTGCAGGCGCTCCAGGCGCGGTGAGGTTTTTCCGGAGTTAAAAAAATTGACCACGGCTTATCGGCTCCAAAACATAGCATAGCGGAGTTTCAGTGCAGGCGTTACGCCGAAACTAAAACGCAGCATAACGGAGTTTCAGTGGCGGCCAATGCCTGCGAAAGCAGGCGTTACGCCGAAACTGAAATAATGACGTGATTCTAAATCATCCTTATCCCGCGTCCACTTGATTTAGCGGAAAGCTTGCCAGTGTCTTGTAGCGCGCCGCGGACTGGTGCAGGTCGCTCTCGACCAGGGAAAATTCGCTCACCCGCCACCGAACCGGTGTCGCCAACTGCGGCAGCGACGCGCAGCGGACACGGCGCGCCAGTGTGATGTGCGGCACCAGGGCGGAACCGGAACGCTGATCGATCACCAAACCGGCGGCGCGCAGAGCAGCGGCCAGCGACTCGGCAAGGCGCCGCAACGGCTCCGGCGGCTGATTGCAGCCTGCCCACAGGATGCCGCGCTGCGGCCAGAACCCCAGGCGGTCGAGGCTCAGATCAAAGGCCTCGGCGCGCACTCCGGCGGCAATCTCTTGAAGCTGGTCGACTTGGGTTGGCGTCACCGAGCCGACAAACACCAGCGTCAGATGCAGCGCCGCGGGGCGTATCAGGCGGCCTTCGCTGCCGGCCAGATTCCCGCCAAGTGCCGCCAAATGCCCGACCGCCTCCTGATCCGGCCAGACTGCAAAGAACACGCGGCGCGAGCGGACCTCGCCCATGCAGTCTTACGCCGCACGCACCAGCAACGCCACCGCATGTGCCGCGATGCCCTCGCCACGGCCCTCGAAACCGAGACGTTCGTTGGTCTTGCCCTTGACGTTCACAGCGCCGGCCGCAATGCCGAGGTCGGCCGCGATGTTGGCGCACATTGCCGCGACATGGGGCGCGATGCGCGGCGCCTGGGCGATGATGGTGGCGTCGATGTTACCCACCTGCCAGCCTGCGGCGCGCACGGCGTCCATGGCGCCGCGCAGCAGGCTGCGGCTGTCCGCCCCCTCCCACTGCGAGCCGCTGTCGGGGAACATGCCACCGATGTCGCCCAGTCCCGCCGCGCCCAGAATCGCATCGGTAATCGCGTGCAGCAGCGCATCGGCATCCGAATGCCCGAGCAAGCCCTGATGATGAGGAATATGCACGCCGCCCAGAATAAGCTTGCGCCCAGGCGTCAGCGCATGCACGTCATAGCCCTGACCGACGCGAAATGGAGTGTTCATTGCAGAAAGGCCCTTTCACAATAGCGGCGGAACAGCTTATCCGTTTCTTCTGATTGATATTGTATCGACATGCTGAAATGCGCCAAATAAGCCGAGCAAACCGCCGTCGCGGTCACTCTGCGATAAGCACTTCGGCCATTAGCTGACATTGCAACTGCTGTAGCCAGTCAAGACTGATAGACGGCTCTCGTCTATATTGTGGACATAAACGGTTGGCGCGCGATAGCGATTAGCCGGGCTGAGCGTTTTCGTCGATCAAGTTCGAATGACCCAAGAATAGCGGATAGCGGTGCAGTCATCCAACTTGGGGTGGCAACGTATCTCGCGCAGCCCAGGCAACCGACATAGCGCGCCTACCTCGAGGATGCGGAAACGCGTGAAGACCAGACCTGCTCGCTATGACCAACTGTGCCGCAAGGAGTGACGTGAATCCGCCGCCAGTTTTCTTCGGCGCCTTTGATCGCCACAATCTCGGCGACATCCTGCTCGGATCTGTGGCCGCCGAAGAGATCGGTGCCGGCACGGGGGTGTTTGCCGGGCTGGCGACGCGGGACCTGACGCCTTGGGGCGGTCAGCGCGTTTCCACACTCGACTCATTTACGACGCCCCTGACCCTGATCCACGTCGGCGGGGAGTTGCTCGACTGCGATGCGGCGCAGGCCGCGTACATGCTGGATGAGCCCGGACTGCGCTGGCGGCGGCAGGCGCCCTACGTGGTGGCCAGGCACGAACTGGCGCCCGGCTCGGAAGTCGAGTTCCGGGCGGTCGGCGGCGTCGGACTTGCCGAACGCGACGAGGTGTTCCGCGACGAAGTGTTGGCCGCATTGCGAGAAGCAGGCAGCGTAAGCGTGCGCGACCGCACGACGCAGGCGCTGCTGGCCGTCGCCGGTATCGACGCCCCGCTAGTGCCGGATCCGGTGACACGGATCGGCAAACTCTTCGGCGCGCGCATCCGAGCCAGGATTCGGCGCAGGGATCCCTATCTCGCCGTCCAGTTTGCTGCCGAGTGCGGCGACGACGCAACGCTGGCGGCGTTCGCCCGCGGCCTCGATCGTATTGGCCTGCCCGTCGTGCTGTTCCGCGCCGGAGCCGCACCGTGGCACGATGCGCTTGAACCCTATCGCCGACTCGCGGTGCGCCGCGCACTGCCTGTGCAGGTATTCGAATCGCTCGATGTGTGGGACATCTGCTCCCTGATCGCAGGCAGCAGCGGCTATATTGGCACCAGCCTGCACGGTCGCCTCGTCGCCGAATCGTTCGGCGTGCCGGCGCTGAGCCTCGAACCCCAGTTGGGAGCGGCGAAGAAGCTGCGTGCCTACCTGGCGACCTGGTCGCCGGGGGACGCACCGCTCGAGCCGGATGCTTTCGCCGACGGCGCGTTCGTCTTCTCGGCGCAAGCGCCGCGGTGACCAGATGCAACCATGAGAGGGTAATCAGTTGAAGAAATTGCGGGTCGCCGTCATCGGCCTGGGGAATCTGGGGCGCAAATGCGCCGAGGGCGTTGTTGCCGACCAAGCCATGGCACTGGCCGGGATTGTGCGGCGTAGCCGCAGCCCCGCTTCCTGGCTGAAAGCGCCTGTCGTCACCCATGTCAGCGATCTGAATGAAGTTGATGTCGCGCTGATCTGCGTTCCTCCGGATGCGACCATGGGAGTAGTGAAGGAGCTTCTGCAAAAACGCATTCCCATAGTGGAATGCGCACGTCTCCACGGCGAGGCCTTTCTCAGGCAAAAGTCAGAAATACATCGGGTCGCGCTTCTGCACAGAGTGCCGGCCGTTGTTGGAGCGGGAAGCGACCCGGGTGCCATCTCGCTGTTCCGCAGCCATTTTGCATTGCTGGTTCCCCGAGGGCATACGGAAACCAGCCTGCATACCGCTTCAAGCCTGCACCACACACTGGCCGTGGAGGGTATCAGGGGAGTCAGGAAAGCGCTGGCGACAGAGATCAAGTCCATTGGAGGGGCGGTTCAACGCTATGTCTACGTTGAATTGGAACCTGCGGCCGACGTGGCCGGAGTGGAGCACGCCATCATCCATGACCCGCTCTTCCTCACTGAGCAGACTTTGGTATTCCCCGTGCCCAGTATTGCCGCGCTGGAAGAAACAAACCGTGGCGTGTTGCTGGAGCGGCGCGCCGCAGCGGGGGAAGCCAGCCATTCCTCCTTTTTGCTGGAGGCCCGCTTCGATGAGGCTGGGCTTGCTGCGCGAATGATGCTTGCCGCCGCGAGATCACTGTCCATGCTGCAAGCGGGCGCCCATTCGGTGCTCGACCTGCCGCCGGGTGTGCTATGGGGTGAACAGCGCACTGCTGCGGAAAAGGAGTGGCTGTGATTGCGTGACGAATTGCCGGCGTTCTGGCGCACCATTCAGCGCACGGGAATCGCGCAGTCATGACGCGACATCAATTTGCGCCAGCGCCTGCTCTATCGCGCTTGAGTCGGAAGGCCGGACCAGGCGTTCGACTTCCTTGCCCTGAGCCAGGAAAATCAGCGTTGGCCAGAGTTTGACGCGAAATGAACGCCCCAGTCGGCGCCCCGGACCATCTTCAATCCTGATGTGGCGTACTCGGGGATGGCTGCCGAATGCAGCGGCAATCAATGGCTGGGCGGCGCTGCAGTGCCCGCAGTGGGATGCGCCGAACTCGATGACCGTGGGTTCTTCGAGCGCATCGATCTCGGCGCGCGACGGTTCAATCCCCGAATGCATGGTGTGCGGTCCAAGGATATTTCACGACTGTTCCCGGTTTTGCAATATCCACGCGGCGAGTTGCAGATCCAGCGGATAGGTGACCTTGAGGTTGCTGACATCGGCCGCCACAAGGCGCGGCGAAAGCCCCAGCGTCTCGATGGCGCTCGCTTCGTCGGTGACCTGCGGCGCGAAATCGAGCGCATCGAGCAGCAGCCGATGACGAAACATCTGCGGCGTCTGCGCCTGCCACAGGCCATCGCGCGACACCGTCTGGCGAACGCGGCCGTTGTCGTCGGAGCGCTTCAGGGTGTCGGCGACCGGCATCGCCAGCAGGCCGCCGGCATCCTCCTCGCCCACCTCGGCGATCAGATTTTCGACCATGGCGACGGTCAGGCAGGGCCGCGCCGCATCGTGCACCAGGACCCAGTCGTTGCCAATCTCGCCGAGTTCGCCGGCCATCGCCCGCAGGCCGTTGGCGACGCTGCGCGCACGCGTATCGCCGCCGCAGCGCAGGACGCGCAATTTCGGCCCGAGCGTAGCCATCGCGGCCGCGGGCCAGTGTATATCGTCCGGTGCCAGCACCACGAAAACATCCATGATCGCCGGGGTGGCGCACAATGTCGCCAAGGCGTGCCGGATCATTGGCTGGCCAGCGAGCGGCAGGTATTGCTTGGGTAGGGCGCACCCCGAGAGCGCGCCCATGCGCGACCCAGAGCCTGCGGCCGGAACCAGTGCGTGATAGGTCATGCCGCAATTCTATACAATCGCCTTACAGGAATTCGCGGGAGACAGAAGATGTTCGCCGCAGAAGCCGGATACGAAGTCTTGCAGGCCTTTGCCACCAGCATCGGCATCGGTCTGCTGATCGGACTTGAGCGCGAGCGCCAATCCGACCTCAAGGCCGGCTTGCGCACCTTTGCCCTGGTGGGACTGCTGGGTTGTCTCTGCGCCCTGCTGGCGCAGACCACTGACAGTGGCTGGATACTCGCCGTCGGCATGTTCGCCGTCGCGGCCATGATGATCGCTGCGCACGTATCCGATCCGCTCGATACCGGCGATCCGGGCACCACCTCCGTGGTCGCGCTGATGGTTTGCTACGCACTGGGTGCAGTGGTCTGGTTTGGCTACACCTCGACCGCGGTGATGCTCGGAATTGCCACCACGGTGCTGCTCTACTTCAAGGCCGAGTTGCATGGCATCTCGAAAAGCCTGACACCCGTCGACCTGCTTTCGATCCTGAAGTTCGGCGTGCTGGCGCTGGTGGTTCTGCCGATTCTGCCGGACCGGGATTTCGGCCCCTACCAGGCCCTCAATCCGCACAACATCTGGTGGATGGTGGTGCTGATCTCGGGCGTATCGCTGGCGGGCTACGCCGCCCTGCGGCTGACCGGGGCGCGACATGGCGCGACGCTGATCGGCCTGTTCGGCGGCTTGGCCTCATCCACCGCGACCACCATGATCTTCGCCCGCCATGCCAAGGCGGATGTCGATCTCGGGCGCACGGCGATGGTGGTGATCCTGCTCGCCAATATCGTGGTCCTGGTGCGTCTCGGGCTGGTCTCACTCGCGGTCGCGCCCGACATCGTCGAGCAGTTGTACGGCGTGCTCGGCTGCGGCATCGCGCTGGGAGTTGTAGCCACGCTATGGGGCTGGCGCCAGCTTGCAGGCGGCGACGCGCTGCCGATGCCGAATGTCACCAACCCGACCGAGATCAAGACCGCGTTGACCTTCGGCGGCCTCTATGCGCTGATCCTGGTGCTGTCCGCCTGGCTCCAGGATGTTGCCGGCAACAGCGGACTGTACCTGCTGGCGCTGGCCTCGGGGCTGACCGACGTCGATGCGATCGCGCTGTCGTCGCTGCGCATGTTCAGCATGGACAAGCTGACTGCCGCGCAAACCATAACCGCGATAACTCTCGCAACGCTTTCCAATCTCGCCTTCAAGACCGGCCTGGTGGTGGTCATCGGCGGTGCGGCGCTGGCTCGCCGTACCCTGCCTGGATTGGCCGCCATCGCCGCGGGCCTCGTCGGCGGACTCTTATTGATGACCTGATGTGAGGCGACCATGAGCCCTGCTACCGCCATTCGTCCGCCGGCCGTTGCCGGCATGTTCTATCCCGGCGACCCTGCCAGCCTGCAGGACGAACTGGCGACCTGCCTCGCCGGGTTGCCGGCGCCGACTCCTGAACCTGCCGCAACCGGCATGCTCAAGGCCCTCATCGTGCCGCATGCCGGCTACATCTATTCGGGCGGCACCGCGGGCCACGCCTATGCCCTGCTGGCGCCGCTCGCCGGGCGCATCCGGCGCGTGGTCGTGCTCGGGCCGTGCCACCGGGCTTCGGTGCAGGGACTGGCGGCACCCACGGCGCAGGCGTTCGCCACGCCGCTGGGCCGCATCCCGCTCGACCGCGCCGCCCTCGATGCGCTGGCCGATCTGCCGCAGGTGGTTGTCAGCGATGCTGCCCATGCGCAGGAACACTCGCTGGAAGTGCAACTGCCCTTCCTGCAAACCGTGCTGGGCCAGTTCGAGCTGGTACCGCTGGCGGTGGGCGAAGCCAGTTCCGGCGAGGTGGCCCAGGTACTGGAACGCCTCTGGGGCGGGCCGGAAACGCTGATCGTGATCAGCTCCGACCTTTCGCACTTTCACAGCTACCGCGAAGCGCAGAGCATCGACAAGGCCACGGCACAGCACATCCTCGCCCTCGATCAACTGACCAGTTTCGAGCAGGCCTGCGGCGCGCTGCCGATCAACGGCTTGCTCGCCGTGGCGCGGCGGCGCGGGCTCAGGATCGAGCGCGTGGCGCAATGCAACTCGGGCGATACGGCGGGCGACAAATCGCGCGTGGTCGGCTATGCCTCCTTCGCCCTCTACGAGCCCGCAGCAGTCGCCAGCGATCTCGGCCCGGCCCTGCTGGTGCGCGCCCGCAACGCCATCGCGGCCAGTCTCAAGCAGCCGACGCAGGCCGAGCCCGCACATCCTGCACTGAATCAACCCGGCGCCACCTTCGTCACCTTGACCCAGAACGCCGCGCTGCGCGGCTGCATCGGCTCGCTGGAAGCCCGGCGCCCGCTCGACCAGGATGTGCGCGCCAATGCGGTCGCCGCCGCCTTCAGCGACCCGCGCTTCCCGCCGCTGACGCTCGCCGAATTTGCGCACACCCGGGTCGAAGTGTCGCTGCTCACGGTGCCACAGCCGATAAGCTTCACCGACGAGGCCGATGCCATTCGCCAGTTGCGGCCCCATGTCGATGGCGTCATCCTGATCGCCGGCCCGCGCCGCGGCACCTTCCTGCCGCAGGTCTGGGAACAGTTGCCCGAGCCGCGCCAGTTTCTCGCCCACCTCAAGCAGAAGGCCGGACTCCCATCCGACTGGTGGTCTTCCGAGGTGCAGCTGCAACGCTACGAGGTGCAGAAATGGAAAGAAGCGCCGATCCCATAGCCGGGGTAGCCGCGCGCTGGTGGCACCGGCTCGACGACGGCCGCATCCAGTGCGACCTCTGCCCGCGCAATTGCCGCCTGCACGAAGGGCAGCGCGCCGCCTGCTTCGTGCGCGCGATGCAAGGCGGCGAGATGCTGCTCACTACCTACGGCCGCAGTTCGGGCTTCTGCATCGATCCGATCGAGAAGAAGCCGCTCAACAACTTCTATCCCGGTTCCAGCGTGCTGTCCTTCGGTACCGCCGGCTGCAACCTGGCCTGCAAGTTCTGCCAGAACTGGGACATCTCGAAATCGCGCGACATGGACCGCCTGATGGACGATGCCACGCCGCAAGCCATTGCCCGCGCCGCGCAAAAGAATGGCGCCCGATCCGTCGCCTTTACCTACAACGACCCGGTGATCTTCGCCGAGTATGCGATGGATACGGCCGACGCCTGCCATGCACTCGACATCAAGACCGTCGCCGTCACCGCCGGCTACATGCACCTCGAGCCGGCGCGCGAGTTCTATTCGAAGATGGACGCCGCCAACGTCGACCTGAAAGCCTTCACCGACGACTTCTACGTCAATCTTTGCGGCGGCCATTTGCAACCGGTGCTCGACATCCTGGCGATGATCCATCACGACACCGATTGCTGGCTGGAATTGACCACCCTGCTGATCCCCGGCAAGAACGATGCGGACGACGAACTCAAGGCGCTGTCGACCTGGGTGGCAAAGGAACTCGGCCCGGACGTGCCGCTGCACTTCACCGCCTTCCACCCCGACTGGAAACTCGACAACCTTCCCGAGACTCCGCTCGCGACCCTGAGCCGTGCCCGCCGCATCGCCATGGATGCCGGACTGCACTACGTCTATACCGGCAACGTGCATGACAAGAGCGGCGACAGGACGAATTGCCCGGCTTGCGGCAAGCCGGTGATCGAGCGCGACTGGTATCGCATTCTCAGCTATGAACTGGACGCCGGAGGCCATTGCCGGCACTGCGGAACGGCCATCGCCGGGCGCTTCGGCGCCTTCGGCAAAGCATTCGGCCCGCAGCGCATTCCGGTCAGGTTGCACGCGGGCGCCTGACGCGAACCGGCATTACCTGCCCGCGTCCGGGTGGATGCTGTCCCTCCGGGACATAAAGCGGAACCCCAAGTACACAGCGTCCGCTAGCGCCGACTTTCATTTGCTTGACTGCTAAGGAGTTGTTCGCCTACAGCCGTGCCGCGCAAAGAGTACATCGGCCTTCTGTATGACCGCTTGCCAGCCGGAAGGAGTCGTCGATCTCCGATTGACTGAAAAGCCTGAGTGCATAGCCGGGGAGGCGGTCATCCGTCGTATCTACTCTGGGGAACTGACTTTACTCAACCCATCTGCCGCAGACATCGAGGATCTGCGAAGCCAATCATTGAGTTAAATAGTTGGATTGGTTACATTCACAGACTTAAAAAAATAAATTGCGAAATTTCAAACCAAGTATGCCTAATCGGAGATGCATATCTTCATTCCTGTTCGTATTCCTGACTTTGGTTCTGCCGTGTGGTGCGACCAATTTTCTTTCTGATAGTGCGAACTACCAGCCGAACAGTTCCGACAACTTACAAATCGTAGAGTCGATGGTTCTCGTCGGCGAAGAGCCGGCGAATCTGTCGTTTATACCGACGCGATCCGGCTCCATAGTTGTTCGCAGCACCTATCGCGACGGCTTGCCGCAGACGATTCTCTATGAGCTTGGCCGTGACTACGTAGTGGATGCGGCCGGTCGAATTAAGCGCACCCCGCAGTCGCGTATTCCGGATTTCCGCACCAATATCCTTTTCGGGAAGCTGGCCTTTAATGACAGCGAAGTTCCAGCCTCGGGTAACGGACCATTCTTCATTTACGTCGACTATTCGCACGGTGAGAAATGGATGCCCGTTCCACCATCGCCTGAACTGGGCGCAACATTGTTGCCCAACACGCAAAAGAAACTCGGCGACGGTAAGACCATCCGCATGGTGGCCTACGGTGACAGCATTACCGCCGGGGCGGAAGCATCCGACTCGGGGCTGATTTTCTGGGACCGATGGGCAACTTCGCTGCGAAAGAAGTATCCGCGCGCCATCATTGAAACGGTCAATAGCGGGATGCGCGGCACGGCGATGGAGGGGGGCGTACAGGAGCTGTCGGCGAAGGTAATTGCGCATAGGCCGGATCTTGTTTTGATCGGCTTCGGCATGAATGATTTCAGCTTGGGAGAGAAGCTCTCGCTTGCTGACAAGTTGCGCGCGAAGCTTGATTGGCTACGCTTCAGAATCGGCTTGGGCAAGGACGGCGCAAGACAAGGCGCTCTGCCAAGAGTGTTTTCTGACAGATTGCGGATGGTGATTGACCGCGTACGGGCCGAAACCGATGCGGAGATCGTTTTGTTTTCCACTTTTCCACCGAACCCGAAATGGCATTTCAGGAAGGACAATCTGGCCGGGATTTACGATATGGCCGCCTTTGCAGCCGCAACGGAACAGGTGGCACGGGAAAAGCATTGCGCCTTTGCAGATGTGTATCACAATTGGCTACAGTTCGCCGGAAAGAGAAAGCCGGAAGACCTCTTGGCCAACAACGTCAATCATCCCAACGATTTCGGGCATTGGATCTATTTTCAAGCGTTTGAAGCCTTGCATTTACAGTAGCAACATTGATGGTCGCTACAGCTCAGGGCCTGTGCTTTAACGGCGGATTGAGGCCGATGATGAGGCCTACCGGGAGGAATACGTAATGCGGATCGGGTTTTTTGGAGCAGCAGGAGAGGTGACTGGCTCATGCACGCTAATCGAAACAGGAGAGTGCCGTTTTCTGGTCGATTGCGGCATGTTTCAGGGAGGGCGTGAGGCGCGTTCAAAAAACATGAATGCCTTGAAGTTCGGTTTTGACATTCGCTCCATCGATTTTGTTTTGCTGACGCACGCGCATATAGACCATTCCGGCCTTTTGCCGCTCCTGTCGGTTCTGGGCTATCGCGGTCCGGTGTATGCCACACCGGCGACGATCGATTTGCTCCACGTGCTATTGCCCGACAGTGCGCACATTCAGGAGAAGGAATCAGAATGGCAGTTGCGCCATCAGCGGCGGCGCGGCGAGAGCAGCAAACCCGGCCTGCAGCCGCCGCTCTACACGGTGGCCCAGGCCGAGGCATCGCTCAAGCTGCTCCGTCCGGCGCCCTATCGGGAGTTGATTCACCCGGCTGAAACCGTAGCGGTCAACTTCCATGACGCCGGCCACATCCTCGGTTCCTCCTGGCTGGAGGTGACGGTCACTGCTGAGGGCCGGCCGCGCAAAATGGTTTTTTCAGGCGACCTCGGCATGTGTGACCGGCCGGTACTGCATGACCCCGAAAAGGTTGTTCCCGAAACCGATGTGTTGTTTATCGAATCGACCTACGGCGACCGCCTGCACCGCCCCCTGGCCGAGACCGAGGACGAAATCGTCGCGACCTTCGAGCGCACGCGCCACACCCACGGCAACCTGATCATGCCCGCCTTCGCCGTCGGCCGTACCCAGGAGATCATCTATATCCTGGCTGATCTAGTGCGCCGCGAGCGTCTTGCGCCGCTCAAAATCTACGTCGATTCGCCGATGGCCACGGCGGCCACGCACATCACCTGGGAGCATCCCGACCTGATGGACAGCCACACCCGCGAGCTGATCGCCTGGATGAAGCAGCATCCGGCGAAAATGAAGGTGGAATTCGTCGCGGATGTCGAGGGCTCGCGTGCGCTGAACGAGGTTCGCAGCGGCGCCGTCATCATCTCGGCCAGCGGCATGTGCGAGGCCGGCCGCATCAAGTACCACCTGCGCGAGAACCTACCCCGGAGTGAATGCAGCATCCTCATCACCGGTTTCCAGGCGGAGGGGACGCTCGGCCGCCGGCTCGTCGACGGCGCAAGGCTGGTTAACATCTTCGGCAAGCCGGTTCAGGTCAGGGCCGCGGTCCATACCGTGGGCGGCCTGTCGGCGCATGCGGATCAGGCGGGACTGCTCAACTGGCTGCGCGGCTTCCGAACGCCACCAAAGCACACTTACATCGTGCATGGCGAGCCTGCAGCCTCGGCATCTTTCGCCCAGGCGATCGAGGAGAAGCTGGGCTGGCCCACGCCGCACCTGCCCCACTTGGGTGAGAGAATCACCTTGTAGGAAAAAGGTATTTCGCGAGTCGCTTTGAAGCGCGTGTCTCTTAATGGCCGACCGTACCAAGCGCCGACGCCCCTCACATATCGGCCGGCAGCCAAAGAATGACCGTGGTGCCGGCCTTCGGCTTTGAGCGTACTTCCATGCTGCCGCCGAGCATTTTGAGAATCTCCTTGACGATGGCGAGACCCAATCCGGTTCCCGGCGTCTTGCCCGAGGTATCGGCGCGCCAGAATCGTTCGCCGAGATGCGTCAGCTGTTCCGCCGTCATGCCGACCCCCTGGTCGCTCACCGAGATACCCACCTTGCCCGGCGCCTCGGCGATCGCGATCCGGACTTCTCCGCCATCGGGAGAATATTTGATGGCGTTGCCGATCACGTTGGTCAGCGCCTGACGCAGTTTCGCCAAGTCGGCCATGACGCCCTGCGGCCGCGGCGGCACATCCACCACCAGTTGCCAGCGGTCATCACCGGGGGCCACGCCGGCCACCGTGGAGTGCACCAGATCGGCGAGGTCCACGCGCTCGATCTTGAGGTCCCTGCCGCGGCGCGCTTCGATCCGCGACAGGTCGAGCAGCTCATTGATGATGTCGACCAGCCATAAGGTCTGGCGATGTATGGTTTCCAGCAGGTCCTTCCGCGTCGCCTCGTCGACCTCCATTTTCAGCAGGATCTCGCTGAAGCCGAGGATGCTGGTCATCGGCGTGCGCAGTTCATGTGCGGCATGGGACAGGAATTCGTTCTTCATGCGATCGACTTCTACCTGCAGCGTGACCTCGTGCAGGTAGAGAATGCGCGCCAGGCTGGCCGCCTCGCTGCGAATGCCGACCGCGCTGAGAACCGTGAAGCGCGGCGACTTCAGGGTCAGGGTGCGGGGTGCCAGCGGCGCCCCGGGAAGGCCGAAGCAGGCCGCGACGCCAGCAAAGCTGTCCGCCGCTTCGCAGCGGCTGCGCAGCTCCGCGTCAAGAACATCCTCGCCCTTGCCAACGACGTCGTCGTAGCGGATGCCGGTCATCGTATCGAATGCCGGGTTGACGAACCTGACCTTGCCGTCCGGCGCAAAGGCGACGAATCCGTCCGGGCTCAGGCGGAACAATGCGTCGAGCTGGGCGTTGCGATCCGCGAGTGCGTCGCCCCTGGCCTGCAGTTCTACCGTCTGCTCGCGAACCTTGCGCTGAACGGCTGCTGTGGTCCCTGTGGTGACGAGGAGCAGCATCTGCAGCAGCGAGGCCAGCGCCAGGCCGCCGGCGCCTACGATCATCGTCAGCCAATGGTTCTGTTGGCGCAGGAATTCCTCGGTCGGCGCGACCCTAAGCGTCCAGCTCCGGTCGGCCACGGGGATCTGCGTTTCCCACGCGTAGTCGCTGTCGCTCGATATCCTGGCGCTGCTGGAGCGATAAAGCAGCGACCGGTCTGGGGCCGGGAAGGCATCTTCGACCTCGAACACGATGCCGGGCACGGTGGATTTCCGCGTGGCGATCTCGATCATTTCATCGACCTTGATGACGCCGCCGGCAAAGCCGGCGAGCCGCCTGCTGCTCGTCGCCTGGTCCGGCGTCGTTGCCGCGATGTAAGCGGGATGGATTAGCAGCACACCGACGCGTTGGCGGTCTTCCTGCACCAGCCGGACCGGTGCGGTCACCACCGGGAGCCCCCAGCGCTTCGCGCGCTGAATCGCATCGTGCCTGAGCTGCTCCGAGTTGATGTCGAATCCGATGGCTCGACGATTTCCTTCCAGCGGGCTGATGAAGCCGACGGCAACATACTCTGGCCTGTCGGCGGCGCGAACCAGCTGGTTCCGGCTATTTCTTTCCTTGATCTCAAAGCCGGCAACGCCGGTCTTCTGCGCCATGCTGCGTTCGAAAGCCTGGCGCTGGGCGTGCAGAACGAAGGGGTTGCTGGCCAGGGCGAAGATGTCCGGATTGTCTTTCAGCGTGATGCGCGTGAAGTACTCGAACTGGCGATAGCTCATGTCGGGCGTCACCTCGATCAGCCGGCGCAAGGCGGAAAGCGCTTCCTGGTGGGCGATGACACGCTGCTCGAGCCGCTGCGCCAGTGCTTCTCCATGTTTCTGAATCGCGGCTTTCTGCTCGGAGTGATCCCACCGCGAGGTAGCGACATATGTCACGGCCACCAGTTCGAGCGCGATCACCATCGGCAACACGAGCGTGGTCTGCCGGTCGTGCCACAACGGCTGCGAGCGGTACAGGAAGGTCAGCGTCAGCGGCAGGATGACCAGAACGCCCAGCGTATCGCCGGACCACCAGCTCCACCACGAGTAGAGATAGTCGGGGGTCTTGACGATCTGCGCCGCATACAGCGCCGAGACTCCGACGCTCGCCGCAATCACGCTGGCGACGGGGCCGGCAAGCATCAGAGAGCGAACGATGTCGCGCTCGGTCTCCATCGATTGCCAGCCCTTGCCGACATGTCGCAGCAGCAGCCATCTCGCAGCGAGCGCCTGCAGCGTCGCCCCGGCGCCGATTCCGGCGGCGACCAGGGTGGTGCGCCAGTCGAGTTCGCCATACAGCCCGGTGACGCCGAGGTTGAGGGCGAAGGAAGCCAGCCAGATGCCTGGCCAGGCACGCCCGTCCGACCACAGGAGGATCGCCACGGCAAACCCGGCGGCCGGAAACACCGGACTGACATAGCCGGGCGCAATCGCGAAATTCAGGCCCAGTGCGCCCAGCAGCAGATAGCCCGCTACCGTCAGGGCGAGGACGGAGGCTAGGCTCCATTGACTCGAATCTTCCGTGTCCTGCATGGCGTTCAGGCGAGGCGCCTCTTGATGATTTGCAGCAGTTCGAGCGGTCCGTAGGGCTTGACGAAGTAGTCGTCCGCACCGACCTCCCTGCCGCGCTGCTTGTCGGACTCCTGGCCGCGAGCAGACACCAGTGCGACATAGGTCTTCCCGAGTTCAGGATCGCTGCGGATCTTTACGCAGAGCTGGTAGCCATCCATCTCGCCCGGCATCATGACGTCGAGGATCACCCCGCGGGGCTGTTCGCGGCGAAGAATCTCCCAGGCGGAAGCCGCATCCTCCGCTTCAAACAAGTCGTAGTGGTTGCCTAACGTGAGCCGTAACAGCTTCCGGATATCCGGCTGGTCATCGACGATCAGCAGCTTGTCCCTGTCCAAGCGGAATCCTTTCGTTTTCAACGACATTGCGCCATTGTATGATAGCAAGATAAGGTCCGCTTCCGGCAAGACCAGTGGACCGCTGTATCTGCGCTTCAGATATCATGCCACACAGATGTCACGTGCAATGGCATCTGCTGCCGTGGCGCCTCATCGAATTCAGAAGGTTCTTATGCCCGCCAACTTTCCTCCTGTCCCGCCTTCGCCTTCGCCAGCGCCTATGCTCGATGACAGTGCGGTTCTGGCGCTGACCAGCGACGGAGAGCGTGAGCTTCGCGAACCCGGAACGACGCTTCCATCAGCCCATCTGGAGGCGCTGGTGCGCATCGACGGGCTCGCGACCGTCGCACAGTTGCTGGCGCAAGCACGCGGCGTAGACCCGGACGGGCTGAGAGCAACACTGACTGAACTGATTGACAAGAACTTCGTCTGCGTCGTTGGCGATTCGGCCGACAAGGCCGTCGACGCCGGCGATTTCTTTACCTTGGAGATTGAGCACACCGACGTTTCTGACCCGGGCGAACAGGCTCATGCCGAAGCAGAATCCAACACGGACTTTCTTCGGCGAAATGGCTACTACGTCAACATGGCCCGTCGTTCAGCCGTCAGGCAAGAACTTCCTGCTGGGCGCAAACTGACGATACTCGTGATCGACGACGACCCGGATATCTGCAAACTGCTGCAGATATACCTCAAGCTCGAAGGTTTGGACAGCCGCACGGCCGCCAACCGCGCCGAGATTCTCGCCGAGTTTCGTCGCCCTACATTACCGGATCTGGTGTTGCTCGATGTCCATCTGACGGATGCCAATGGCTTCGACATCCTTGCCAAGATGCGCCAGCACCCGGTGCTGAAGACACTGCCGGTCATCATGCTGACGGCCGAAGCGACCCGCGAGGCTGTGCTCAGGGGGATACTCGGCGGCGCGGATGGATACATCACCAAGCCCTTTCAGATCCATCCTCTGGTCAAGGCCGTCAAGGCGGTGCTCGGCCTGAAGTACGATGCGACTGATCAGGATTGGGATTTTTCGCTCTGAACCACTCGCGAGGCATTGTCACTGCTGGCGGAGATCGACGACGTAAACCGCAATACGGCAGCGGCCGCAGCCAATAGTCGGCGCTGGCGGGACGGCGCTGCGTGCCGCTCGCCGCCCGGCGGCAGTTACAGCGCTACCCGCGTCCCCAGTTCTACCACCTGATTTGGCGGCAGGCCGAAGTAGTCCGCCGCTGTACCGGCATTGCGGCACAGCGTTGCGAACAGGGCTTCGCGCCAGTAGGGCATGGCCGCGCCGACCCGGGGTATCACCGTTTCACGGCCGAGGAAGTAGGATGTCGCCATCGGCTCCATGTCCAGCCCCTGCTCGGAGCACCACTCAAGGGCCGTCGGCACGTCGGGCGCATCCATGAAACCGAAATGGATGCCGACGTGGTAGAAGCGATGATTCAGCCGCGTCACGGCCACCCGCTGTGCGTCCGCCACGCGCGGCACGGATTCCACCGTCACGGTAGCCAGTACCACCTGTTCGTGAAGCACCTTGTTGTGCTTCAGGTTGTGCAGCAGGGCGTGAGGCACATGGTCAGGATAGGGCGTCATGAACACCGCCGTGCCGGGCACGGTGATCGTGTCCGGCCTCTCGATGCCGGTAATGAAATCTTTGAGAAGCAGCGCCTGGGTGTCGAGCTTCTCGTCGAGCAGTTCGCGCCCGGCCTTCCAGGTCGTCAGCAGCAGATAGACCGCGCCGCCGAAGACCAGCGGGAACCAGCCGCCATCGTGAATCTTGGTCGAATTGGCGGCGAGGAAGGTCAGGTCGAGAGCCAGCAGCGCACCGAACACCGGCAGCGCCAGCCGCCGCCGCCAGCCCCACTGTCGGCGCGCCACGACGTAGGCGAAGAGTGTGGTGATGATCATGGTGCCGGTGACCGCGATGCCGTAGGCCGCCGCCAGGTTGGTGGACGACCTGAAGGCCAGCACCAGCGCGATTACCCCCGCCAGCATCAGCCAGTTGACGCCGGGCATGTAAATCTGCCCCATCTGGCTGCCTGAGGTGTGCTCCAGCTCCATGCGCGGCGCATAGCCGAGCTGGATTGCCTGCTGCGTGATCGAATACACGCCGGTGATCACCGCCTGCGAAGCGATCACCGTGGCGACCGTGGCCAAGCCCACCAGCGGCAGCAGGAACCAGTCCGGCGCCATTAGGTAGAAGGGATTCCTGACGGCCGCCGGATCGGCCAGCAGCAAGGCGCCCTGGCCGAAGTAGTTGAGAATCAGAGCCGGCAGCACCAGCCCGAACCAGGCGAGGCGGATCGGCCGCCGGCCGAAGTGGCCCATGTCGGCATACAGCGCCTCGGCGCCGGTCAAGGCCAGGAAGACGGTGCCCATGGCGAGGAAACCCAGGGTCGGATCGGCGGCGAGGAAGGCCAATGCATGCTGGGGCAACAACGCGGCGAGGATACCGGGATGACTTGCAATCTGCGCCACGCCCATGCTTCCCAGCACCGCAAACCACACAATCATGACCGGCCCGAAGGCAACGCCCACCTTCGCCGTGCCCTGACTCTGGATCGAGAACAGGGCGACCAGAATACCCAGCGTGATCGGCACGATATAAGCCGTGAACATCGGGGTCGCCACATCCAGCCCTTCCACCGCCGAGAGCACCGAAATGGCCGGCGTGATCAGGCCGTCGCCATAGAACAGCGCGGCGCCGAACAGGCCCAGCAGGATCACGCCCTGCCGCGTGCGGCCGGAAATTCCCTTGTCGGCCAGCACCCGCGCCATCAGCGCCATGATGCCGCCCTCGCCCCTGTTGTCGGCGCGCAGGATCAGCGCCACGTATTTGAACGAAACGACGATCACCAGCGACCAGAACACCAGCGAGAGAATGCCCAGCACGTTGGCGGCCGTGATCGGCACCGGATGGTGGGCGTTGCCGAAGACTTCCTTGAGGGCATACAGCGGACTGGTACCGATGTCGCCATAGACCACGCCGAGGGCGGCCAGGGCGAGGACGGCGGTTCTGCCCTTGTTCAATTCCTGGCTCATGTCGCAGACTCCTGCAACTGGAAACGGTAGCCGATTCCGGTTTCGGTGAGCAGGAAGCGAGGTCGCGCCGGATCGGCTTCGAGCTTCTGCCGCAGATGGCCGATGTAGATTCGCAAATAGTGACCGCGCTCGGCGTGCCCAACTCCCCATACGTCCTTCAGCAACTGGCGATGCGTCATTACGCGACCGGCATTCGCCAGCAGCGCACCGAGCAGACGGTATTCGATGGGTGTAAGGTGAATCGCGGCTCCGTCGCGGGTGACCGTACGATGGACGCGGTCGACGCGGATGCCGCCGAATTCGATCACGGTCTCGCCAGCGCCGACTTTCTGCCGCCGCAACAGCGCGCGCACCCGCGCCCGCATTTCCTGGACGCCGAATGGCTTGGTCAGGTAATCGTCGGCACCGGCATCCAGCGCCGCGACTTTCTCCGCCTCGGCCGAACGGGCCGAAAGGACCAGCACCGGCAGCAGGGTCCAGGTGCGCAGTTCGCGAATCAATTCGACGCCATCACGGTCCGGCAGACCGAGGTCGATGATCGCCAGAGCCGGCCCCGGCGCGGCGAACGCCTCCAGCGCCTCGGCCGCCGAACCGGCTTCGACCACGCGACCCTCGTCCTCCAGTGCGGCGCGAACGAAGCGCCGGATCTGCGGCTCGTCCTCGACTACCAGAATCAGCGGACGATCATCATTCACCGGCTTCATCCTCCAACACGGGCGGGGCGCCGAGTGGCAGCGTGAAGACCATGCGGGTTCCGCCTTCCGCACGGCGTTCCGCCTGGATGCGGCCGCCATGGGCTTCGACTATGGCCCGGCAGATCGCCAGGCCGAGACCGCCGCCCGCGCCCGAGTGACGCCCGCGCTCGAACAGGTCGAACACGCTTTCCTCCTGATTCGGCGGCAAACCTGGCCCGGCATCGACAACGGCCACTTCGACCACATCACCGGCGAGCCTCGCGGTGATGACAATGTCACCCTGCGGCGCATATTTCGCGGCGTTCTCCAGCAAGTTGCAGAATACCCGCTCGAGCAGCACCGCGTCGAATTCGAGGGGCGGCAAATCCGGCGCCAGGTCCAGGCGCAGCTCGCGGCCCACCAGCGCGCCCGTCATTGCCTTGAGGCTGCTGCCGATCACTTCCTCCAGCGGCTGCCATTCGCAATTCAGCACGATCTTGCCGGTCTGCAGGCGGGCCATGTCCAGCAGGTTATGCACCAGCCCCGACAGGCGCAGCGCCTGGTCGCGAATCGCCACCGCCGATTCCAGCGCCGACGGCGGCAGGGCGGGACGGGCCAGCGTCAGCGAATCGGCCAAGCCCACCAGCACCGTCAGCGGGGTACGCAGATCATGTGACACGGCGGACAGCAGCGCGCTACGCAAACGCTCCGATTCCATGCCCAGCGTGACCTGCTGAACCACTTCGCCATAATGCAGACGCTCGACGGCGATGGCCGCCAACGAAGCCACGGCATCCAGCAGCGGGCGTCTTTCGGCAGCACATACCTGCTCGGCATGTTCGGCATAAACCAGCAGCACACCGCGCGTCCTCACCGGCGAAACCAGCGGCAGCGCCAGTGCCGGCTCATAGCCGCTCTCCTCCGCAACCAGGTGCATCGGCTGCCCTTGCTCATAGACGGCGCGCACATGGGGCTGGCATTTGTCGTCTCCTCGCGGCGCCGGGAACGCCACCAGCGCGTCATTGGCGCGCGGCAGATAAAGAATTGCCTCGATCTCCAGCCGCGCTTTCAGGAAATGCCGCACGATATCGGCCACCTGCTCCGCCGCGATCGCACCCGAAAGCTCCTTCGCGATGTCGTACAAGCCTCGCGTCTCGTCTTCGCGCCTGGCCGCGAGCAAGGCTTTTTCGCGCAGGCGGGAGGCGAGTTGGCCAATCACCAGCGCCACAACCAGCATCACGGCGAAAGTGATCAGGTACTGGGCGTCGGCCACCGCCATCGAGAATCGCGGTTCCACGAAAAAAAAGTCGAACAAGGCCACGCCGCCAAAGGCCGCCAGGATTGCCGGTCCGCTGCCAAGACGCATGGCCACCAGCGCCACGAGCAGAAGAAAGATCATGACAATGTTGGCGGCGTCGACCACGCCATGCAAGGGCCAGGTCAGCAATGTGGTTGCCACGCAGGCAAGCGCAGCGCGGAAATAGTCACCGATCCCGCTTGATGAATTGGATTCCCTCATGAATTCATGCTACCCGCCGGGATGTAAAAAGGGGGTAAAAATCGTGCGGATGCCGGACCTCATTCCGAACAGACTTCATTTTCGATTTTGATCCCAGCCCGACGGATTACTATCACCTCTACCTGCTGATCAAGGATCTGCGCAAAGCAGCGAATTGAGCGACCGACTACAGGCAGTAACCGGCCTATTCTGTTGAAAAAGTCGGTTTTATTTTTCCGCGGGTGCGGTTCAACATTCTCGAATTGAAGTCCTGGGCGAGTTGGTTGTGTGTGTCTGAAGGCGAGGTACCCTCAACCCGCCAC
>Ga0172379_10000476_pt1 | contig 100318 bp, 93 predicted proteins | sample GrowelOW334metaG_FD_119756 | JGI IMG/M metagenome (GOLD analysis project Ga0172379, IMG submission 119756) | Groundwater microbial communities from an aquifer near a municipal landfill in Southern Ontario, Canada - Groundwater well OW334 metaG | ecosystem: Environmental > Aquatic > Deep...
CAATTCAATCTGCATCCTGTAATATGTGTGGCTCTGGGAACCATAACCGGAAGCTTTGGAGGAATAATCCGCGATGTTTTGCTGAATGAAATTCCCTATGTTTTTCGTCGCGATGTGTATGCATCAGCCTGTATTGCCGGAGGGATTGTATATTTTATTGTGATTCGATTTACACCCGATCAGGATCTGGCAAGTTTGCTGGCAGGTATTGCAATTATGCTGATCCGTGTGGGTGCCCATTACCTGAACTGGAGTATGCCCGATCTTTACAAACGCACCGGTTAAAGGTTAAAATTCCGGTTTAAAGCCAACCGATTTCTGCTTATTTTGCTGATTCATTAAAGATCAGTTTATGGGGATGCACACCAAACAGGAAAAATTAGAAGCCTTTTCGAGGTTGTTGGATATAATGGATGAATTGCGGGAAAAATGTCCCTGGGACAAGAAACAAACCAACGAGTCTCTGCGTCACCTGACCATCGAAGAAACCTATGAACTCAGCGATGCCATTTTAAATGGATCTGCACAGGAACTCAAAAAAGAATTGGGTGATGTGTTGTTGCATATCGTGTTTTATGCACGGATTGGGAGTGAAGAAGGTCAGTTTGATATTGCAGATGTTTGTCATGCCCTTTGCGAGAAGTTGATCAACCGTCACCCGCATATATATGGAGATGTAAAAGTTGAAAACGCAGAACAAGTCAAGGAAAACTGGGAACAGATCAAACTCAAGGAAGGCAATAAATCGGTATTGAGCGGAGTGGCCAAAGGTACTCCCAGTCTGGTGAAAGCATACCGCATGCAGGAGAAAGCAGCTCAGGTAGGATTCGATTGGCCAACAGCAAAAGAAGTATGGGCCAAAGTTGATGAGGAGTTGGCTGAATTGAAGGAAGAGTTTGATAAGCCTGATAATAAATTAAAAACGGAGGATGAGCTCGGCGATTTTCTTTTTGCCCTGATCAATCTGGCTCGTAAATCGGATATCAATCCCGACGATGCATTGGAGAATACCAATCGAAAATTTATTAAACGTTTTAGTTATATCGAACAAAAAGCAGCCGAACAAAACCGTGTTCTGACTTCCATGACGCTGGATGAAATGGATGCTTTGTGGAACGAGGCCAAAAAAGGTTTGGCATAATCAAGGTCTTTGACGGGCTAAGGGTTATATTTGCCGGGTATGAACGGGCCGGAATTTTCTCCATTAAAAGATCCATTTGGCAGGGTGCACGATTATTTGCGCATTTCCCTTACAGATACCTGTAACCTGCGTTGCTTTTATTGCATGCCCGATGAGCAAATGCAATTCATGCCTTCATCACACCTGATGACAGCCGATGAAATTGAAGCCATTGCACAAACATTTGTTCAGTATGGGGTAAAAAAAATCCGCTTAACAGGAGGGGAGCCCCTTGTAAGAAAAGATGCAAAAGATGTTTTGCATAGGTTGAGTAAGCTCCCGGTTGAATTAACACTAACTACCAATGGAGTTTTTTTGAACAATTATCTGGAAGATTTGCAACAATGCGGTGTTCGTTCGTTAAACATCAGTCTGGATACCTTACATCCCGAAAAATTCAAACGCATTACCGGACGTGATCGTTTTCAAACTGTTTGGCAAAATATTGAATCGCTCCTTTCCACCTCCATGCATGTTAAGTTAAACGTGGTTGCCATAGGCGGGGTTAACGATGATGAAATTATCGATTTTGTATCCTTGACTCAGAAGCTGCCTTTACATGTCCGTTTCATCGAATTCATGCCCTTTACCGGCAATAACTGGATGAGTGGTAAAGTACTCTCCATGGATGAAATGTTGCTAAACATTGAATCACATTTCGAAATAGAACCCCTGGAAAATCAGATTCACGATACCGCTAAAAAATTCCGTGTCCCCGGTCATTTGGGTACTTTCGCATTTATCAGCACCATGAGCAGTCCTTTTTGTGCGGGTTGCAACCGACTGCGTTTAACCGCAGATGGAAAAATGAAAAACTGTTTATTTTCCAAAGGCGAGGCTGACTTGCTTGGAGCTCTGCGTAGCGGAAAAAAATTGGATGATTTGATTCAACTGAATCTGAAAGATAAATCATGGGAGCGGGGTGGTCAAATTCCGGCATTGTTTGAACAAACAGATACTGAAGTCTTGGTAAACCGCAGCATGATTTCAATAGGAGGTTGATATGATCACAACATCCGAAGCATTTCATAGCATTGAGAAAAATTTAAAGCGATTACCTGTCATCACCATTCCCTTGATGGAAGCAACAGGGTATATTGTAGCAGAAGATGTTTATGCCGCTGTTGATATGCCTCCGTTTGCACAAAGTGCTATGGATGGATATGCCTTCTCTTACAATGATTGGGATGGAGTTTCACCTTTGCAGGTGGTAGGTGAAGTAGCAGCCGGTCAGTGGTTTCAGCAAACATTAAAGGCCAATCAGGCTGTTCGGATCTTTACGGGTGCGGCATTACCAGCCACAACAGATACCGTGGTAATGCAGGAAAAAGTTGAGGTAAGCAACGATCAGTTGTTGATTCAAGATGACAATTTGAAAGCCGGAGCAAATGTGCGGCCACAAGCCTCTCAAACCCGGTCGGGAGAATTGGTAGTTTCTAACGGAGTTTCGATCAATGCCGGGGTAGCAGGTTTTTTAGCCACATTGGGGATTGCAGAAATTCAGGTATATACACGACCGCGCATTAAAATACTGGTAACCGGAAGTGAATTGATCGCACCTGGAAGAAAACTCGAAAAGGGTTCGGTTTACGAGAGCAATTCTTTTGCCTTGTTTGCAGCCTTAAAAGAATTTTATATCGATGCTGCAGTTGTGCACTGTAATGATAATTGCGACGAAATTGCCATGGCCATCCGGCAGAGTATGGAAGAGGCAGATTTGTTATTGATCACCGGTGGCATTTCGGTTGGCGATTATGATTTTGTTTTACCGGCTTTGAAATCATGTGCAGCCGAAATTCATTTTCACAAGGTAAAACAGAAGCCGGCCAAACCGCTTGCATTTGCAACCGGAAAGAGCAAGCCCATTTTTGCACTGCCGGGAAACCCGGCTTCGGTGTTAACTTGTTTTTATGTGTATGTTCTTCCTGCCATTCAATGGATGCAAGGGCACGATCAGGCATTCCGGAATAAACAACAAAGTAAATTGACAGCACCGGTTCAGAAAAAAAGCGGCCTTACTCATTTTCTGAAAGCGCGCATCGAAAATGGGAGTGTTACTCCATTAACAGGTCAGGAATCATATCGCATGGATGCTTTTGTGCAAGCGAATGCTTTCATTCGTTTGGAGGAAGAAATAACACAACTTCAGGCAGGCGAATATGTTGAAGTAATTCCGTTTTAAGCATATTGGTAGGTATTCCTAACATGACAGAACAGCAATGGAGTATTACGATTTACTGATTTATGTATTTGTTTTTGTTATTGCATTCCTCTATGCATCGGTCGGACATGGAGGTGCGAGTGGTTATCTGGCCTTGATGGCTTTGTTTGGTTTTGCACCTGAACAGATGAAGTCGACCGCGTTGATGCTGAATATTGCGGTATCCTGCATTGCGTTTATACCGTATTACAGGAAAGGGCATTTCATTTCCAGGCTGTTTTTACCATTAGCCTTAGCCTCTGTTCCCATGGCATTTGTTGGTGGATGGTTAATGGTAAATGAATCGGTTTTTCGTTTGCTTTTAGGAATATTGTTGTTGTTGGCATCTCTGCGCTTTTCGGGCTTGTTGAAAATACCGGAGAAAAAGCCGATTCCGGTTTCCCGTTCGCTCTTGTTTGCCATTGGCGCGGGTATCGGACTGGTTTCAGGAATGACGGGTATTGGAGGTGGTATCATACTTTCGCCATTGCTCTTGTTGTTGGGATGGGCGAGCATAAAAGAAGCAGCTGCAATAAGTGCTTTGTTTATTCTGGCGAATTCACTGGCCGGATTTGGTGGTTTGGCTATACATGGAATTCCCTTTGACCAGCAAGCTTTGCACTGGTTGGGGGTGGCTATGGCCGGAGGACTAATAGGTGCAACATTCGGAGCATTCAAATTCAGTACCGGGTTGCTAACAAAAATACTCGCCCTGGTTTTGGTTATTGCAGCATTTAAACTGATCTTTACATGATAAATGAAATTGCAGATAAAAGCTTTTGGAGAGCTGGCTGAAATGGTCAGACAAAACGAATTGGAAGGGGAGCATATAACAGATTTGAAATCCTTTCAGGAGGCTTTGTTGCAAAAATATCCAGCCTTATCTGGAAAAACTTTTCGTTTCGCAGTCAACGGAAATTTAGCAGAATTACATGCTTCACTTAATACCGGCGATGAAGTCGTTTTATTGCCCCCGTTTTCGGGCGGATAATTGGTCATGTCTATGCTAACGGATAAATACGACCGGCAAATCCGGCTCAATCATTTTGGATTGGAAGCCCAGCATAAATTAGCAAACGCAAAGGTATTGGTAGTAGGTGCAGGCGGACTGGGTTGTCCGGCATTGCTTTATCTGGCAGCTTCAGGTGTTGGAACGCTCGGAGTTGCTGATTACGATGTAATAGAACGAAGTAATTTACACCGGCAAATTCTCTTTGGTGAAGCAGATCTTGGATTGATGAAGGCAGAAGTAGCGGTGAAGAAATTAAAAGTGCTGCATCCGCATATGAACTTTATTTGCATAAACGAACGCATGCATCCTAAAAATGTGCTGAGCTATTTCTCTGATTTTGATTTAATCCTCGATTGTACCGATAATTTTGAAACCCGGTACCTCATCAACGACGCTTGTGTGCTGCTGAATAAACCATGGGTTTATGGTTCCCTGTATGAATATGAAGGTCAGGTTTCCGTTTTTAATCATACTGATGAATCCGGAGTGAAAGCCAATTACCGGCATATTTTTCCTGATCCACCTGCAAACGATGAGATCCAAACCTGCAACGAAGCTGGAGTATTAGGTGTTCTGGCTGGTGTGATAGGAACGCTTATGGCTGCTGAAGTAATTAAGGTCATCGCTCAAACCGGACGAAGCCTTTCAAATTTGTTGCTTTCACTCAATCTCCGAACAAACGAACAACAGGTAATCCGGATTTTAAAGGAAAATGCCTTGGAGATGCAGCAGAATATTCCTCAATCTGTTCAGCAGTTGGAAACGATGGATTATTCCATGATTTGCCGGAAGGAAAACAATCCTGCTGAAGTTGATTATTTTCAAATCTTATCCTGGCTCGAAGAATTCAATACGCAAGTGATAGACATTCGCGAAGGGTATGAGCAACCTAAAATTACTTCAATACCTGTAAAAGAAATTTCCGTGTCGGAATTGGATGTACATTTATTAGCGGAAACAACCAGCAAACGCGTGATATTGATTTGCCGGACCGGACGAAGGAGCAATCAAGCAGCTGCACGTATCCGGCAGTTGCATCCGGAATTAACAATATATTCTCTCGAAGGTGGAATATTTCAATGGCCACAATTAATAAACGCAACGTATGAATTCAATGAAAGCAGCAAAGCCTAAACAGGTTTTTATAGAAGGACCCATTCAGGCAGCATTTATCGCTGAATCGATTCAAAAACACAGTCAGAAGACGGAAATAGGCGGACATGGTATTTTTCTGGGGCAGGTTAGAAACGACCGGATTGAAGATCATACTGTAGTTGCCATAGAATATACAACGTATGAAGAAATGGCCAATTCGGTACTGCATCAAATCCGTGAGGATGCTTTTGCACGTTTCAACCTCACTTGTCTTCATATTTACCATAGCCTTGGTACGGTTAAGGCTGGCGAGTTAAGCTTGTTTGTCTTTGCTTCTTCGGCTCATCGTGAAGCTGCGATGGCAGCTTGCAAATGGTTGGTGGAGCGGATAAAAAATGAAGTGCCGATATGGGGCAAAGAAATTTTCGACGATGAAACCACCCAATGGAAGGTTAATCAATAATTGGCATGATTGATATTACGCATAAAATAAACAGCCATCGCAGTGCGGTGGGAAGAGCTATTCTGAAGGTTGGTTCAGCATCAACAATTCGCGCCATAATCGACCGTAAAGTTCCCAAAGGAGAGGTGTTTGAATTTGCACGTGCAGCAGGTCTGCTGGGAATAAAACGTACCTGGGAAGTGATTCCGGATTGCCATCCACTGCCCATTGAAAAGGCATCCATTGTATATGAAATTACAGATCTGGAGGTGCATATTTTTTGTGAGGTACACACCATTTACCGCACAGGCGTTGAGATGGAAGCCCTTCACGGAGCAACCATTGCTGCTTTAACGATGTTTGATATGCTGAAACCGCTCGACAAAGAGATGGAAATTGTATCGGTCAAATTGTTGGAGAAAAAAGGAGGAAAATCTGATTATAAAGATGAAACCTTGCAAGAGTTGAAAGCGGCTGTAGTGGTTTGTTCCGACTCCGTTTCGGAAGGCCGTAAAGAAGATAAGGCTGGTAAAGCGATCAAGGATCATCTGGAAAAAATGAACGTATCTGTTGAAGAGTATTCGATTATTCCCGACGAAATCCATAAAATACAACATGCGGTTAAACATCTGGTTGAGCATAATTTCAAATTGATTTTGATTACCGGTGGGACCGGATTAAGCAAACGCGATATTACACCGGAAGCCATACGGCCTTTATTGACCCGTGAGATTCCTGGCATCATGGAGGCTGCCCGGAATTACGGTCAGGATCGTATGCCGTATGCCATGCTTTCGCGTGGAGTAGCCGGAATGATCAACGAAACCTTGGTAATTACTTTGCCCGGATCAACCCGGGGAGCCAAAGAGAGCATGGATGCATTGTTTCCTTATGTGCTGCATATTTTTGCCGTGCAAAAAGGGACGGATCATAATAGCGCACCATAACGCACACATAGCGCTGGCCTTAAGGCCAGCGCTATGTGTGCGTTATGGTGCGGGAAATTCTCCATTCAGTTGTTGGAAAATTTCATATTTCGCCTCTGTGGTATATGACAAATGATGTTTTTTTTGGTTTCGAATGTAGTTTACAACGATATCCAGATCTTTATCACCAACAGAAAATACGCCGTATCCGTCTTGCCATTCAAAACGTTGTTTCAAGAGTTGAGCTTTATTGATATGAAAGGAAGTACTTCCTTTAACCTGATTTATAATCTGGGAGATGGATTTTTTAGGATTCAATAGAAATAAGCAATGAATATGATCATCTGTCCCATTGATGATACGCACCGGACAACCCTGCGTTTTAAATTGATCTCTGATATAGTCATGGAGAGTGGCTTCAAATATTCCAATTTGAATCATGGGCAACCGGTATTTAGTTGTCCAAACAGCATGTATCCAAATTCTTGAATATGATTGAGACATATGCAAATGTGAAATTCATTCTGGAAAAATGAAAATCGCTATTTGTTTATCGAAATATTGGGTTGGTTTATGAATAGATCCGATTTTTTCAATCCCGTCCCCGCATCCATACGCATCCATAGCGCAGGCCTTAAGTCCTGCGCTATGGATGCGTATGGATGCGTATGGATGTGGGGAATGTGGATTTTTATTTTTTCAATATCCGCCACAAATCCGTTTCCATATTTTTTTTTGTATCCTCTACAATTCTGCCGATTTCCTTACCGTTTCGAAAAACGATAATGGTCGGAACAAATTCAATTTGCAGAGAATCTATTTCAGGCGATGGCAGGCGGTCTTTCATACGGTTAACACCAATCATCCGAATAGCGGAGGGACTGATGCCAATTTGATCGCTCACCTTAAAAAAGGAAGGAACATGTTCGCGACTATCGCTGCACCAGGTGCCTATGATCACAACAAAAGTTACAGATGCAGCTAATGGCTTTAATTTATGCACCACCTTTTCGGATGGTATATATTGGATATAGCGTTGAGTAAACCAGGGGAATTTTTCCTCCAGTTCATTACGGGTAATTTCACCCAACATAATTGTTTCATGTTTCGTGGTTGTTTGTGCCAGAAGATTCCCTGCCAGCAGCAAGCCAAAAACCAATCCGGTTATTTCCCGGTAGCATCGAATCACCACGGTTTTATTGGGTAAATTCAAGTGCTTTATTCACCATGTTTTCAGAACCGATGTAAATGGGAACGCGTTGGTGTAATTCGGTTGGTTGAATTTCCAGAATGCGTTGAGTGCCTGTAGTAGCTTTACCTCCGGCCTGTTCAACAATAAACGCCATGGGATTGCATTCATACATCAAACGCAGTTTACCATTTGGGGTTTTGGCCGTAGGCGGATAAATGAAAATCCCTCCTTTGAGCAGATTTCGGTGCAGGTCGGCTACCATTGAACCGATATAACGTGCACTATACGGACGATTGGTTGCCTTGTCTTTTTCTTTACACCATTGAATATATTTAGCTACTCCTTCCGGAAAATCGGCAGTGTTGCCTTCATTCAGCGAATATATGCTTCCGTCTTTTGGAGTTGAGATATTGGGATGCGAGAGGCAAAACTCACCGATCGAATTATCCAGGGTAAATCCGTTAACGCCTTTACCGGTAGTATAAACCAACATGGTAGATGAACCATAAATTACATATCCGGCAGCAACCTGCAAATGACCCGGTTGAAGTACATCTTCCAACGAAGGAGCAGTACCTTTGGGTGTTACCCGCCGGTAGATGGAAAAAATGGTTCCGATAGAAACATTGACATCGATATTGGATGAACCGTCCAGGGGATCAATACAAATTACATAATTTCCATTTTTGGAGTAAGCCCCTTTCATCGAAATCATGTCATCATCTTCTTCACTGGCAAATGCACAAACTTCACCGCCACGCTCCAGCGCTGAGATGAATAATTCGTTGCCAATCAGGTCCAGCTTTTTTACATCTTCTCCCTGTACATTGGTATTTCCGGTTTCTCCAATGATTTCTGCCAGTCCGGCCTTGTTTACTTCGCGACTGATCACTTTGGCTGCAATGCTGATATCGCGCAACAAACGTGAAAGTTCGCCTTTTGCAAATGGGAATTCGTTTTGACGCTCAATGATAAACTGACCGAGAGTTGTAAATTTAAATTGTGACATGAATAATGGTTTAAAAGCGGGGCAAATATAAGCAACTAAAAATAACGTGTATCGTTAATACGCATATGTTTTTTCGAAGCAGGGTATGATCAAGGCCAATGCTACGTAAAAGTGGCGATGCAGGCAAAAAAATACCATATATAAATCCGATTCGGATAAGCCGGCAGATTATCCTAAAATTGCAGTCTTATTCTATATGCAGATGGCGAAAGGGATTAAAGTATTTAAGTTTGGAGGTGCTTCGGTTAAAAATGCCGAAGCAGTAAGCAATGTTGCAGAAGTATTGCAGCGGTTTAAGGGTGATCAGTTGCTGGTGGTGGTTTCGGCCATGGGTAAGACTACTAATGCACTTGAACGCCTGGCACAAGCATATTACAACCGGGATGAAGAAGCTAAGGATGCGATTTATGCTGAAATCCGGAAATTTCATGAAGACGTTGTAACCGGGTTATTGAAATCGAGCAGCAGTCATACCTATGATGATATAGAAAATCTGTTTATCGAATTGGAATGCTTGCTCGAAACACCACCCGAAAATGATTTTAACTACAATTATGATCAGATTGTAAGTTATGGCGAGATCTTCTCAACCCGCATTGTGAGCGCCTATTTGAACGAATATGGAATCCGGAATCGTTGGATGGATGCCCGGAATTTTATCAGTACTGATAATACCTACCGCGAAGGGAAAGTAGACTGGTTGCAAACCGAGGCACTTATTCAGCATAAGTTGAAGCCGATTTTGCAAAAACAAATTGTGGTTACTCAAGGGTTTATCGGACAAAGTAAAGAGCATGCCACAACTACTTTGGGACGGGAAGGATCGGATTACAGCGCAGCTATTTTTGCCTATGGACTTGGTGCCCAATCAGTAACCATATGGAAAGATGTGGCCGGTGTAATGAATGGTGATCCAAAACTTTTTCCGGATGCCATCAAACTGGACGAGCTCAGTTATTCGCATGCCATCGAAATGGCCTATTACGGAGCAACGGTAATACATCCCAAAACCATACAACCTTTACAAAGCCGTAATATTCCTTTGTATGTAAAGTCGTTCCTAGATCCCGGAGCACCCGGAACCCTTGTTTCAACTTCGATTTCAGAAACTCATATTCCTACTTTTATTTCCAAACAAGACCAAATCCTGTTTTCGATAGCAAGCCGCGATTTCTCGTTTATCGTGGAAGATAACCTCAGCCGCATTTTCTCCATTTTTGCCAGTCATGGTGTACGCATTAACCTGATGCAAAATTCAGCCATCAGCTTTACCGTTTGTGTCGACAACAAAGGAGAAGAAATTGATCGCCTGCGCGACGAATTGTCGATCCATTATGCCATCCGTACCAACGAACATGCCGAGTTGTTAACTATCATGTATTACGATGATGCAGCCATTCAGAAAGCCACACAGGGAAAGGAAATATTGATGGAACAACGCACACGGTTTACAATTCAGTCGGTTATTAAATAAAATACGTTATGGAACCTGTATACCTTTCTTTGGGAAGCAATATGCAAGACCCCCGTAAACAACTATCCCTTGCGGTAAAGCAGATAGAACGCAGAATAGGAGATGTAACCCGGCTTTCATCCCTATACTTAACTGCACCCTGGGGAAATCAAAAACAGGAGCCCTTCTTAAACCAGGTAATTGAAGTGGAAACAGAAATGACGCCACATCGCTTATTGCAGGAACTCCTGATGATTGAAACGGATATGGGGCGAGTGCGGGTACAAAAATGGGAACCACGGATGATTGATATCGACATCTTATTTTATGGATCGGTGGTGATGGAAGGTAATTTGAATATTCCTCATCCTTTGCTGCATCTCAGGCGATTCACGCTGGAACCCCTTCATGAACTGATTCCCGATTGGAAGCATCCGGTTTTGAATCTTACCGTTGCTGAAATGCTAAAAAATTGCCCGGATATCGGAAAGGTGGAAAAATTGTCGGATTAAGGGATTATATTATTCCCAAATTTGAACATGAGCATCTCTCCGGCGCATCCTTACGTGGTTATTGAAGGCAATATCGGTGCCGGCAAATCAACGCTGGCAACTATGCTGAGCCGTGATTTCAATGCCCGCCTGATTCTGGAAGAGTTTGAAGACAATTCCTTTCTCCCGAAATTTTATGAACAACCCGGACGTTTTGCTTTTCCACTCGAGATGAGTTTTCTGGCTTCGCGATTCAATCAACTGAAACATCAGCTATTGGAAACCGATTTATTTCAAAATACCATCGTCAGCGATTACATGTTTGCCAAATGTTTGCTGTTTTCGAAAGTAAATCTGGATGAAGATGAATACGAATTGTACGGCAAATTGTTTGATATCATCAACCAGCAACTCCCTCAACCGGATCTGCTGGTATACCTGCATCATCCGCTGGAAAAATTAAAATGGAATATCATCAACCGCGGACGGCCTTATGAACTAAAAATCAACGACGATTACCTGAAACATTTGTGGGAAAGCTATCAGGAATATTTTCAGGCCAATCAAAACCTGCGTATTCTTGTGATTGATTGCGCTTCGATCGATTTTGTGAGCAATAGCGATCATTATGAGAATATCCGGGCACTCATTTGTAAAGCGTATGAACCGGGAATTCATTATATAAACTGGCTCATTGAGGAGTAGTTAATGGGTAATGGTTATTTGTTAATAGTTAATGGTTATTCGTTAATAGTTAATGGTTATTCGTTATTGAGTAATCGTTCACTGGTTAGCAACTTCGTACTTCGTAATTCGTAATTCGTACTTTGTAATTCACCATCCGTACTTCGTACTTCCTAATTCATCTTTGGTTTGACAACACCTGCAATTCTCAGCTTACATTATTTGCCCTGCATCGATTGGTTTATGGTTTTTTTGAATCAGGAAACAATCATTGATATTCATGAACATTACCTGAAACAGAGTTACCGCAACCGTTGCGTTATACTATCGGCTAATGGTCCGCTGGCACTAACGGTTCCGGTGAAGAAGAAAACGCAAAAGCAACCCATGGCTACCCTTGAAATTGAATACGATTTTGATTGGCAAAAGCAACACTGGGAATCCATTCGTTCGGCATACAATTCATCGCCTTACTTTTTGTATTATCAGGATTATTTCGAAAAAATGTATAGCACTAAACCAAAGTGCTTGATCGAGTGGAATATGAAATTGATTGAGACTGTATTGCAATGCATAAAAGTGGAATGTACGATGCATTTTTCTACACAATACCTCAAACAGGAGAACAATGATTTCCGTGAGCGCATTCATCCAAAAAGGGAACACATTTTTGTGCATCCGCTGTATATGCAGGTATTTGCCGAAAAATATCCGTTTCACAACAATCTCAGTGTGTTGGATCTGTTGTTCAATAAGGGTCCGGAGAGCCGTGAGTACCTGATGGAGTTGACCGACTAGAACAAATCAAAATACGACCAAAGTCATAAAACTTATGCCGGGCGGTTGCGAAATTTGCGACCCTTGTGAATACCCTTAACCAACAACAATTGGATGACTTACGTACCGAACTGGATCTTGTAGATCGTGAATTGGTACGCTTGCTGGCTAAACGTCAGCATTTGGTGGAAGAATTGAGTGCATTGAAGACCTCCTTAAATCTCCCCATTGAAATAATTGAACATTGGGAAGTCTCGCTTTCAAAACGCCTGGAAGAAGGAAAATCATTGCAGATTCATCCTGAATGGGTGAACCAATTGTTCAATACCCTCCACAAACTTTCCATTGAATTACAACAACAGTTACGAAATGAAGCAAAACCCGAATAAGGTAGAACTCTTGTCACCGGCCGGATCGTTTGAAGCGCTGATGGCAGCCATCCATGCAGGTTGCGATGCCGTTTATTTCGGCATTGAGCAATTGAATATGCGGGCCCGTTCGACCTATAATTTTGAATTAACCGATATCGAAAAAATCACAGCGATAGCACGTGAGCATGGCATTAAAACATATATCACCCTGAACACCGTCATGTACGATCACGATATGCAGCTGATGCATCAGATTGTGGATACGGCCAAACTACACGGAGTTAATGCTGTTATCGCTTCCGATCACGCAGTGATGCATTATGCGCACAAGGTGGGTATGACGGTGCATGTGTCTACGCAGGCCAGCATCTCCAATATAGATACCGTTGAATTCTACAGCGTATTCGCCGATACGATGGTATTGGCGCGCGAACTTACCTTGAGTCAGGTTGAACATATTGCCCATGAAATTCAACGCAGAAATATTTGTGGTCCGTCGTGTGAGTTGGTAAAGCTCGAAGTTTTTGCTCACGGTGCTTTGTGTATGGCCGTTTCGGGCAAATGTTACCTGAGTCTGCATTCACATTATGCTTCGGCCAATCGCGGAGCCTGCATTCAAAACTGCCGGCACAGTTATATTGTAACGGATAAAGAAGACGGTACAGAACTGGAAGTTGACAATGAATATATTATGTCGGCGAAAGATTTGTGCACGATTGGTTTTTTAGATCAGGTTATAAATGCCGGAGTCAGGGTGTTGAAAATTGAAGGCCGTGGCCGGGCCGCCGATTATGTACATACTACCACCCAATGTTACAGAGAGGCTATCGATGCCTGTAACGAAAGAACATATACAGCAGCCAGAGTAGAGGAATGGACAAGACGTTTGGAGCAGGTTTACAACCGCGGCTTTTGGGATGGATATTATTTGGGAAGAAAAATGGGTGAGTGGTCGGATACCTATGGTTCGAAAGCCAAATTAAAAAAAATCTATCTGGCTAAAACCGTTCACTTTTTCCCAAAGGCTGGTGTAGGCGAATTTGTAATGGAAAGTTTATCGCTCCAGCAAGGAGATCGACTGATGATTACAGGTACCACCACCGGATATGTAGAATTGGACGCGGATGAATTGCGTAAAGTAGATCTTGTTGTAGATAAGGTTCAAAAAGGAGATTCCTTTACGCTGAAAGTGCCCGGTACCATTCGCGCCGGAGATAAATTGTATAAAGTAGTGGACTCCGATGCGCTATAAAATTATCCAGCAGCGCATACGCTGCATTGGCTGCAATGCCTGTGTGGAAGCTGCTCCCCAACGGTGGCGGATCTCACGCAAAGATGGACGCTGTACCCTGGTTGAAGGCATAGAAAAGAAAGGTTTTTTTACCGCCACCATCGATGCTTCCGAACTGGAAGAGAACCTGAAAGCCATGCGCAATTGTCCGGTTGGGATTATACAGGTGAGGGAAGGGTGAGGGTGAGAGTGGGAGTGAGAGGGAGAGGGAGGGGGAGAGGGAGAGGGAGAGGGAGGGTATGTGTATGAGTAAGCGGACATTTGTTTCCAATCTGCTTTTCAAGTAAATGGAATCACAAAGTTACATTGAACCATGTCTGCCTTAATTATACCAATCAGGTTTGATGAGTTTGACTTTCTTTTCCATCAGACGAGTTTAACAAAGTTGTCTTCAAGTTTAACGTTAAAGTTTATCTCGGCTTTTAATGCTTTAAACACTTTCAAAATGGTGTCAATGGTCGCACTGTTTGCACTGCTTTCAAGTTTTGAAATCTGGGCTTTCTGCACTCCAATAAGTTTTCCAAGTTCTTCTTGTGTCATGTGTCGTTCTTGTCTTGCAGCTTTAATCATTTTTCCCAAAACGTCCATACGGAGTTCATATTCGTACTCGTCACGTTTAGTTGTCCCAACTTTACCGATATACTTATCCTTCATTTCGGCAAGCGAATACGTTTTTATTTCTTTAGTTGCCATAGGGTTATTTTTTCTGTTTGTTATTGAAATAACGGTCTTTTAGTCTAACAGCACGAGCGATTTCGTTTTTTGGAACTTTGTCAACCTTTTTTATGAAACCGTGGGTTGCCACTACCAAGGTTTCTTTGCTATCTGTCTTGTCCCAAAATGCAAGTAGTCTGATTTGAAGTCCCGCATATTTTGTTCGAACCTCCCAAATGTCGTTTTGAAGTTTCTTTAAAAGTTTTGGGTCATTCGTTTGTTCAGCAAGGTCAATATTGTAAAAGATTTTTTTGATTGTCTTAAGGTCAAGTCCAGAAATGAACTTGTCTGCCTCTTCTAAAAATCTTGTTTCAAAATATCTCATTCAAAACGGTCTTGTTAAACGTCACAAAGATAAATAAAGTTTCTATATTTAGAAACTAAAGTTTGGATTATTGCTGGTGGTTTAGTTTTCTAGTCAGATGCTCATTGCTTAGCAACCTTGCGCAGTTGCTGACTGCGGAAGGATTAATTGATTCACTAAGTTTAAATTAAAAGCGAAACTAAATGCTGAAATTTGCGAGTTAACGGCAATGTCGGGAGACTACTTTTATGCACAGTTGCATTCCGTGGCTGCACTTCAACGTGTCTCGATAAGATATTTGTAGCTTTTAGCAAGTTTTTTTTCACGTTGATATAGTTTCTTGGCTGATAAGGTTTTTTCGCTCTGCAGGTTGGTTGTAATATAACCTAACGGAGACATTCCCCTTAGTTTCACATTTAATTCTCTTCGCTGTCCTGATTCAAGATGGATATGATTCAAAAAGAACGGTGTTGTGCGAAAAACTGTCAAGTTATACCAACCCGGTTTGATATAAATTTTATACTCACCGTTTTCGTCCGTTTGAACAACAAAGCTGTCTTGTGGAAGCGATGCCGTTTTAATTTCTACTTGTGCTAATGGCAATGGGCGATCAATACTGTCTACTATCTTACCATAAATAAATGAAAGAACAGTGTCCAATTCTCCAGTAATCCGATTCTCAATAAGGATTGGCCTTTGCTCTGGATTAAGATAAGTAAAAATTACATATGCAAATTTCGTTTTGGGGAGTATGGTTTGCGCACACGAAACCATCCATAGACTACCAAATAAAATAAAGGTAAAAACTCTTAATGCTTTCATTTATAATTGGGCATAACTAATTTATATGCGTTAACCGCCCCATTACTTTTCCAACACCTCATACATATCCATCCTTCTGTCTTTCCAGTTGAGTACGGTTCCAGTATTGCGGGCACGTTCGAGCGCGGCCAGATCGAGGTCGGCAATTACTACCGTTTCAATATTGGTGCTGCACTCTCCGGCGATGGCTTCGGGAGGGAATGCAAAATCGCTGGGTGTATAAATCCCCGACTGTGCGTAGTTGATATCCATATTATCAACCGAAGGTATATTGCCGATGGTGCCGGCTGTAGCTACAAAAATCTGATTTTCTACGGCACGGCTTTGTGAACAAATTTTTACGCGTAAGTGTCCGTGTTTTTCATCCGTAGAAAAAGGTACGAAAAGTATTTTAGCGCCTTTCTGGCAGGCAATACGGGCCATTTCCGGAAACTCCACATCGTAACAAATATTGATGGCCACCTTGCCGCAATCGGTATTGAATACCTTGATTTCGTTACCGGGTTTTACGCCCCACCATTTGGCTTCATTGGAGGTGATATGGATTTTGTATTGCTTTTCAAACGTTCCGTCGCGCTTAAACAGATAAGAAATATTGTACAGGTTATCGTTCTCTACCTGCAGGTGTGTACCGGCAATGATATTGATATTGTACTCCAGCGATAAACGGGAGAAGAGGGAAATATAATCGTCGGTGTACTCATCCATTTTCCGGATACTGTCTTCGGGGCTCATGCTTTTGTATTCGTGCAACGAAAGCAATTGCGTGGTAAACAGTTCAGGAAATAAAACAAAATCGGATTTATAATTGGAGGCTACGTCGGTAAAATATTCTGTTTGCTGAGCAAATTCCCGGAAGCTTTTAATTTTCCGCAACTCATACTGGATCGAACAAATCCGCACTTTCTTCATCAATACATTCCGTTCGCGGGTTTCGGGAATATAATCGAGGTTGATCCATTCTAGCAGGGTAGCGTATCCTTCACTTTCGTGATCATCGGGCAGGTAATCTTTGATCAGTCGCTGAATTGTAAAACCCTGCGACAATTGAAAAGTGAGCACCGGATCCTTGATCTTTTTTTCGATCACCCGCTTCACATATGCACGTACACCAAACTTGTCGGAATATTTGTGGAAATTCGGTAAACGACCACCGATCAAAATGGTTTTGAGGTTTTTTTCTACGCAAAGTTGGCGGCGCATATCGTAAAGGCGGCGACCAATTTTCAAACCCTGATAATCGGGGTGTACCATCACCTCAATGCCGTACAGTGTATCACCTTCTTCGTCGTGGTTGGTAATGTATCCGTTGTCGCATATTTCTTTCCAGGTATGATCATCATCGTATTCATCCCAATTGATGATCAGGCTGGTGGCCGAACCTACGATCACCCCTTCGTATTCGATCACCTGCATACCTTCGCGAAAATAGCGGTACTGACTGTCGAGCATGGCGTAGGTCCAGGGTTCGGTATCGGGAAAACAAATTTTTGAGAGCGCAATGATCTCATCAAAATCGTGGCGCTCGGCCAATCGTTCTATCAGTTTTGGTTTTCGTGACGATCTGCTTTTCATGAAGGTAAATTTGAAACAAATATCCGAAACTCCTTTGATTAATTCTGTTCCGGAGCAGGTTTAACGGTTTTTCGCAAGTCGGTGAGCATCCAGATATAGGCCCAAAGTCCTGCCAGAAATGTGATGATAGCCTGTGCACCATGAATTACAAAAGCCAGTGCATTGCCGGTTACCAGATTGATTCCCAACATTACAAGTACACTGCTCACCAATACATGATAAACACCCATACCTCCGCCTTGTACCGGAATGGAGCGGCCAAAGGTGCCGGCCAACATAACCAGAAATGCATCCATTACCGTAAGGTGTTTTATTTCATCAAACAGGTAAAACCACAAATAAGTCATCAGAAAATAGCACGTCCAGATCCCGAAGGTAAACAACCAGAATCTTCCTGAACCAACAACCGTTAATACCCCACGAAAAGCAGGCTGGTAGCGGTTCCAAAGCATGCGCAACCAATCGTTTTTGCGTAGTAACAGCAAACTGATAAACAGCAACAAAACAACGATGCCCATCATCCATAGAATACGCGATGTTGAGGCGGAAAAAAGAGGAGATAGATTATTTTGTTTCCAAAGATTGACGAGCATGGTTCCATGTATAAAAAGCGAAACCAAAACCAGCAGGATGAGTACCAGCATGTCAAAAAAGCGTTCCGTAATAATCGAGATCAGCGCAAAGTCAACCTTTACCCCGTCGGTTTTTCGCACAGTCAGGGCACGGGTAAGGTCGCCGAGCCGGGGTATGGCAAAACTGATGGTATAGCCCATACAAAGGGATGCCATTAAACTTTGTATGCGGCATGATTCACCCATTTTCCGGAGCAATATTTTCATCCGCGCCGAACGAAAATAATAACCTGCAATGGAGATCAGACCTATAGGAAATGCAATCCAGTAATGACCCGTTTTCAGCTGACCAAGCAGGTCTGCAAAGGTGATCTTGCTTAAGGTGTACCAGATCAGTCCGATTCCCAGAAGCAACAAGAACACGAATTGCACTTTATATGAACCGAATTTTATCATCAAAAAACCGGAATAATATGTGCATTTTAGATAAAATTCTGTAATTTCGGGATCAAACAAATTGTGGCTATGAAGAAAAGTTTACTTTTTCAGGTATTTCTATTGTCTGTACTTTGCGTTTCTGCACAAAAAACACCACCAAAACCCTGGTTACCTGCACGTGCTGATACTACCTATCCACGAACTATAATACACAGTTCGGAAATACAACAGGTGAAAGATTCACTCAAAGCAGGCCGGAATATTGCCATTTACCATTCGGTTTACGACAATGCGCTATCTCTTTCACCAATAGGAAATATTTCCATTAACGATAAAAGCAGCCGTTCGGAAATTGCAAAAAATGCAGCGTTTGTTTTTCTCTTAGGAGTTAAACCTGTTGGAAATACTACCGATTCACTTACGGTATCAGAGCGTGTTTTGATCCGCAACAAAGTTCTGGGATTGTTGAATGAAATCAATACATACGTGAATCAATTCACCGTTGATAGTCCGTTTAATTTCGACTTCTGGCAGTATACCTCCCGGGATATAATTAAATATGCAGAAGCATATGATTTTCTCAAAGGCGGAGGCGTGCCGGATGATTTGCTGCTCAATGCACGCAAAGGATTAAAAAGTCTTACAGGAAATTTGTACGAGCAATCGGCCAAAGCAGTTACAGGTTTCAGCTTTTTCCAAACCTATAAAAACAACAGCGCGTTGATGTCGGCCAGTGCGCTGGGTCTTGCAGCAGTTGTATTAAATAATCACAAAGATTCAGCTGAACAATTTCATCCACTGAACTGGATCAATTGCGCGATGTGGAATGTACACAATATTTTGTGGTGGGATATTCGCCGTCAGTCTGATACTAAAAAATATGCCGGATACGGAGAAGGACCTTATTACGGTCGTGTTGCCCTGTGCAATGTGATGCCATTTATCAAGGCTATGGGTAATTTTATCCCCGACACTGCTGTGTTTTATATCTATAATCAAATCGACCGCAAACTCCGCAACCCGTGGTACGATTCCAATTATACCAAAATTTTCGACTGGTATGCCGGGATCCGCATGCCCGACGGGCGCATGCCGAATATTGAAGATTCATACAACCATAAGTTCTTTCCGGAGCTGGCTGTTATGCGTAAACAAAAATATGTTTGGCCCAATTATTATAGCGGACTGGATTCGTTGCAGGAAAATACTTTCAACAAACAAATTACGTCCATCTACGATATGCGCGCCGATTATATCGCGGCAAACCTGACCGAACAACCGCTTATCGACAGCAATTTTGTAGCCATGCCTGATGCAGGTACTGCAGTTTTCCGTTCCGGTTCCGATTCCAATGCCACTTATCTTGCCTTATTGGGTAAGAATGGAAATAATCTGACTGTAACCGATGCCCACAATCAGGCTGATGAAGCCAGTTTTTCTATGATGATCAAAGGCCAGACCATGGCCTTGGATCCGGGCTTATTTTTCTATCTGCTGCGCGATAGTGTTTCGCGTGCGGCCAATCATAACATGATTCTGGTGGATGGCAAGGCTACCGAACCCGGATTTCCTCAGCTACCAAACGGCGCAAATGCCTATATCGAAAAATATTTCAAATCGGGTGTGCAGAATTATGCCGAAGTACGTACCCATTACCAATTGGCGGATATCAACCGTAAAGTAATGCATGTGCGTAATAAGTATTTCCTGCTGATGGATCATATGAACAGTGATACAGCACACGAATATTCCATGTTGATTCATGGGTATGGACGCTTTTTCGGAGATACTACATTCATGGGTGCGTTCAACGATATGACCGCCAATAAACGGGCAGCGTGGTTGCGTCGCAAATCCGGCTTGTTTACTTATACAGAGAGCGATCAGGCATTTAGTATGACTACCAAGCTGGCTCCACACGAACATACGTTGGGCCTGTTGCAATATCATAATGTAATCACGGCTAAGAGTACTGTTACCCAAAACATGAGTTATATGACTTGTTTGCAACCCTTCACAACATTAGCAACCGATACTTTACCTGTGACCACGCTAAATATTTCAGGGGCTGTTGGATTTAAAATAGTGGATGGCGCAAACACAGATCTTGCCGTAAATAAAACATTCAACAATACTATAACCATCGACAAAACAACTACCGGTTTATCGAACAGTTTCACGTCGGATGGAAAATTTGTATGGATTTCTGAAAACGGAGGAGCAGTGAAAGATTTGTTTACACACAAAGCTACCTTCATGATCAAAGATGCTGATACCATGTGGTCATCTGTGCATCCGGTGAATATGCAATTCCTGGCGATCAATGCCAAATCATTCAAAGGATTTACAGGTGATACCGGGAATGTTAGTTTCCATGTAGGTGAATATCCGTATCAGGTATTTGGTGAAGGAATCAAATCATTCAATTACAATACAACATCGAAAGTGATTACCATTTACTTCGGTAAAGCGGCCTCTTTCCTGATTAATGTAGATGATGCACGAACCGGATTAACAGAGCGTCAGGAACCGTTGAAGCTCAATATCTACCCAAATCCGGCCAACGAAATGGTTCATCTTGCACTCGAAGATTTCACAAACAGCCAATGCCGTCTTGAAATTTTTGATCTTTCCGGTAAATTGGTTTTAACACATGATATAGAAGCCAACACCCGTGAATTTGATGTACCTACGCACCACCTGGATAATGGTTTATACTTTGCTGTATTGAAAGATGATACAGCCAACCGCTCTATGAGTGTGAAACTGATGATCAGCCGTTAAGCAGGAAAAACCGAAACGGCTTCCAGCATCGATTTATTAAAGGCATCCGGATTAATTCCGGTTTCAATATTGCGTGAGTTAAAGTAGCCGATCAGATTTTCTGTGGGCATATTGCCTGTGAGGTGATCTGCCGCCATCGGGCATCCGCCGAAACCTTTGATGGCGCCGTCAAAGCGCTGGCAGCCATTTTCAAATGCTGCCGTCACTTTTTCTTCCCAGGTGTCGGGTGTGGTGTGCAAATGAGCACCAAATTCGATATGCGGGAATTTCGGAATGAGGTTCTTGTATAAATAGGCAATTGAGTCAGGATTGGCTATACCAATGGTATCGGAAAGAGACAGAATGCCGATACCCATGTTGGACATCGTTTCCGACCACTCTTCAACCACCTCAGCATTCCAGGGATCTCCGTATGGATTGCCAAATCCCATGGAGAGATACACCACCAGTTCTTTGTTGTTTTTTACGCAAAGCTCCTGCATTTCTTTCACCGTGGTCAACGCTTCAGCCATCGTGGCGTTGGTGTTTCGGCGCTGAAAGGTTTCGGAGAGTGAAAAAGGGAATCCTAAATAATGTATGGCTTCTTGCTGGGCCGCAGTTGCAGCACCACGTGTATTGGCTACAATGGCCAATAATTTAGTTTGTACAGTTTGCAAATCCAGCCCCTGCAATACTTCAAGTGTATCGGCCATTTGGGGAATGGCTTTGGGCGAAACAAAACTTCCAAAGTCCAGCGTGTCGAATCCAACCTGCATTAAACTGTTCAGGTAACGGATTTTGTCGCGGGTAGGAATAAAAGCCGTTAATCCCTGCATGGCATCGCGCGGACACTCAATTATTTTAATGCGCATTATCAGTATTTTAGGTTGAAAATCGCCGCTAAATTATTCAATTATTCTTTACCTTTGACATCCTTTTGTGCCCCGGATTAGTCGGGCACAGCTGAATTGAAAGTATATGACAGAACAATTGAACCCTGATCAACTCAATTCCAATCCTTCACCGGAGGAATTGAATCCCGCTCCAACCCCCATGATGGGTACCGAAAATGGAGCTGAAGAATTGGCCACTTCCCCGGTTTCTTCAACTGAAGTTACTGCAGCCACTACGATCATCCTTACCGATGAACAAACCGAAGAGGCCGGACATGTGGAAGAAGACCACGAAATGCATGAGTTGGATGATGAATTCCCCAATTTTGTAAATTTCACTAAAACGCAATTATTAAAGACGGTTGAAGAAACCGCAGATAAGCCGCTCGATGAGGCCAACCGGATCCTCAAAGCGATCAAGCCTTTTCTCGATGCCGTATTGCAGGAAGAATACAATACTGCCCTTGCCAGATTCATAGAAGAGGGTGGTGAAAAAGACGACTTCAATTACCAGGACACCGATCAGGCACGCGATAAATTTAACCGGGCACAAAAAGAATTAAAACAAAAGCGCGCCGAGGAGTTGGCACGCCAGGAAGCGGAACGCGCCGAAAACCTGAAGAAAAAGGAATCCATTCTGGAACAGATAAAATTGCTGACCGAGAATGAAGAGACTGAGGGTAGTCTGAAAAAGCTAAAAGAATTACAGAACGAGTGGAAATTGATTCGCAATATTCCCAAAGATCAGATTGATCGTTTGTGGGAATCGTATAATTTCTTTATTCATAAATTTTATGACAGCCTTTCCATTTTCAATGAATTAAAGGATCTGGATCGCAGAAAAAACCTCGATCATAAAATTGAATTGATCCAGAAGGCTGCCGAACTTGCGTTGGAACCCAGTGCGAAACGTGCGCTGATTTTGCTAAAAAAATACCAGGAAGACTGGCGAAATATTGGTCCTGTACCGCAGGAATCCAACGAAGACATCTGGAACCGTTTTAAACACGAATGCGATAAGATCTATGAAATGATCAAATCGGTGCAGGAGCAAAACCAGAAAGTACGGGAAGAAAATTTGCTGGCTAAAAAAGAATTGCTGGCGCGGGCCTTGCAATTATCCAATTTCAGTACCACACGTATCAAAGAGTGGTTTGAGCAAACCAACACAGCCAATCAGCTCATGGAAGACTGGAAAAAGATCGGTACGGTTCCGCTGAAGTACCGCGAATCGGTTTGGAACGAATTTCGCAATGCACGCAATCTGTTTTACGCCAATAAAAATAATTTCTTTAAAACTTTGCACGCAGAGCGCAATGCAAATCTGAAAGTAAAAACCCAGTTGTGCGAACAGGCCGAAGCCATTGCAGCTCAACCGGTAGACTATATTCGGCAAACCGAAGACCTTAAAAAGCTGCAGGATGCCTGGAAAAAATCCGGTCCGGTTCATGAGAAAATTTCTGATGCCATCTGGAAACGTTTCCGTGCGGCCTGCGATATCTTTTTTGAAAAGAAAGCACAACAATACTCATCGCAGCAGGAAGAGCAAAAACAAAACCTGCTGATCAAAAAGGAAATTGTTCAGAAACTGGAATCCCTGCTTCAACAAGAAGAATCGGGAGAATTGCTGAATGAATTAAAAACCTTGCAGGACAGATGGAATCATACCGGTTTTGTTCCCATGAATGAGAAAGAAAAGATCAACAAACAATACAGCCAGCTGAACGATCAGGTATTTCAAAAATTCCGCGAGGTGAGTAAAGAATTGCGCGATATGAAAGACAAATCGCATCTCGAAGCGTTACTCAATTCTCCAAATGGCGATCAAAAAGTCAGAAGGGAAGAAAAGCAACTGATGGATCGGATTCGTGGAATGCGCAGCGATATTTCTACCTGGGAAAACAATGTGGGCTTTTTTACCAAAGGCAACAGCAAAACTGAAAATCCAATGGTGAAGCAAATAGAAGAAAAAATTGCTCAGGCTCACAGTCAAATTGCCGTACTGGAAACCAAACTAAAAAATGTACGTGCCCTGTTAAAACAACAGACACAAAAGGCATAACCGTGATCTGGATTTCCGGGTATCGGTTCATTTTACACTACCTGATCAGCACGCCCATTGATGTGCTGCATTCTCCATTTGTATTTCAATTATACAATGCCTGCATTCGTAGACAAAAGGTTTTACCTGCCGAAAAGGCTGCAACGTTTGGGCCTGAACCGGAAGAATTGCAACCCTACAGCAAGCGTACTTTGCAAATCCTGCAACACCTGATGCTTCACTTGAATTTACGGCGGGGCACAGTAATAACGGACCATAACGTGCAGAAAGATTCCCCATTCAATATCCCGGATTTGTTGGATGTGGTAATGATGCAAATAGAAGATGAAAGACTTGCCTATACAGGATTTGAAAGAATATTAAACAAACTGCACAACAACAGTGTGATTATTTTTCACAACATGTATGCTTCAAAAGCTAAATACGGGTTGTGGCAAAAAATTAAGCAACACCCTCAGGTAACGGTAACGGTGGATGTATTCTTTTTGGGATTGGTGTTTTTCAGGAAAGAACAGGTCAGGCAGGATTTTAGAATCCGCTTATTTTAAGATTAGCTCAATCGTTGGTTTCATAGATCACCAAACCGGTGCGCAGCTTGGGTTCTATCCAGGTTGATTTAGGCGGCATAATGAGGTTTTGTTCGGCAATGGCTTTCACTTCTTCAATGCTGGTTTTGTATAAAGTTATGGCCAAATCAAATTCATGGTTATCGATGGCCTGCTGCAATACGCCAATTCCTTTAGTCCCGTCTATAAACGAAACCCGGTTATCGGTTTTGCTGTCGTTGATCTGAAAGATGCGGTGTAACAGAAATTCTTCAACAATACTTACATCGAGTTTCTCCAATGTACCGTTTAATTGTTCGGCGTATTCGGGTTTCAATTTTAACAAATACCCATGGTGTTTAAAGTACAATCCAAACTCCTTGGGTTTAAGGGGTTGAACCGGAAGAGGTCCGCTTGGCAGAACAGTAAAATATTCGGCTACCCGATCAAGAAAATCAGGTTGTAAAACCTCTTTATCACGTATGAGCCGGTGGTATTCGTAAATATGCAATTTGGAGAAAGGAATCAGACAAACCGGAAAATAATTATGGCCACCCTCTATGGAATTGTTTTGACTGCGTTCCAACAGGCAATAAGATGCAGATCCTGCACTGCGATGATGTCCGTCGGCTATGTATAAATTAGGAACCTTTTCAAATTCGTGACGGATCAATTCCACATCAACAGGATCACTCACTACCCACAAGTTGTGTTTTAACTGATCGGCGGAAATAAAATTGTATTCCGGAACATGGTTTTCAATATAATGATCAATTACCTGATCGATAGCTTCGGAATCGGGATAGGTAAGTAATACCGGATTTCCGAGTTGTTGAAACCAGCGGATATGATCTGCCAGTTCCTTTTGTTTGTCGGTTAAGGTGTTTTCGTGTTTGAGTATAATATTGTTGAGGTAGTCGTCGATAGCGGCACAGGCAATAATGCCGGTATAGGCATTGCTACCTTTAATTACACGGTAGATATAATACGAATCCAGCGGATCTTTGATCAGCCAGCCTTCATGTTTGAAACGGGCAAGGTATTCGAGTCCGATGGGGAAATGTTTTTCGGGATTTTTCTTTTCTCCTTTAAAATGCAAAAATGGTTTTACTACATGCAGGTAACTGTATGGATTGTTTTGCAATTCTTCAAGTGACTTGTCACGGTTGTTCGAGTCATAGGACGGAGCTGAAACAACAGCTGCTTTATCTTTTGCTGGTCGCAGCGCTTTAAACGGTTTGATAATGGCCATGGGTGGTAGTTGCCGGTTTATGATTGCTTAGCTTCAATCATTTCTAGTTTGCCATTCATTTTTTAAAAAACTCCAGAACCTTCTCCGCTAATTCTATCCCGATCCGGTTTTGAGCTTCTACGGTACTTCCTCCGATATGCGGACTCAAACTTACATGCGGGTGTTGTAAAATTTCCTGATAAACCGGAGGTTCTTTGGCAAACACATCCAGGCCGGCAAAGGCAACTTGTCCACTGTTCAATGCTTCCAGCAAGTCGTTTTCCTGAATAACACCGCCGCGTGAACAGTTGATCAAACCAACTCCTTTTTTCATCTTCTCCATTTTACCTGCATCGATAATGGCACTGTCACCTTCGTTGAACGGAACATGAAAAGTGATAAAGTCACTGTGCGCAATAACCGATTCTTCGCTTACCGTATTGATCGTAACTTTTATGCGGGCATTGTTTTGTCCGAGAGCTGGTAAATCCAAACTCAGGTCTACACTTTCTACAAACGGGTCGAAAGCCAACACCTTCATGCCGAGTCCAACTGCTATTTTTGCTACTTCCTGTCCGATCCGGCCAAACCCATAAACGCCCATGGTTTTGCCTTTAAGTTCTATGCCGTTGGACGCGAGTTTTTTCAGATTGCCAAATTCACTGTTTCCTTTATCGGGCATTACCCTGTTGGTAATTTGAATAAAACGTGAACCGGAAAATATATGTGCAAAAACCAATTCGGCAACAGAAATAGAAGAAGATGCAGGGGTATTGATTACTTTAATGCCTTTGTTCTTGGCATATTCAACGTCGATATTATCCATTCCTACACCTCCACGGCCAATCAGTTTCAGGTTTGGACAAGCGTCCATCAGGTCTTTTCGCACTTTGGTTGCGCTGCGCACCAGAATTGCATCGAAGTTATTGAGTTGTGCAGGCAATTGGTCCTGCGGTATCTTGGTGCTTTCTACATGAAATCCGGCATTCTCTAAAATAGATTTTCCGGTGGCGTCAATTCCGTCATTCGCTAATATTCGTATCATTTCAAGGGGATTATAGTGTATGGATTTGGGTTTACTTTCCGGTTGCTGAAGTTTCAGTTTTCATTTTTTCAAACTCCTGCATGGTATCTACCAGAGCCTGCACACTTTCGAGCGGGAGTGCGTTATACAAAGAGGCTCGTAATCCTCCAACCGATCGGTGACCTTTCAATCCGCTCAGGTTTTTGGCTTTGCAAAATGTCAGAAATTCAGCTTCAAATTCAGGATTGTGAAGTACAAAGTTTACATTCATACGTGAGCGGTCTTCCTTTTCTACTGTTCCTTTAAAAAGTGGGTTACGGTCGATTTCGCTGTACAACAATTCAGCTTTTGCTTTGTTGCGTGCTTCCATTTTTTCCAATCCCATTTCTTTAATCCAACGCAGCGTATGCATACATACGAAAATGGCAAATACACTTGGCGTATTGTACATGGAGCCATTTGTAATATGTACATTGTAATCCATCATCACCGGTATTTTACGTTCGACTTTCTTTTCTAAGAAGGATTTGCGGATTATAACAAGGGTAGTTCCGGCAGGTCCCATATTTTTCTGAGCACCGGCATAAATCATATCAAAACGTGTGGCGTCGATCGGTCGGCTAAAGATATCCGAACTCATATCGCAAATCAACGGTACTCCTCCGGTATCAGGAAAGTCAAACATTTCCGTTCCGTAAATGGTATTGTTGGAAGTGCAATGAAAGTATTTGGCATCGGCTGGCAAAGTGTAATTTTTAGGGATGTAGGAGAAATTTTTGTCTTCACTTGTTGCAACAACTTCTACCTGTCCGAAAATTTTAGCTTCTTTGATGGCGCGGCTGGCCCATACTCCGGTATTTACATAAGCTGCTTTTTCATTTTCTCCCAAAAAATACATGGGAATCATATCGAATTGCATACTGGCTCCGCCTTGTAAAAATAATACGGCATACTCGTCGTTTAATCCGAGGATAGATTTAACCAGATCAGTGGCTTCATTTACAACCGCTTCATATTCTTTGCTGCGATGCGATACTTCGATCAGTGACAAACCGGTTCCGGCAAAATTTTTGAGGGCTTCGATCGAAGCATCAATGGCTGATTGTGGTAAAATGGCTGGTCCGGCTGAAAAATTATGTACTTTACTCATGATATTGCGTTAATCTTTGTGCGAAATAAATTTTAATCCCCCATTTAAGCTAATTTTTTGAATATTTTTGTTCATGCTTAGTCCATATTTAACAAGGTTTTCGGCGACTAAACACGTGATGTTTGTCATACTCGCCGTTTTCATTTCGCTGACAAGTCAGGCTCAGCGCAGGATCAAACCCATGGATCCTGAAAAAGCAGAAAAAGAAGCAGCCGCCAGTGAATATCAAAATAAATCGTGGTCAGATCGCATGGTTTATGGTGGTAATTTCATGATTTCATTCGGCAGCAATTCATCGCAGGTATTATTAGCACCATTGGTTGGGTTTAAAGTAAACGATCATTTCATGGTCGGAAGTGGCGTTACCTACATGTACTGGTCGCAAAACTATTACCTGAGAGGAAGCAGCGGTACTATTAAAATCAGCGATAATATATACGGGTTGAATTTCTTTGGAAGGCATTCCCTGTTTGGGCCTCTTTTTGTGCATGGAGAATATCAACCGATGAATTTTACCGCATATAACGGATTTGGCGATCACAAGCGCATCTGGACCAATGCTTTGTTTTTAGGAGGCGGAGTGAGTCAACAAATCGGAGACAATGGTGCCTTTTATCTCATGCTGCTTTACGATGTGCTCTGGCAAAATTACCCAAGCGATCCCTGGAGTTATCAGAAGTCGTTTCTACCATCTGCATTTGATATCCGCATGGGATTCTTTTTCTAATTCAGCATCAGCAATTGCCTTATAAAAACCAGAAACAAAGCCGGCTTAAAGGCAATCGGAAAGAGTATTCCGTAAAGTGCTCCATAAAAGTGAGCTTCATGATTGATATGATCGCCTTCTTTTTTACTCATATAATACGAGTAAATCAAATAGGCAACGCCCAACAATATTCCCGGTAATCCCAAAATACCGTAGAGGTAAATTTTAGCGTAAGGATTAAATATAAGGGTTGTAAACAACACAGCGGATACTGCTCCGGATGCACCCAATGAACGGTAGGTAGGACTGTTTTGATATTTATAATACGTCGACACATTGGCAGCAAAAATTCCGGAAATATACAGCATCAGATACAAGACGGTAGACTTTGATCCAAATGCATAACTGTAATACATTTCTGTTGCCTGTCCGAACGAGTACAACACAAACATGTTGATAAACAAATGCAGGAAGTCGCTGTGCAACAGGCCACAGGTAACAAATCTCCACCATTCCTTATTTTGCTTGATTGCCAGTGGATCGAAGATTAGTTTTGAAGTAACCGTATTGTTGTAAAACCCGATAAAACTTACCAGGGTTGTAATCAAAATGAGTATAATCGTCATTGCTGCAAGTATATGCTTAAAGTAGGAATTCTTTCCGATACCCATGGGACCATTCCACCCGGATTGTTCTCTTTTTTTGAATCCTGCGATGAATTGTGGCATGCCGGCGATTGGGGGAATATAGAAACCGTAAATGCCTTGCAACAATTTAAACCGGTAAGGGGCGTTTTTGGAAATATTGATTCGCAGGAGATCCGAAGCCTGTTTCCGTTGGTGAATACCTTTGAAGTGGAGTCGGTGAAAGTATGTATGAGTCATATCGGTGGGTATCCCGGAAAGTATAATCCGGCATTCCGGTCAGCATTTCGCAGGGTTAAACCCGACCTGGTCATTTGCGGGCATTCGCATATTTTAAGAGTGATGAAAGATCAACAGGAAAATTGCATGTTTTTTAATCCGGGAGCTGCCGGAAAGGAAGGCTTTCACAAGGTTTGTACCGCTTTACGTCTCAAGATTGAAGGGAAGAGGTTGTACGATTTGGAGGTGTGGGAAACTAAAAAGTGAAGGGTGCATGCAACCTTCTTTCAAGGAGGTGTTGTCTTAACAGGAAAAAGTACTATTTTTCGCCCTTGAATTGGCCCGGCGAATTCAACCTATTTTGAAAAATTCTTTATGAAAAAACTTTTATTAAGTGCGTTAGCCTTTCTTTTCACAGGAGTTTCCCTGCTTCAGGCACAGCAACCTTGTGGAACAGACGAACATTTAAAACAGCAGCTTCATGCTGATCCGACTTTGCAGCAGGCACATGCTGCTTTTGAAGCGGCGTTTCGTGAAGCCATGAAATCGTATAACCCCGAAGATTATAAAACCAATTCGTACGGAAAGGCCAGTGCACCAATATATATTATACCGGTTGTGGTGCATGTACTGCATCAGTACGGTTCTGAAAATATTTCGGATGCCCAGGTTAAAAGCGAGATCAGCCAGTTGAACAAAAGTTTCCGCAAGCTGAACAGCGATACAGGAAATGTTCGTCCGGTTTTTAAAGATCTGGCCGCTGATGCCCGTGTAGAATTCCGTTTGGCACGCAAAGACCCGCAAGGCGATTTGTGCAACGGTATCGTGCGTTATTACAGCCTCAATACCACCAAAGGCAATGATGAACTGAAGAAGAAAAGCGTTTGGGATTCCAAAAGATATTTCAATATATGGGTAGTTAATACCATTAATCGCGGAGGTGGAATCGGAGTGGCAGGATACGCACAATTTCCATTTTTTGCAGGTGGAGCCGGAAGTGCTAAAACCGACGGAATCATGGTTATTCATAATGAATTTGGAAATATTGGAACTTCAAACCCCGGACAAACCATTAATGTAACCACATCAAGCCACGAATCGGGACACTGGTTGGGGCTGTATCATCCATTTCAGGGTGATAGCTGCGATCTGGAAAACGATGGGGTAGATGATACTCCGCCAACTTTCTTCCGTCCTTCTGTTACAGAGCCTTTGCGTAATCGTTGCAACAATCCGAACTTCAATTCTTGCGTGGTCGACAATCCTGACTTGCCTGATCAACAGGAAAACATAATGGATTATTTTATCGGTTCATGTGCAAGCAATATGTTTACCCTTGGTCAGGTAGCCCGTATGCATTTCTGCCTTAATAATTACCGGCCTGAATTGTGGTCGGCTGAAAACCTGGTTAGAACAGGTACGGATGATGCCACCTTTGGCACCATCAATACAGCTCCTCCGATAGCAGAGTTTAATATGCATCCCAATGCAGGCATCAAAACCTTCAGAACCTGCGTAAATAAATCCGTATCGTTCCGCGATAATTCATATAACAGTACTGTTTCCAGCTGGGCCTGGGAATTTGGCGAGGGTGCGAATCCTGCAACAGCTACTGTTCAAAATCCTTCATCGGTTATTTACACAACACCCGGCTATAAAACCGTAACATTAACCGTAACCGGACCCAATGGTACATCCACCAAGGTGCGCGAAAGCTATATATATGTAGAAGCTGCCACTGAGTCAGCTTCCGGTTCATTCCATACAGCCGATTGGGATTACGAGAACAACTTTTTGGCTAAAGGCTGGTATTTTGAAAACGAACTTGATTTTGGAAGATGGGAGCGAGTAACAGGAATTGCCTACGATGGCAATGCATCGTTGCGCCTGAATGCACAAACCACCAGTTATGGATTTAATTATTCCCTGGTTTCACCTTCTTACAACCTCGTTGATGCACCTAATCCGTATATCACGTTTAATTATTCATTTGCACCAAACCTTACTCCACTTACTATTGGCGGTAACAATACCACCGGTGATTCGCAGGATGGATTGGTTGTATATGTGTCTACTGATTGCGGAAGAACATGGGCACAGCGTTTCAAAGTTTCAGGAAATACAGGCAATCCGGCCTTGTTAAATCCAATGAGCACCTTACCTACAAGTGGTGGTACTTCAGGTATTCCCAGCTCTGTAACCTTTACACCTTCGTCCAAAGACCAATGGAAAGGTGTTACCGTACAGGGAGCTTCCAATATCAGTAAGGAAAGCAATATCCGGTTCAAAATTTCATTCAATGCAGCAGGAGGTAATCATTTTTACATCGATAACCTGATGATTGGAATGAGCACCGGAATCAATGATATTACCGACAGGGAGTTGAAATTTACAGCCTTCCCGAATCCATTCAATTTGTCTACTACTCTTTCGTATTTTATGCCTGAGCGTGCAGGTGTAAAGGTGGAATTGTTCGACATTCTTGGTAAGCATACTGCCACTTTGTTTGAAGGCAATCAGGACGCAGGTAAACAGGAGATTCAGCTGGATCGCAGTCAGTATAACCTGACCAGTGGCATCTACTTTGTAAAACTCTCGGTTAACGGTGGCGCAGCATACTCATATAAACTGATTCTGAATTAGTTCTGAAGTGAAAAGGGTGCTTCATTTTGCAAATTGGAGTATTACATGTATATTGCAACTACTTAAACCATTACCATGAAAAAAATAAATGTATTCATTGCTATTTCCCTGATGCTGATCGGTTTCGTTGCCTGCGAAGACAAGAAGGATGATGAGCCGGTACCTACAACTACTACTACAGGTGGAACAACTGGTGGAACAACCGGAAATAACGCAGTGGTAGCTACCTACAATACACTTGTTATAAATGATACTTTATATGAAGTAACCGCATACGGAAATCCTCAAGCACCGGATTACTCCTTTTATGCTGTATACTTTGATTCTTCCAGAACCATTGATGTACGTGCATTGTTCACTCCAAAACCAGCTACAACAAAGTCATTCACCATTATACCGGGAGCTCCTGCAACGGATGATAAAACTCAATTGACGCTAACTTACGATCAGGTAATCAATTACAATGCAGTTAGCGGAGGTACAGTGGATGTTACGGTTAATCTTGACAGTACCATTATTAAGTTCAATAATGTTAAATTCAGCAAAGCCGGATCAGCACAAAAGATTGTGTCCGGATATTATGCAATAGAAAACTAATCGTTCGCTTATAAGATCTTGAAACGGAGGGTTATTTTACCCTCCGTTTCTGTTTAAAGCGGGTTCAATATGTCGGAATCAATTTCCATAAACCTTATTGGAGCAGGCAATGTGGCCACCTTATTGGGGGAGGCATTTTCTGCAAACGGAATATCTGTACTTGCTGTTTGCAGCCGGCATTCCGAAAAAGCGGCAATGCTGGCAGCAAAAATAAACTGCAGCAGCACAACGGAGATATCCAAACTTTCGCCTGAAGCAACATTCAATTTCATTGCAGTGAGCGACCAGGCCATATCTGATATCGCAACAAACATAAACAATACGGGCATCTGGGTGCACACTTCCGGCATAACACCCCTAGCCGTATTGCATCCGGAGCAGAGGAAATGTGGAGTTTTTTATCCGTTACAATCCATAACTGCTGACTCCAGACCGCCATGCAGTGAAATTCCCTTTCTGATTGAAGGAAGCGACCCTGAAGTAACAGATCGTTTGCAAGCTTTAGCAAACAAAATTGGATCTCCCGGCCGTAACATGGATTCAGCAGACAGAAAGTATGCTCATCTGGCTGCAGTTTTTATCAATAATTTCAGCAACCACATGGCTGTAATTGCAGCAGAATTGCTTCGGGAGAAAAATATTCCGGTGGATTTGTACCATCCTTTAATCCGTGAAACTGCACGAAAACTGATGGTAATGGATCCCCTGCTGGCTCAAACCGGTCCTGCCCGGCGTAATGATTTAAACACACTCGAACAGCATAAATTATTGCTCAAAGACCATCCGCATTTTTTGCATATTTACGAACAAATCAGCGAGAGCATAAGACACTTCAGACCGGATGAAGAAACCCAATAAACAAGAGAAAATACCTTTGTAGAAAAGATACACCATGGAAAATTATTTATCGCACCTGCACCTGATTCGTTGTTTTATATTCGATGTTGATGGTGTATTGACAGATGGGAAAGTACTGGCTTTGGAAAGTGGAGAACAAGCCCGTGGTTTTTTGGTGAAAGACGGTTACGCCATTGAACTGGCATTGAAATCAGGATACCATGTTGCCGTGATTTCCGGCGGGGCACAGGTTGGAGTTCAAAAACGACTCGAATTTTTAAAAGTGAATCCCATTTATTTGGGGGTGAAAAACAAGGTTGACCAATTTAATCAGGTATGCAGTGATTTGAAGATTCAACCCGATCAGGTTTTGTATATGGGTGATGACTGGCCCGATTTTGAAGTGATGCAACTTGCCGGAATTCCTGCATGTCCGGCTGATGCTGTACCAGAAATCAAAAATATTTCGTTATATGTTTCAGGCCACAAGGGAGGTGAAGGTTGTGTACGCGATGTGATCGAAAAAGTGTTGAAGGCTCAAGACAATTTTCATCCAACCGGCAAACTGAGTATCAATAACTGATGATGCGTTATCAAACCATATTGTTTTTAGGATTGATGATTTGGATGGAATCTGTTTCAGCCACCCGAATTCTCATTCCGATGGATGAGGCACAGCGCAATCACCTGAAAGCATACGGTATTGCTTTCTGGGAATTGAAACAAGATAGAGAGACGGATTGGCTGCTCAATTACAGGGCTGGTAGTTTTTGCATGCTGTATAACGAATTGTTGGAGAAAGAGTGCAAGGTGCGGAATGTTTCATACGAAGTAATCAGCGAAGGGCAGTATTCGCAGATCTTGCAGGAAATTGCCCGTCCCGATGTAAATATGGAATTGGTAAAGTTATTTAAGGCACCAAAAATTGCAGTGTATTCTCCCAAGACCAAACAGCCCTGGGATGATGCGGTAACTATGGTTTTAACCTATGCTGAAATTCCGTATGAAGTAGTATTTGACGATGAAGTTTTATCCGGAAAATTGCCTCAATACGATTGGCTGCATCTGCATCATGAGGATTTTACCGGACAGTATGGTAAATTTTATGCCAATTACGCCAATGCAGCATGGTATCAGGCGGAGGTGCGGGAAAATGAGCTTATGGCTGCACGTCATGGATTTACCAAAGTGAGTGAACTGAAACTCGCCGTGGTTAAAAAGATCAGGGATTTTGTTTTGGGAGGAGGATTTTTATTTGCCATGTGCTCGGCTACCGACTCCTACGATATTGCGCTCAGTGCTGATGGTGTTGATATTTGCGAATCGATGTTTGACGGAGACCCTGCAGATCCGAACTCCAACAATAAAATTGATTTCGGACCCACATTTGCATTCAAGGATTATAAGCTGATCATGAATCCATATGTGTATGAATATTCATATATAGATGCAACACCTGAAACCCGTCCGATCAATGAATCCAATGATCTGTTTACCTTATTCGATTTTTCGGCTAAGTGGGATGTAGTTCCTACCATGCTCTGTCAGAATCATACACAAACCATCAAAGGATTTTACGGTCAGACGACTGCATTCCGCAAACAATTTATCAAAAGCGAGGTATTGGTGATGGGCGAAAATAAGCAACTGGGTGAAGCGCGTTATATTCACGGAACTCAAGGCAAAGGAACCTGGACTTTTTATGGAGGCCATGATCCCGAAGATTATCAGCATCAGGTTGGAGAACCTCCTACTGATTTAAACCTGCACCCGAATTCACCCGGTTACAGGCTCATTTTAAATAATATTCTGTTTCCTTCGGCCAAAAAGAAAAAGCAAAAGACTTAAGCTTTGCTCTCGCTGAGATAGGCGTTGATATTCTTCTCGATCCGTTTTTCAATTTCGTTGTAATCCCCTTTCACAAAAGGTTGTCCCGTGATTTGTTCGAATAATTCGATATACCTGTTGGTAACGGATTCAATATATGCATCGCTCATATCCGGTTGCAGTTGCCCTTCCAGTCCCTGAAATCCGTTTTCGATCAGCCATTGACGTACAAATTCTTTCGACAACTGGCGTTGTTTCTGGTCTTTTGCCTGAATGGATGCATAGGTATCTTTATAAAAATAGCGCGACGAATCCGGGGTATGAATTTCATCGATGAGCATAATTTTACCTTCCCTGTTTCCAAACTCATATTTTGTATCTACGAGGATCAGGTTTTGCCTGTCGGCTGCTTCACTACCAATGCGGAATAAGGTGCGGGTGTAATTTTCCATCAACACATATTCTTCTTCCGGAACCAGTTTAGTGCGTATGATTTCTTCGCGCGAAATATCTTCATCATGCCCATGGCTTGCTTTGATGGTTGGTGTAATAATCGGGGTAGGAAAAGGATCGTTTTCCTTTAAACCGTCGGGCATCGGAACTCCGCAGATCTGACGCACCCCATCGCGGTATTCGCGCCATGCATGTCCGGAAAGATATCCCCGGATCACCATTTCCACTTTATAGGGTTTAGCATAATGGCCAATGGTTACGTTGGGATCAGGGCACGCTATTTTCCAGGTTGGAACTTCACTCGAAACCATATCCAGAAAATACGAGGCAATCTGATTCAATACCTGACCCTTGTATGGAATGGTACGTTTAAGTACCACATCGAATGCAGAGATCCGGTCGCAGGCAATCATCACCAGTTTTTCGTCGTTGATATTGTAAACATCGCGCACCTTTCCCCGGTAGAAGCTTTTTTGCTGCTTAAAGAAATAATTCGTTGATACCAATGGGTTTTCCATTTTTGTATAGGTGTTAAGATTGTGTATTGTCGTAAGCTTTGATGATATCTTTCACCAATCGGTGGCGCACCACATCTTCAAAGGTGAGGAAAGCGAATTGAATTCCTTCAATATTGTTGAGAATTTTCACAGCACGCAATAAACCTGATTGTTGGCTTTTAGGCAAGTCGATTTGTGTAAGATCGCCGGTTACTATGAATTTGGCGTTGGGGCCCATGCGTGTTAAAAACATTTTTAACTGCAGATCGGTAGCATTCTGGGCCTCATCCAGTATTACATACGCCTGATCCAGTGTTCGTCCGCGCATAAAAGCCATAGGGGCTATTTCAATAGTGCGGTTTTCAATATAAAGTTTAAGCTTTTCGGGCGGAATCATATCGTCGAGCGCATCGTACAAGGGTCTCAGGTAAGGATCGATCTTTTCTTTGAGGTCGCCGGGCAGAAAACCCAGATTTTCACCTGCTTCAACGGCCGGCCGGGCTAAAATGATCCGTTTTATCTCCTTGTCTTTCAAAGCCTTTACGGCCAGGGCAACGGCTGTATAGGTTTTTCCTGTTCCGGCCGGGCCAATGGCAAATACCACATCGTTTTTCTTCACCAGTTCCACCATCTTGCGTTGGTTGGGCGTGCGGGCACGAATGACTTTACCTCCGTTACCGTAAACAATAATATCGCTCAGGGCATTGGGTTCTCCGGGTGTAGGATCCGGAAGTGTTTCAGTTTGCTCCTTCTTGTTGAGCAAGACCTCCAGTTGATGCTGTGTGATATTACCTTGCTTGTTGATGAAAGCTATGATGGCATCGAGCTTGTTTTCAAGCAATTCGATTTCCTTCAAATCACCACTAACAAATAGGTTGTTTCCCCTTGAAATGATTTTGAGTTTGGGGAAATGCTGTTGTACCAGTTTCAGGTTTTTGTTATTGATTCCCAGAACGTCGGCCGGTTCAAAATGTTCAATGACAATTTCTTTGTTTACCAATGCGCAATTTTATTTATGAAGTCGTTTGTAAAGGGTATTTTTGAGAGCAATTTCAAAGGTATCAAAAAACAATAGATTGGATGCGAGTATATGCGTGAATTTTCAAGAGTAACCTTCACAACCGAGTACGGCGAAAATAGCCCGTATGCAGCTGTGCTTAAGGGTGAAATATGGAAAAGAACCCCGGATGTTCAATGGGTCGATATTTCTAATCAGGTAATACCCAACGATATACTTGCAGCGGCTTATTTATTGCGGACGACAGCTCTCCACTTTCCTCCCGGTACGATCCATCTGGTGGCCGTTGATGTAAATTTGTCAAAGTATCAGCAACTTTTGATAGCTCATTACCGGGATCAGTTTTTTGTGTCGGCCGACAACGGTATTTTCTCTATCCTGTTTCAGGATGAAAAGCCCGTTATATATGCTGTAAGTCAAGATGAGTCTTTGGCAGATCATCCGTTCCCTGAATCAGTATTGTTTCCTGCGGTAGTAGAAAACCTGTTATTAAAAAAGGATTGGGACACGTGGACGAGTCCAGGGGAAATGAAAACGATACGTAAGCATCTGACACCCATTTCAGAACATAATCAGTTGAAAGGAAGCATTCTGTTTATCGATGGTTACCAGAATGTGATTACAGATATTACGGAGAATGAGTTTAATCCAATGGTTGCAAAGTGGAAGAAATTTGAAATATTATACCGGCGCAGAAACGGGATTTCCAAAATCAGCAATGGTTACAGTAACGGGAAACAAGGCGATATACTTGCCTTGTTCAACAGTTTCGGATATCTTGAACTCGCGATCCGCGATGGCAATGCGCAAAGTTTACTGGGATTAAAAGTTGGTGGAACCATATTAATTGAATTCAATGATTGAACGAATTGTACGTATGTCGTTTGAAACGGCATCCATTACGGATTTTCTGCATGTATTTGAGCGCTCGAAAGCCGCCATTGCCGCATTTCCCGGTTGTAAGGGATTGCGTTTGTTAAAGGATTTGCACCATGATCATGTTTTTCTTACATATAGTTACTGGGATTCAGAGGATGATTTGAATGCTTACCGTAATTCCGAATTGTTCAAAACTACCTGGGCACAAACAAAAATATTGTTCAATCAAAAACCCATAGCCTGGTCTGTTCATACTATTGATACCGTAAAATGAAAGGCATAGTATTGATTTTGTTTCTGTTGACAGGTTTGTTCGTTCAGGCAGCACCCCTTGACTCAATTGGGGTTCGGAAAATAAACGGAAAAACTTTTATACGTCATCAGGTGATAAAGAAAGAAACGGCCTTTGCTATTTCGCAGCGGTATAAGGTGCATCTGGATACCTTGTACGCATTGAATCCGGGAATGAAATCGTTGAAGGTGGGTGAAATTGTTTTAGTTCCAACTGCTAATGTAGAGCCAATCAGGGAGCAAGTCGATACAAGAGATCAGGCTCATGCCAATGCAGATGCCGTAGTGAATTCACCTGCTATGAAACATAGGGTTGCACCAGGAGAAACATTGAATAAAATAGCTCAATTGTATGCTGTACAAGTCATTGATCTGCAAAAATGGAACAACCTGAAAGAGGGAAGGATTGAACCCGGGCAATGGTTGGTAGTAAATGCAGCGGCAGCCATTGTACCTTATAAACCATGGAACCGAAACAAGGAAACAATTCCCGATTCCATAAATACATTGGTATTGGATCCTTCAGTAGATGAAGTTACCGAATTGGGAATTGCACGTGTAGTTAATCAGGTTAAGCATGCCCGTGTGAAAGGATTGCCTGAAGGAGGTTTTGTATTGATCAGCAATGTGGAGAACAGTAAGCAAGTAATTATTAAAGCGGATAAAGCAGATGGCAAGAGCACAGAAGAAGGCATTATCATATATTTAAGTCAGGATGTAGCCAATCAGCTGGGCGGCGACAGACATGGTTTGATGTTGGTTGGATTACGTTATTTAATAGTACAGCCATGACCCCCATTTCAGTTGTTATTATAACATTGAACGAAGCTGCGAATATTGGACGTTGCATACAGTCAGTATTACCTGTGGCCGATGAGGTAGTTGTTGTTGATTCATTTTCTACCGATCAAACATGCGCTCTCGCAGAGACCTTGGGAGCAAAAATAGTGCAGCGCACATTTGATGGACATATCGAACAAAAAAACTATGCCATTACGCAGGCAAAATTCCCATTTATTTTGTCGCTGGATGCCGATGAATGGTTATCGGATGAGCTGACGAAGGCCATACTAAAGATCAAGGAAAATCCAATGGCTGATGGGTACCGATTCAACCGGTTGAATAACTACTGTGGAACATGGATCCGGCACGGCGCCTGGTATCCCGACCGCAAGCTCCGGCTCTGGGATTCGCGTATGGGGAAATGGGAGGGAATGAATCCGCACGATGAGTTCAGGATGGTAAAGGATGCAGTAATCAAGAATATATCCTGCGATATTTTGCATCAATCGTACCGCACAGTTGACGAGCACCGCAATAAATCGGAATACTTTTCTACTCTTGCTTCCAGAGCGTATCACAAACATGGTAAGCGCGCAACCTTTCTGAATGTTTTGTTGAGCCCGGCATTTCGCTTCCTGCGCGATTATTTCTTTTTAAGAGGATTTATGGATGGAAAGGAAGGATTGCGGATTGCCTTGCTTACAGCCCGTGAAGTGAAGTTGAAATACACTAAGCTGCTTGAATTGCAACCGCATCGGCCCGATGAAGAGCACGGGTGAAAAGTATAAAAAGGATCGCATAAGCTACCCCCAGCTGTGTTTCGAGCATGGGTTCAGTTTGAAACGAGATAAATAAGATCAGGTATTGTGTCCAAACCAGAAAACCTTTGTTCTTCTTATAAAATGCAGGATAAAAAAAGCTGCCTGTGAACAGGACCAAACCGACCAAACCACTGCCCATCAGAAAATAAATAAATTGATTATGCGGAATGATCACGGTTTCTACATCGGGAAAATGCTTCCTGAACCGATCGATATTGGTCTGTTCCAAATCTCCGATCCCACAACCGAGTATAGGATTCTCTTTAAATACCGCGAATGCAACTTTATAGGAGATCATGCGTTTGCCCAATGAATTGTTTTCGTTGTTCAGGTTGCTGCGATACGATTGTATGTCCTGAATAGTGGCTTCCGTTTTGTGTTGAATAGATGGAGAGAAAAAATAAGCCGCCGCAGGTATTCCAATAGCAAGAACCAGGTAAAGCAGTTTCGTTTGGATAGTACCCGTTTGCTTCCAAAACCGAAACAGGATAAATAACATCACTCCGTATAAGGCAAGCAGTCCGCTGCGTACTGAATAGGCGTGTAAAAACAAAATGCCGATCAAAAAAGTGGTGCTTAAAAAAAGTTTCATCCATGGGTTTTGTGAAAGAGGGCGTTCCTTCAACCAGTAATAACTAAGGGTGACCGACATCACACACATAATGCTGAAACGGATATGATTTATCGGACCCGGAATATGTTGCGATCTGCTGATCAAATCCAGATATTCTTCTGTATGCAGCGCAAAATTAATCAGGATAAAAATTTGGGTGAGGAATGTAACGGCTATAAATACTAATCCGATTCTTATCAGGTTGTGACGATGTATGGCTGGTCCAAGCACAAATGCAAAAGGCAAAAGCATGACCGGCAGTTTAATCTGAATACGTTCGTTCAGGTAGCCATAACTATCAGAGGTGATAAATTGGAAGGCATATAATAAAACCATTCCAATGGATAGAATCAACAAATCTTTATTTGTTTTCCAGTAGGGTTTATTGTTCCATGTATGTGCAATGGCCAGCAAAGTCAACCCGATCATAGCAATGCTGGGAACGGCTTTTGCGTATTCGGCCAGATACAAGCCAAGAACCGACAAGGTGAAGAAAAATAAATATCCCCGGTTGATCAAGCTATTCATGAGTTGTCGCTGCAGTTGAAGTTTAATGTACAAGAATACTTATTGTTCGCTCAAATACGAAACAGCACCATACTCAGGATCCCGGTCAGCATGATAAATTTGTACCAGTTGCTGAGGTGGCCAAAGTCTGTTTTTGTTTCTGCTTTCAATAATCGGTACATTGTTGTAAGCACAGGCAATAAAATAAAGAGTGAGGAATACCATAAAAAATAATTTTGATTCCAGAGCTTAGCTGAGAAGGTTGGATGCATAACAATATAAACGAAACCTGATATCTGGGCTAATAAAAGCAAGTTGAGCAGAAAGACGAATTGTTTACTACGCTTTATACCCCAAACAATGGGGAGGGTTTTGCATTGATCCAGACGATCGCCTTCTATATCTTCCATGTCTTTAATTATTTCGCGGATCAGGCTGATAAGAAATGCGATGCCGGCATACGTCCACAATAATTCATGATGAAGTTGAATGCCTGAAATTTGTAAAATGAGGAGAGTAAATGCACTTAAGGAGGCAACAATAAGATTACCGGTCAGAAATTGTTTTTTAAATGTGATGGCGTAAGCCCACAATACAAGGCAACAACACAACACAGCAATACTTACTTTCAGATTCACACTCCATCCCAGGAGTATTGCGATTCCTGACAAACTTAAATGCAAAGCCATTCCCTGACGCCGACTGATCTGCTGACCAATAATAACCCGATTGGGTTTATTTACCCGGTCGGTTTTTATGTCGTGATAATCGTTGATTACATATCCTCCGGCTGCAGCCATCATAGTTGCAAGGAGAACCAATACAAAAGATGGTGGAAGAATAAAACGGGAAAACGGAGGAACCGACAGGCAGAAATAAACCAAAACCTGCGTAAGTAACATGATGATCAGATTACCTGCACGAACCAGTTTTAATACCTGGACCATCATTAATCGATATGAGTAACACCACCTGAAACAATAAACTTCATTACATTGGTAGGGTCGCTGTCGAAGGGACGAATTTTATCAGCTGCAACCAAAAAAACATTTCCCGAAAAATTATAAGAGTGAGGCATATAAACGGCCACAAGCCCGTCGAGGTTCATGTCTGTTAAATCGGTTTGGGTTATAAACCCGGGTTTGAAAATGCCGGGACCCATTTCTACAATAACCGGTTTATCAAACTTGCGTTTATCTCCCACAAAAGCTTCCATGAGTTCTTTGGTGGAAGAATAGATGAGTTTCACAAACGGAATGCGTGAAACGATCTGATCCATTAGTGCGAATAAGGGTTTGGTGAAAATGCTTGAACCTATCACACCAAGCAGGGTAATGGAAAAGATGACAATAAAAAAACCAGCAGCAGGTATTCCTACATTTACATAATTGTCGACAGCCAGTACAATATACTTGATGATATAGTAGGTAATGGCAAATGGAATTACAATAAGTAAACCTTTCAAAAAGTAATTGATCAATTTGGCGACCCGTTCCCGAAACTTACTTTTCATATGCTGTTAGGTTAATGGTTAATATTCCAACTCCAAGCCCAGAGCGTTGCGCAGGTCGGTTAATACCGGATTGCGTTCGGCCATTAGTTTAAATCGGTCTTCAGCTGTAAAGATCGACTTTCCGCGCGATTGTTCGTTCAATTTGATTTGAATCTCCATTCCGGGTTGTTGTAACCGGCCGCGAAGAAACGGAATGATGGAAATACGGTCTTCTTCAAACAATTCCTGTTCATGCTTGCTGGCCAGGGTTAATTCAATCAGTGTATCGTTGATGACTACAAATGTTGCCTGTTTAAGGATGGAGGTTAAGTTCATTTTACCGGATTGTTCCAGTTGAGTAATATAGGCTTTCCATCCTTCGGTAAATTTAGCGGTGTCTAAGGGCAATGCGGGTTGTTCTTCCGATAGAGATTCTTGCGCATCCGGTTCTGCTACGATTTCCGGTTTGACGATCGAATTTTGCCGGAGACGTTCCAGTTTACTTTGCACTGAGCTGTTGCCATTCGAAACCGGCATAAGCGGAGGAGCCTGCCGTTGTGGCAATACAGGAATAATTTCAGGTTTTGGAACCGATATGGCAGGAGGCGGAACAACGGGAGGTGCTACACTTTTTTCAACCGGTTTGATTTCAACAGAAGGGGCAGAAGTCAGATCAGTTGTTTTTTTTTTAAGATCAGCAACTTCTGATTGTAAATTCAATACCGATTGAATATGGCAAAGTTTCAGCAACGTTAATTCTATATGCAGGCGTTGGTTTTTGCTGGCACGGTACTCCAGTTCACATTTGTTGATGAGGTTCATCGCATTCATGAGCATAGATGCCGAAGTAGTGGCAGCCTGTTGTTGAAAACGCGCTGCAATACTGGGGGCAACCTCTAAAAGTTTCAGGGTATTGGGATATTTGCAAACCAACAGATTGCGAATATGTTCGTTGTAACCCGATAAAAAATGGAGGGCATCAAATCCGTTTTGCAAAATCGTATCGAACAAGAGAAATAATCCGGATACATCTTGTGCCTGCATGAGGTCGATAGCCTGAAAATAATAATCATAATCCAGAATATTCAGGTTCAGGATTACATCTTTATACGTGATTATCTTTCCGGAGTAACTCACCATGCGGTCGAAAATGGAAAGTGCATCGCGCATGGCACCATCGGCTTTTTGAGCAATCACGTGCAAGGCTTCTTCTTCGGCCTGAATGCCTTCGCTTTCACAAATTTTCCGCAATTGGGTAACGGCATGTTCGATGCTGATCCGTTGAAAATCGAATACCTGACAACGCGATAAAATAGTTGGAAGAATCTTGTGTCGTTCTGTGGTTGCCAGAATAAACTTGGCATAAGGCGGTGGTTCTTCCAGGGTTTTCAGGAACGCGTTGAATGCAGCCGCGGTAAGCATATGCACCTCATCAATGATATAGATTTTATATTTTGATCCCTGGGGCGCATAACGCACCTGTTCTACCAAACCGCGGATATCATCAACCGAATTGTTGGAAGCTGCATCGAGTTCATAAATATTGAACGAAGCATTGGCGTTAAAGGTCTTGCAGGAATTGCATGTATTGCAAGCTTCAGCCTCAGGAGTCAGGTTTTCACAATTGATGGTTTTTGCCAGAATCCGGGCGCAGGTGGTTTTACCCACACCACGCGGACCGCAAAACAAAAAGGCATGCGCCAGTTTATTGTTCCGGATGGCATTGCGCAGCGTTTGGGTAATATGCTCCTGCCCGATAACGCTTTCAAAGGTTGAAGGCCTGTACTTACGTGCCGAAACAACAAAATTTTCCATGCTGCTAATGTAGGAATTTTTGAGGCATACGTGGTGCTAAAACCTTTGGGAAGTTTTGCACGAGACAGCCAAAAAAATCAACAATGCTTAAAGTTCGAGGGCAACTTCATTACGTGTCAGGTCTTCCAATACTTCGGGTTTGCGAATCAGGTGTGCCTGACCTTTGTACAAGAGCACTTCTGCCGGCCTTACGCGGGCGTTGTAGTTGCTGCTCATGGTAAAACCATAGGCTCCGGCATTGCGGAAACACAGCACATCACCCTCATGTACCTCAGTCAGTTTACGATCCCAGCCAAAAGTGTCGGTTTCGCAGATATAGCCTACAACGGTGTAAATCCGTTGTTTACCTAATGGATTGGAGATATTCACGATATCGTGGTACGCATCATACAACATCGGGCGGATGAGGTGATTCATACCTGAATTTACTCCCACAAATACGGTAGCGGTGGTTTGCTTGATCACATTGGCTTTTACCAGAAAATATCCCGATTCGCTAACCAGGTATTTGCCGGGTTCAAACCACAGTTCGAGGTTGCGGCCGTATTCGTTGCAAAAGATCTGGAACCGATCGCTGATGGCTTTGCCCAATTCTTCAATATCGGTAGTTACATCGCCTTCTTTGTAAGCCACTTTAAAACCACTCCCGAAATCTATAAATTCCAGTTCTTTGAAGTCTTTGGCTGCATCGAATAATATTTCGGCACCCTGAAGAAAGACTCCGGCATCGAGAATATCAGAACCTGTATGCATGTGCAAGCCGTTCACTTTGATATTGTATGTTTTTACCACACGTAACACATGACGCAACTGGTAAATACTGATCCCGAATTTGGAATCGATATGTCCGGTAGAAATTTTGGAATTGCCTCCTGCCAGAATATGCGGATTCAGGCGAATACAACAGGGAACGCTGTTGCCATAGGCTGCACCGAAGTGTTCGAGAATAGCGATATTATCGATATTGATATGTACACCGCTTTCTACAGCTTCCTGAATTTCGGCAAAGGCCACACAATTGGGAGTAAAAATTATTTCTTCCACATTGAATCCGGCACGCAGACCCAGTTTCAATTCGTTGATAGAAACTGTATCCAATCCACAACCTTCATTGCGCATCAATTGCAAAACAGCTTTGTTGTTGAGGGCTTTACAAGCGTATTTTATTTTTACATTCAGCGGTTCAAAAGCTTTCTTCAGACGTTTATATTGAGAAACTATTTTTTCGGCATCATACACATACACAGGCGTACCAAAGGTTTCAGCAACATCCAGCAGTTTAACTCCGCCGGCAAAATAATCGTCGTTTAAAAGTTCCATGAAAATAAAAATTAGGCAGCGAAAATAAGGCAAAAGACAGAATTGCCAAAGGTTAGCGTTTGTTCGTGAAGATTACTTCGATTTATAATCTCCGCGTTTCCAGGCTTTAAAAAATTCATCCCAGGCAAAAGGATCGAAGAGGCGTTGCGGTGGAAGTTGGCCGTTGTAATAATAATTGCGCGATTGTTGTTGAAAATAATAACGTCCGTTTTCTGAACCATCCATGGGCAAATCATATGTACTGCGCCGTGTATTATAACGCGCACTGGCCATAGCCTGATCAGGTATTTTTGCCTTTACAAAATAGTAATTGAATTCTTCCAGCGTTGGCCATCCTCTGATAACTGTTTCGGGAAGGTAAAAGGTATCTTCAGCCAAGGGTTGAATAATGGAATAACGATATGATTTAAGGTTGTTAGGAATAACGCGTTCAGCAGTTTTTGCGCCAATGTAGCTGAACAGGATAGTGTCTCCTTTTCGCGCAACAAAAGAGAAAAATCCTCCAGGATCGGTATAGGTTCCCTTGCCGGTATTTTTAATCCGGATAGAAACCAGCGGAAGGGCACGCAAACTGTCGGCAGTAACTACCATACCCGAGAATTGCACCAGGTCATTATCTTGTTGGGCACGGGCTGTTTGAAAAGCAAATAGGAGCAGGAGTAGTGGAGTAATTAATTTCATCAATAAAGAATGCCTAAAGCCATACAAATGATAACAACGACAGGATTGGGTATTTTAGTCGTCAAAAGTACAAATAATGTTCCCAAAAGTACCGACATATTCATTTCATTTACCTCAACCGGTCGAAAAAGCAGGTAAGCCGATGAGATCACCAAACCTGCTGAAGTGGCGTTAATTCCTTCAATGGCGTTCTTAACCGGAGAGAACCTTTTTACCTGAGCCCAGATCGGATACACAAAAAAGATTAAAAAAGTTCCCGGTAAAAATATTCCTACTGTCCCGATTATAGCACCCAGGATCTGGCCAAAACCATTCCAGTCTTTGAGGATCATTGCACCGGTGAAGGTAGAGATACTGAACACGGGTCCTGGAATGGCCTGCAACACTCCCACACCGAGCAGAAATTCATTCGGGCTGAGGTATTGTTTGAATTCCACAAATTGATTGTACATCATGGGAATTAATACATGTCCGCCTCCAAACACTATGCTTCCGTAACGATATGTATTTTCGAACAACAGAATGCCTTTGTTGTGTGTGATGGCACCTAAAATAGCGGCGAGGAAAAAGACACCAACGAACAAAAAGAAATTCCCCCAGGGAACATGCCGGATCCGTTTAACATCCGTGATGTCGGCATGGTTAAAGAAATTAGATACTATTCCTCCCAACAGCAACAGCACCGGAAAAATAACTGGTGTGGTAAACCAGATTCCGGCAAAAGCCGATACAATCATGAGGATCCAATGATACGAACGGGTAACAAACAGCCCTTTGAATTTGTAGGCTGCATAAATGATAAAGCCAACCGCCATGGGTTGAATGTATTTGAGGAAATCGAGTTTCGGATTGTACAAATCAAACCGGTAAATCAATACCGCAAGAATAGTCATCAGAATAGAGGCCGGTAAGACCCAAACGGCCAGTCCCAGAAATGCACCCAACGGTCCGCCATTTTTATACGAAATGGCCGTGATCATTTGTGTGGATGTGGGACCGGGCATCATCTGACACAGCGATGTGATTTCCTTGAGTTCAGGTTCGGTCAGGTATTTCCGTTTGAGTACAAATTTTTTATGAAACTGGGTAATATGTACTTGCGGACCACCAAACGCGGTTAGCGCGATGCCAAGAACATCGAGCAAAAAGGCTCCTGATACAAAGCGGCGAGTTCGGGATTTGCGTAATGCCATCCGGTATTGAAAAGATCAAACATATCAAATTCGGGTGATAAAACAACAGTTTGTATGAAGGGATTGACTTTCAAAGGGATTTTAAGGACACCCAATGCAGAATCAGCTTAAATGGTTTCAGCCAGATTTTTGGCCATGCTGAATACGCCTTCTTCGCGAAGAGTAGCCCTTGCTTCGAGCAATGAACCGTTTAAAAATGAGGCAAAATAAGGTAGGGCGTTAACCCCGGCCAGTTTGCGGATTTTGGGTGCATCTTCTGAATGCATACATAAAAACACGACAGAACTTAATTCCGGTTTGTTGGATATTTTCTCGAAACGTGGCTTAAACAAGCGACAACTGCCGCACCAGTTAGCCACAAACATAACCATCACTTTAGGTGTTGTCTGCAGTATTTGCAACGCTTTGTCTTCGTCGAGGTGCTTAATCATAGCTTTTGCAAAGGTAATAGGTAAACCGCTTGGTTAAAAAAAATGCTCTCCTTTCGGAGAGCATTTTAAGGAGTGAATTCCGGTTTTTATAATTTAAATGGAACAATCGATTGCAGGTTGAGTCCTACACCAACAGAAGCCATATTGTATGCAGCAAAAGTGTAATCTCCGTGAAGGGTCAACAACAGTAATTTAAGACGAATACCAACAGTTGCACGCACACCGCTGTTTTTGCCGGAGATATCGATCGGGTCAGTAATGGTAATTACTTTAGCTGGTTTACCTTGTCCGGGTCCAGGACTTGTAGCCGTGGCTATATCATTTGGTCCGGTAATCGGGTAATCTCCTTTCAGGGCCAAAGAAACATTGGAATGCTGGTAACCTAATCCAAGATAAGGAGTTAACGGTCCGAGTTTTTTAGAAATCAATACATTGATGGTCCAGGCAGAACCGGTGAATACAATTTTTTGATTATCGAAAGCTGGTAAGCCTGCTGGTTTATAAACATTGGTATCGGCATCCGGTTGTAGTCCATTCTTGCCAAATGCAAATTCAGCATCGAGTGATGTATAACCAAACATAGCCGAAAGATCGAATGGCATTTCTTTAATTCCCGGAATCCACTGTTTGAAATCGTGTTTCACTGCAAAACCAAATAATCCAATACTGATATCACCCGCTTTGATGGTTGGTAAATAGCGAATACCCAGTTCGGTCCCGAATCCCACACCAACTTGAAACTGCATGGTTGGCACAGGAAAGAAAGTAAGACCTGCGCCCGGAGGTAATACAAAAGAAGTAAGTGGGGTATCGTTACCGGTAAATGGACTCTTTTCCACTAATTCAACTGTTGGTCCATCGCCACTGCCAAAAACAGTAGGTGCTTCCGATGACTCTCCTGATTTCAGTCGCAGTTTATTCAGACCAAGGGTGGCTACATCGTATATTTTATCGGCATCTGGGGCAAACGCAAGATTTCCTGAAAAGGTAAGGTCAAATCCACCAATACCATGTGGTTTGGCGGTTTGGAACCAACCACCGTTTAATCCGGCACCAAATGATTTCATCATCGGTCCCATATAGGCATTCATCAATAAATTGGCATCGCTGACACCACCACGTAATAAAGTAGCGGCATCACCCTGAGCACGCAAGTCGCTTGCAGTAAAGAAACTTAAAGCGCTGATACTTAAAATTAGTATTCGTTTTTTCATAGCATTGAATTTATTGTAAAAATAAAATTACAAATGGAAATTGCAAGTACTCCCCGTTAAAATGGTTGAAAACAGTATAAGTGAACGGGAAAGGGGTATGAGTATTGGTTAATGGTTATTACGTTATTTAGATTTAGTTCTCTGGTTAGCTACTTCGCCCGCTTTCGCTGCGCTTCAGCGAGGCAAGTACTTCGTAATTATGTCCACCTTCGATAAAGCTATAGTGGATGATATGATTATGTTACCTGAATGTCGACAACTTCGCAATTCGTAATTTGTACTTCGTAAGAACAATTCTTGATTCCGGTCAGTTCCGCAAAGCCAAATCCTGATTGTTTTCGAAAAACCTATGCTTGCAAAAGGAAGCTGTATTTTTGCGTAATAATTCTGCCATATGCCTCCCATCAGTTATTCTACCTTTTCTAAACCAAAATATGTAAGTCCTGAAGAAGCCGTAAGTCTGGTGCAATCCGGTCAACGCGTATTTCTGCATGGCAGTTCTGCAACGCCCGATGTGTTGATCGAAGCCTTATACAACCGGTATCAGGAATTGCGCAATGTTGAGCTGGTAAGTATCAGTACGTTTAGCAAAACCAATTTTGCCGATCCCAAATACCAGGGCAGCTTTTATTTCAATTCCCTGTTTACTTCCGAAAGTACACGGGCAGTAGTCAATGGCCCCAATGGAGATTATATTCCCGTTTTTTTGAGTGAAATTCCTAAACTCTTTCGCGAAAATTACCTGCCCATTGATGTAGCTTTTGTGCACCTGTCGCCTCCCGATAAAAATGGATTTTGTTCGCTCGGGACTTCTGTAGACGTAGCACGTGCTGCTACCGAAACAGCCAAACTGGTAATTGCCCAGATCAACCCCAATATGCCACGCGTACACGGTGCCGGGTTTATACATGTGAGTCGAATTCATAAAATGGTATGGGTAGATGAACCCTTGCATGAAGTGGATTACAGCAATGGTACGGATGATGTTGCCTCACAAATCGGAAAGAATGTTGCCGGATTGATTGAAGACGGAGCTACCTTACAAATGGGTATCGGGAAAATTCCCGATCTCGTTTTAAAAAACCTCACCAACCATAAAGACCTGGGAATACATACCGAGATGTTTTCGGATGGAGTAATTCCTTTGATCGAATCGGGTGTGATCAACAATAGACTGAAACGACTCAACACCGGCCGGTTGGTTACAGGCTTTTTAATCGGAACCCGCAAGCTTTATGATTTTGTCGACGATAATCCGATTGTAAACGCATTGGATATTTCTTACGTGAACGATGCCAGTATCATCCGGCAAAATCCCAAAGCTACGTCCATCAACAGTGCTATTGAAATTGATCTTACCGGACAGGTCTGCGCTGATTCCATCGGTACCTATCAGTTCAGTGGCATAGGCGGACAAATGGATTTTATTCGCGGTGCGTCTTTATCTGCAGGAGGTAAACCAATCATTGCCATGCCATCGTGTACCTCAAAAGGAATTTCGCGTCTGGTACCCGAACTCAAACCCGGTGCGGGTGTAGTTACTACACGCGGACATGTGCACTGGGTTGTAACCGAATACGGTGTGGTGAATTTATACGGAAAGAATATGGAGCAACGGGCACGTATGCTCATCGATATTGCACATCCCGATCACCGCGAAATGTTGGAGAAGGCGTATTTTGAGAGGTTTAAGAAGTTGAAGTAGGCAGAATATTCACACCGGTTCGCTCCACTGATTTCTTGCACCTGGCAATTACAAAATATTTAGAACAATTCCGGATAAATCCATTTAAGGTATTTTAATATCTGGCTTTTCATTCAATCATTAACTTGGTTGTATGAAATGGAAAGTAATCCTGTTTCTTTTATCGGCATTTTCAGGTAAAATATTAAATGCACAGGCATTACAAAATAGTTATCTAAAAGGTACGCCAAAGTATTACAAAACCCGATGTCCGCGGCCGGCATTTCGATTGATCAGTCATGCCAACAACGATACCATCTGTTCGGGTACAAAAGTTTCCATCATAAATCTGGCAGATTCGATCGGGCAAACAGACCCTTCAGATACACCAACACGTAAGACAATTATTGATTGGGGGGATGGGGCTTTTTCGGTTGTTATAGGCAGGCGTGATACTGCGCACCATTCATATGGCATTGGAACGGCAACAAATTACTTGACCGTGATAGGCTTAGATGAAGATCCGATGACCGGTGTGAGTACTTGCTTACCGGTATTTTTTCCAGATACAATGATTGGTCAGCAAGTCATTCGTTTACATGTATTGGCTGTTGAATCAGTCAATATATTTGGAAAGAGGTTTGCTCCCTTGAACGATACTTGTGATTATTATGTGACCAATGAGGTTGGAATTACTTACCAGTGGAGTATTGATAAAGGTGTGTTGCTATCCCGTACCGACAGCAATGTAGTTAAAGTCCGATTGCCTGAAGAAAATACAACATGTACAATTAGAGTGGAAAAAACTAATAACAAAGGATGTTCCGGAACAGATGCACTTAATATTACAGTTGGTACAACCGGTATAGAAGATGATAAGGAATTAGAATCTGCAATGGTTTATCCTAATCCGGCAACCCATAACATTTACTTTTCTATCAACCTAAAATATGCAACTAAGATCAAGGTAATAATTTATGATATACTGGGGCAAGAAGTTTCAATACAATCATTTTCACTACCTGCAGGCGAATCGACACGTTCCGTTGTACTGGAAAAGGCTTTATCAGGAATGTATTTCATGAAACTGGAAACAAAGGAAGAAGAGAAGGTGATTAAATTTTTCGTGGATTGAAATTCTTCCGAATACTTCTCGTCCTGAAAAATCGGTTTTCAATAAATTTATTGAAGAAAGTTGAATATAAGTGTGATAGTGAGTGCGGGTGTGAATGTGGAGGTACAAAATGAGTATTGAGCCTTTCGCACTCAATACTTACTCTCGAACTCATTTTGTGATCCCGCCGGGACTTCCCGATTGCGTTGCTGTAGTTCGTTCCTCACACAGCAACTGATGCGGGATAAACCTGCCCGACTTCGTCATTCAGGCGGGCTTCTCGTCCCAATTTGGCTTTAAACAAAGAAGGATTTAGGTGGTGATCCGCTGGGACTTCCCGCTAACATTGTTGTAGCTCGTTCCTCGCACAACAATTGTTGCGGGATAAACTTCTCGTCCCAATTTGGCATAATGCAAAAAAGACGACAAAGTCGTCTTTTTTAGATGTGATCCCGCTGGGACTCGAACCCAGGACCCCTACATTAAAAGTGTAATGCTCTACCAACTGAGCTACGGAATCATCTTCCCGCTTGATTTTGCAGGGTTGGAATTCCTACAACGGGCTGCAAAAATAAAACGATAATTCAATTCAACAAATCCGAACCGTTCTTTTTTGGAAGAATTTTCACCATCCTTAGACAGTCAGGGTGTTAGCCTGTAAATTTCTTTTTCAGTTTTGCCTTAATGCTGGATTTGCCTTAGGGATTGTCCTTATTCGAAAAAGGAGGGGCAACAACTTTTTTTAATGTAATAGTTGTTTGCTCTAAAAAGAATGAATAGCATGTTACACTTTTCAAATAAATTCATGGGTAACTTTTATTGCTTTTTAATAGTCATTCTGGATTATCGCGCATTCGACATTTTTGATTCACTGTTCAAACCCATTCGAAAAGATTGACGCACGGCATGAATACCCTGTATTTATGAATATTGTCAGCTAATTAGCTGGAATAAAATCACACGCTAAACTGCCTAGGGTCAGTCATGCATTATGACACAATTATTACACTTGAATGGTTTTTTAAGTCTGGGAAATTCTATGTAACACCTCTCAGTTTAATTCATCAATATGAATAAAAAGATTCTCACTTTTAGTTGTTGCTTACTTGGATTAGGAGCATCAACACTTTTCGCCCAGCAGGGATCTGTTGCGTCGGGCGGAAATGCCAGCGGGGCGGGCGGTACGGTTAGTTACAGTATCGGCCAGGTTTTCTACACGTGTCCTACGGGAACAACGCATAACCTCATTCAGGGTTTACAAGTGCCTTACGAAGTTTTTGTTATCAACCAAACAACGGAGGAAGCAGAAAACATCGGCCTGACCTTTTCGGTTTATCCCAACCCCGTGGCAGAACACTTCACGCTGAAGGTTGAAAACAGCCAGGAAAAAGCATATACCTATCAGTTTTACAATGCCCAGGGACAACTGATCTCTTCGGGCAAAATTGATACCGACGAAACCCAGATTCAAACCTCACAACTCACAACAGCATATTATATACTTAAAGTATATGAGAAAAACCAAACCGTAAAAACTTTTAAAATCATTAAATACTTATAAGAATGGAAAACCTTAGACAAAAATTTTGTATCGCCGTATTGCTGCTGTTTACCTTTGGTAATATCTCAGCACAATCACCTCATAAGATGAGTTATCAGGCAGTGGTTCGCAACAGCACGTTTAACCTGGTTGTGAATACCAATGTAGGAATGAAAATCAGCATCCTGCAGGGATCAGCTACTGGTACAGTGGTGTATTCAGAAACGCAGTTACCAAAAACCAATATCAACGGTCTGGCTTCGCTCGAAATTGGAAGCGGTACCGTTGTAGCAGGTAATATGGCTACCATCAATTGGGGAGCCGGTCCGTTTTTTATCAAAACCGAAACCGACCCTGCCGGAGGTACCAACTATACCATCGTTAGTACAACCCAGTTTTTGAGTGTTCCTTATGCTTTGTATGCAGCCAATTCAGGCAATGCAGCAACTACAACAGGTAATTGCATGGAATGCCATGTGCACGATAAAAGCACAACAGGTGGAACCGGCTACGTAGGTTCACTTGCCGAAAAGCGCGACAACGCTGCCGACAGTTGGAAGTATTCTGTACATGCGAAAGGTGAAACTGCAATGGCTGAAGGAACCAGCTCAAGTTGCTCAGCTTGTCATGCACATCAGGGATTCAGTTACCGGGTAGCTAACAAACTTCAACCGACGTTTACAGGAACCGGACCTTATGCATTCTCTTTATCTATACCGCCTTCGCATTCTTCGGCCATGTCGTCATTACCACAACATATCGGATGCTTCACTTGTCATAAAGGAAGTCCAAAAGATTCCATGGCTTTGATTTCTACCGATTCAGTTAAATTGTTGTTCTATGCCATGCCGGGTAAAGAAAAATTTGTAAACCTGACCCAGGATAAAGGAAAGAGCAATTTGTGTATCCTGTGTCATCAGGCTCGTCCGATTACTCAAAATACCACTTCGGGTAATGGTGCATCTTTAGACTATCCGGATATGGCAACCAAGCTGACCGATATATTCTACGACAGTACTAAAACAGCCTCAACTGGTAATAAAGTTTCTCTTTCATCACATACAGTTGGACATTATGGATGGCCGGGCAATGTGTTGGCAGGTAAAGGATTCGGTGCAATAGAAATACCCGGAGGTCCTGTAGCTTATACCAATTCAGCGCATACGGTTGAGGCTTCATGTATCAATTGCCATATGGCCAATCCAAAAGTAGTGAACGATGAACCGGTAGGAAGCCATACATTTACTGCCGCCGGTAATTTTAACGGATGTAACGTAACCGATTGTCATGGTTCTTCACCACTTTCAGCATCATCTGCAAAATTTGTGAATGCAACCAAAAACCAGAAAGCCAATCTGGATACCCTTGCCGGACTATTAATGTCGAAGGGTCAATATTTGCAAGGAATTGATTCCTCATTCTTGGCGGATGGTACTACCCCAAAAAATCTTTGGTATAAATTTACTTCCTTACACTTTACAGGTAGTCTGAATATTGGTAATAGTGCTGGTCAGTTTGTTGTAAATACAGCTACTATTCCTTCAGGCAGATACAAATGGCCAACCCTTACCAACGGACAGTTTGCAGCTTTGCAGGCTTTCTCGGTAGCCATTCGTGAATTCAGTGGTGGTATTCACAATACCCAGTATACCGACGCGCTGTTGCGCAATTCCATTTGGTATCTCAGAGCCAATCCGATACCATAGTCTGTCGTAAGGGCCAATAACAATTGTCGTAAGCTGCTCAGTTGTTATTGGCCTTTTGATAGGATTGCAAACAGAACGACGTTGATCCTTAACCAAAACAAACCTGTTTTTACACAAAGATTGAATACATAATTTTATGAAGAAGAATTACAAATACTTATTTATCCTTCCGGTTTTTTTGGGAGCGATATTCCTGTCAGAAAATGCCTTTTCCCTGTTAACCAATTTCTCGTCGGTAAACCGTGCGGGAGATCCGGTAGGGCCGGGACTAAGTTCCAGTAAGAACTGCACCGGTTGCCATTCCGGAATTGCACTTGTGACCAACAATCAGGTGAGCCGGCAATTTACTTTTGGAGCGAATGAGACCAGTTATATACCGGGAAATACGTATACCATCAAATTCAAAATCGTGACTGGCGGATCAGTTGGATTTTCATCTACTGTATTGCGTAATGATTCGAATACAATGGCCGGTACATGGTCAGTTCTGGATACTGCAGAAACCAAAATTTTCCCGCATTTGGCATCCGGTCGTTTTTATATGAACCATCGGGTTGGTACAACTACCGGGGGATTCAAAGAATACCAGTTTAAATGGACAGCTCCGGCACAGGGAACAGGACCGGTTACATTTTATTTTGGTTCACTCACATCCAACGACGATCAGTCTTCTTCCGGCGACACTACCTTCCTGAATTCTTATGTGATAGCAGAAGGTTCAACTACAGGAATACCGACAATCAATGGATCAGCTAATTGCCGGATTTATCCAAATCCTGTTCAGGAAAAATTAAATCTGTCTTTTGTACAAACTGAGAACAGCAATGTTTCAGTGAGCTTAATCGCACTTGATGGAAAGCAACAATGGATCCTATTTAATGAAGCAAAAGCTGCCGGTACACATCACTTAAGCTTCAATCTTGCTGGTTTGGTACAGCCTGGTATTTATTTCCTGCGCCTTGAAGGTTCAGGAATAAACCATATTCAGAAGGTACTGGTGTATTAGTTCTTCTGAAATTAAGGGTTCCAGTTTCTTAAAAGCCCTGTGATTTGTTTCACAGGGCTTTTTTTATGGCAAATAATTGATACGTGAAAATCATTGTTGTCCGGGGAAAGTTTTAAAATAAAGTGTTTTGGGCGTTCCCCTGAAGGTAAGCGCACGAGAAGTTAATTTTAAAGCAGCCATCCATCGCGCGTCCTTCATGGGCACCCCCAAATTCATTAACACTTTTATTGCCCAGTCAAACATTGCATGAAAATCGTAAAATGATGAGCAATATGGGTTGAAACACTTACCACAATCAGACTTTTAACACGGAATTGCAAAATATCTTTGAAATCAATTAGTATACCTGAATAGCCGTTCCACCAGGAGTTTTTTCAGGATTAAATTTTGGAGTAAAAATATGAAGCGTATTTTAGAGATGTTGATTTCTACCCGGGCCACTTTGTGGTTGCTGCTGGTATATGCAATAGCAATGGCTGCTGCAACTTTTGTTGAAGAATATTACGATACAGCAACTGCATTCCGATATGTTTACCGGGCAAAATGGTTTGAGTGCATTCAGTTATTACTGGTGGTAAATTTTATCGGGAATATCAAACGGTATAATTTGTTGTCGCGCAGAAAACTTACCGGATTTCTTTTTCACAGCGCATTCATTGTTATTTTACTGGGTGCCGGAGTTACCCGTTATTTCGGGTATGAAGGTTTGATGCATATTCGCGAAAACGAATCTTCTAACCTGGTGATCAGCGAGCAAAAAGTACTGAAAATGATATTGGTTGACGGAACTAACATTATCCGTCGCGAACTTCCCCTGGAAATGAATGAACTGTCCGGTACCGGTGCATTAACACAGGAATTCAGGGTTGGAGGCGAAGATGTTTTGCAAATTCAGCGCAAGGCATTTTTGAATCATGTGGCGGAAGAAATAGTAGAGAATGCCGAAAGCGGAGTGGATTGCATCAAGATGAATGTGTTTGATCAGGGAAAGGAGGCCGATCTGGTAGTGACTGATCATGAAATTTCCCGTAAACATTCGATTCCGGTTTCATTTAACAGTGAAACACCTCATGAAGGATTTCAAATTACAGAACAAAGTGGTAAATATCTGTTGCGATCCTCGCTTGAATTGAAAACAGTAACACTGCCCGAGTTGACCGAAAATTCAATTCCGTCGAATACAGCAGTAGAATTATCCCCCAATACGCAATACAGCACATTAGACAATGCATTCAAGTTTATCTTTCATCAGGGTTTTAAGAAAGCGAAGAAACAATGGGTTGCTACCGATTTAGAATCCAATCAATTTTCGGCTCTGTTGATGGAAGTACAGTATAAAAACAGTTCGCATGAAATACCAGTATTCATAGATCAAAATGGAATTGGTAACTGGCAACATATCAGACTCGATAAACTATCAATGTTATTGGGATACGGTGAAAGGGAAATTCGGTTGCCCTTCGCCTTGCGTTTGAATGATTTCAGTATGGAACGCTATCCGGGTTCGAATTCACCCTCTTCCTATGCAAGCGAAGTTACCATTCTTGACAAACGTGCGAATCAACCGACAGACTATCGGATCTACATGAATCATATTCTGGATTATGATGGTTTTCGCTTTTTTCAATCGTCTTACGACAAAGATGAGAAAGGAACCGTACTTTCTGTCAACCATGATTTTTGGGGCACCTGGATAACCTATTTCGGATATTTTTTACTGGCTCTTGGTTTTGTATTCACCCTTTTCAATAAGAATTCACGCTTTCAGCAATTGAGCCGAAGCATTCGTGAAATTCGCCGGATCCGCATGCAAAAGGTAACCATCGTGCTGGTGTTACTTCTGGGTTTTGGAAGTTGGGCCAGTGCAGCTGATGTTGTATTGAAACCGGTAAGTCCGGTACATATTGACAAACTAAGCAAACTCATTGTACAAACATACGATGGCCGTTCAGAGCCATTGCATACTTTATCGTATGAAGTGATGCATAAAATTGCGCGCAAAGATGTGTTTGAAATGGAAGGAAAGGGACGGATGGATGCCATGCAGGTAATGATGGATATGTTACTGAATCCCCAATACTGGAAAAGTCAGAAGATCATTTATGTGCGCGAAAAATCTGTAGCCGATCAATTGGGCATTTCAGGCAAGTATGCCTCTTATCTTGATCTGGTGGATAGTACGGGTACCCCAAAATTGAATCGTTTTGCCGAAGAAGCATTTCGTAAAAAAGGTTCAGAGCAAAATAGTTTCGATAAAGAAGTTATCAAGGTCGGTGAACGCCTTGAAATTTTGATCATGCTTACACAAGGTTCTTTGTTACGAATTTTTCCCGAACCGGTGAGCAACAGCAAGCAATGGATCAGTTGGGATAATCCGGCTGCGCAAATAGTGGTTAACGATGTGTATCACTTATCGGAGGAATACCAAATACCGCAATTCAATTACAATAACCTGATGGGTGCTTACCTGAGTGCTGTGTACCAGGCAACTTCAACCAATGATTACAGCAAGGCAGATAAAATACTCGAATACATTTACCAGATTCAGCGGAGCAGCAACCTGGCTTCTGTAATTCCAAGCGAGAATCAGGTCAGCCTGGAATTGTTTTATAACAAGACGCAGATCTTTTCTTTTCTACGGAATGTATATGGTTTGCTGGCTGTGTTTTTATTGATTCTGGCCTATGCCGAGAATTTTCGTGAAAAAAGAAACAAATGGATTTCAGGCTTGCTGAATGTATTTCTTTTCGGGTTGGCCCTGGCATTTTTATACCACACTTTTGGATTGGTGTTGCGTTGGTATCTGGCCGGGCATGCACCCTGGAGCAATGGCTATGAAGCATTGTTGCTAATAGGTTGGGCAGGCATTCTGGCCGGATTTACGTTTATCCGTTTTTCTAAAATCCCATTGGCTGCAACCGCATTGCTCGCATTTTTCACCTTAATGACGGCAGGTCACAGCAGTTATGATCCGCAAATAACAAACCTGCAACCGGTTTTGAAATCGTATTGGCTCATCATTCATGTTGCTACGTTGACGATCAGCTATGGCTTTTTGGGATTGGCATTTATTTTGGGATTGTTTACTTTAACTTTATACCTCTTTAAAAACAAGCAAAACGAAACTTTATTAAATCTGCGCATTCGCGAATTGGCAAACATCAACGAAATGAATGTGACTATTGGTTTGATACTGGCAACACTCGGTACATTTCTGGGTGGTGTGTGGGCTAACGAATCTTGGGGGAGATACTGGGGATGGGATGCCAAGGAAACCTGGGCACTGATTATTACCATCGTTTATTCGGTGGTGGTGCATTTGCGTTTGGTGGATGCATACCGTGGAGATTATTTTTTCTCGGTAGGTGCTGTCGTTGGTTTTGGAAGTGTATTGATGACCTTCATTGGCGTAAATTATTATCTTTCAAAAGGCATGCACAGTTATGGAGGTGGAGAAACTCCTGTATTCCCGTTATGGGCATGGTTGATGATTGTGGCCGTTATCACGTTGATCATGGCTGCATGGAAGAAAGAAAAAGCATTGCGAAATGCAGACTCCCCAGCTTTGTCGACTCATGAAAATCACAATGAAAATTAAATCCGAAATAATGCGTTTATCCATGCAAAAAATACTAAGTCTCTTTGTGTTTACGATGACTCTTTGGAGCTGCAACTCAACGCAACCTGAATCGCTGATGACTACGGATCCGAATGTACATAAGGTTCTTGTGCTCGAACAAATTCATACCACTCAATATACGTACCTGCTCGTAAATGAAGCAGGGGATGAAGTTTGGCTCGCATTGCCGAAAACGGAAGTGAAAATAGGAGAGGTGTATTACTACACCAATGCCATGTTGATGCAAGATTTTCCAAGCAAAGAGCTGGGAAGGGTTTTTAATCAGATCTTGTTTGTACAGGGAGTTTCTGAAACCCCTCCAGCCCTCCAGCCAATGGCCTTACCAGCAATTCAGGAGCCTGCACATAACCCGCATGCTGAAAGCGAGCTACATCCTGAAGTCAAAATGGATGTTAAACTCAATACTGATCCACAGGCCATCACAATTGCCGCCTTGCTAAGCAGTCCGGAAAAGTTTGCCGGAAAACAAATTTCCATTCAAGGCAAGGTAACCAAATTTAATGCGCAGATTATGGGCAGAAACTGGATCCATATTCAGGATGGAACGGCATCCGGTGAGAATTTTGATTTAACCATTACTACACAGGAAATCGTACAACTTGAACAGGTATATACGTTTGAGGGTATCATTTCGGTGAACAAAGATTTTGGGTCCGGATATCAGTATGCCATCATTCTGGAAGATGCCAAGGTGAAGTAGTAATGTTTAACTGAAATCAGATAAAGCCTTGCATGAACTAAACAATATTAAAGTAACCCTCATTAGGTAAATAGGGTAATTGGTGAGACCAACTACACGGAATCAGCTCTCTTATTTGGTATTAAGCGTAATAAACGGCACCATCATTTCTTCCATACTGATTCCTCCATGCTGAAAAGAATTGGAATAGAGTTTTACATGGTAATTGAAATTGTTGGGATAAGCCATAAAATCATTGTTTGTGGCAAATACATAGCGGGTGCTCATGTTTTGTTTAGGTAAGAAAGCTTCTTCCGGATTCTTCACCGTAAATAATTCACTCTCGTCGTAATTCAGGTTGCGGCCTTGCTTGTAACGCAGGTTGGTGCTGGTACTGCGATCGCCGATAATTTTAACCGGATTTTGTACACGGATGGAGCCGTGATCTGTGGTTAGAATAATACGCGCCTTTTTTTGAATAATGCGTTTGATGGCATCAAAAAGGGGAGAGTGTTCAAACCACGAAACGGTAATGCTGCGATATGCCGCTTCATCTTCGGCTAATTCTTTCATCACATTCATCTCAGTGCGGGCATGACTCAGCATATCCACAAAATTGTATACGATTACATTCAACGGATTGTTGAATAAATTGGGAATCTGATCTACCAGATTTCTCCCGGCATCGAGGTTGGTCACTTTGGTGTAAGAGAACTTTTCTTTGTATCCCAGGCGTTGCAATTGATGTGCAAGCAATTCTTCTTCGTATTTATTTTTTCCTTCGTCTTCCTCTTCATCCACCCATAAATCAGGATGTATTTTATCGATCTCTGAAGGCATGATCCCTGCAAAGAAGGCGTTTCGGGCATAATGCGTCGTAGTGGGTAAAATGGTCAGGTATGTCTCTTCCTGTTCAATATTCATGTATTCGGCCAGAATGGGTTGAACCATTTTCCATTGATCGTAGCGAAAATTATCGAGCATGATCAGAAACACAGGAGCATCACTTTTTAAGGCAGGCAACAACATACGTTTAACCACGGTATGACTCATTGGTGGCGTTTGTGCATCGGGTTTGCGCAGGTATTGAATATAATTTTTCTTGACAAATTTGGCCCATCCGCGGTTGGCTTCATTCTTTTGCATCGATAGTATTTCATCCATGCCGGTATCCGGGCTCGACGCCAGTTCCAGCTCCCAATACACCAGTTTTTTGTACAAATTAGACCAGGCCTCATAATCCAGATCGTCGCTGATTTCCATGCTGATATTACGGAATTCCTGTTGATAATTTTGCGCGGTCTTTTCGGTAACCAGTCGTTTGTTTTCCAGCAATTTTTTAATCGAAAGAAGGATTTGATTGGAGTTTACCGGCTTGATCAGGTAATCGTCGATCTTACTGCCAATCGCATCTTCCATGATATGTTCTTCTTCGCTTTTGGTAATCATAACCACCGGTGTATCCGGATGTAGCGCTTTGATCATAGACAGGGTTTCGATTCCCGACAAACCAGGCATGTTTTCGTCGAGAAAGATTACATCGAAATGGCTGTTTTTTACAGCATCAATGGCATCCAGACCGCTCGTTACTTTTTCTACATCGTATCCTTTGTTGTTCAGAAAAAGGATATGCGGTTTCAGCAAATCAATTTCATCATCAGCCCAGAGAATACGTGCATTTTTCATAAAGGATATACTATGTTTGTGGTTACGAAGGTAAACGTATAAATCAGTTTTTAAGTGCAGCCTCACATTCACAAAAAGAAAATAATCAACGATCCGGTTTACGGCTTTGTTACCATTCCTGCAGGACTGATTTTTGAACTCATTGAACATCCGTTGTTTCAGCGATTGCGTCGCATCAAACAACTCGGGTTAACCAATATGGTTTATCCGGGAGCGCTGCATACCCGCTTTCAGCATGTGATTGGTGCCATGAGCCTGACTGTACAGGCAGTAGATACATTGCGTTCAAAAGGAGTGGAGATTACCGATGCGGAGGCCGAAGGAGTCTTTGCTGCCGTATTGTTGCACGATATGGGACATGGTCCATACTCCCACACACTAGAACATGTATTGATCCGCCATGTGGATCATGAAGAAATTTCGCTGGCCTTTATGCAATACCTCAACAGGGAATTCAAAGGCCGGTTGGATTTAGCCATTCAGATTTTCACCAATAAGTATCACAAACTTTTTTTACACCAACTGGTTTCCGGACAATTGGATATGGATCGCCTCGATTACCTCCGCCGCGACAGTTTTTACACCGGTGTACAGGAAGGAGTTATCGGACACGACCGCATTATCAATATGCTGCATGTAAAGCAGGGAGAACTGGTGATTGAGGAAAAGGGTATTTATTCCATCGAAAAATTCCTTATTGCCCGTCGGCTCATGTATTGGCAGGTTTACCTTCACAAAACAGTGGTGGCAGCCGAAACACTTTTGATACGCATACTGGAGCGTGCTGTATATCTCGCTGCAAGAGACGAAACCTTATTTGCTACACCTGCATTCCATTCTTTTCTGTACCATCCTGTACAGCGCGAAGAATTTTTTCAGGACGATAAGAACTTATTGCAATTCAGTCAACTCGATGATGATGATGTTTTTGCATCGATCAAAGTCTGGACATCTCATTCCGACAAGGTGCTTTCATCGCTGTGCAGCCAATTACGCAACCGGCAGCTTCCCAAAACAGAAATCAGCCATGAACCCTTTTCGCAGGAAAGGGTAGATGCGTTAATTGCTGAAGTTGCTGTTAAACAAGGAATCAGTAAAGAAGAAGCCCGTTATTTTGTGTTTACCGACAGTGTGATGAATAAAGCGTATAGTCCTGATGGTTTTACCATTCAGGTGGCTTACCGCGATGGCCGGATACTTGATATTACCAGTGCTTCCGACCAATACAATATCTCTGCACTGGCTAAGCCCGTAACGAAATACTTTTTATGTTATCCTAAAAAATGATAACTTGCCCGGCTATTAAAAATTCGGAAAACTGAATGCAAGTAACTGTAGCCGAGTTGGCTAAGATATTAAACGGGGATATAATCGGTGATCAAAATGCCACGGTTTCAAAGGTGGCACGTATTGAGGATGGAGAAGCAGGCGCATTGTCGTTTCTTTCCAACCCAAAATACGAACCGTACTTATATGAAACAAAGTCCACAGTGGTCATTGTAAACCGTACTTTCGTTCCATCAAAACCAACCCTGGCCAACCTGATCAAGGTGGATGATGCCTATGCGGGTTTTACTTTTTTACTCGAAAAATTCTCGAATAAAATGGCTGGTAAGACCGGCGTTCATGATACTGCAGTAGTTGCAGGGTCTTCAAAACTGGCTCCTGATGTGTATGTGGGCGAATTGACCTGTATAGCCGATAATGTAACCATCGCTGAAGGAACAGTCATATATCCGCAGGTTTATATCGGAGAAGGATCGAAGCTGGGTAAAAATTGCATCCTCTATCCCGGTGTGCGCATCTATCACGATACGATTATCGGAGACAATTGCATCCTGCATGCAGGTGTGGTAATTGGAGGCGACGGATTTGGATTTGCCCCCCTGGCCGATCGATCCTACCGCAAGATTCCCCAAACCGGTAATGTGATCATTGAAGACGATGTAGAAATGGGATCCAACACCACAGTGGATCGTGCAACCTTGGGCAGTACCATCATTCGCAAAGGTGTGAAACTGGATAACCTGGTACAGGTGGCGCATAACGTTGAAATAGGTGAGCATACCGTCATTGCTTCACAATCCGGAATTGCCGGCAGTACCAAAATCGGTAAGTATTGTGTGGTTGCCGGACAAGTTGGCTTTGGAGGGCATCTGACCATTGCCGACGGCAGTATATTCGGCGGGCAAACCGGCGTTACAGGCAATATTACCAAACCCAACGAAAAATGGCTGGGATTCCCTGCAACAGAATATGGCAAAATTATCCGTTCTTATGCCATGTTCAAACATCTCCCCGATTTAGAGAAACGCATTAGTGCACTCGAGAAAAATCAAACATTCAAATGAAACAAAATACGATAAAGAAAGCAGTGAGTTTAAGTGGTGTGGGATTGCATACCGGGGTTGAAGTAACCCTCACATTCAATCCGGCACCTGAAAATCACGGTATAAAATTTCAGCGCATTGATTTATCCGGTCAACCTGTGATTGAAGCTGATGTCGACAATGTTACCGATACATCACGGGGTACCACACTCGAAAAAAACGGAGGTAAAGTAGCTACCGTTGAACATGTAATGGCGTCACTGGCCGGGCTCGAAATTGATAATTGCATGGTGCATATCAATGCCGAAGAAACTCCGATAATGGATGGCAGTGCGCGGTATTTTATCAAAGCATTGAAAGATGCCGGGATACAGGCACAGGATGCCGACCGTGAATATTTTACCATCCCGCAGAATATTTATTACAACGAACAGGATCGTTCGGTAGAAATGATCGCTATGCCGCTCGATGATTATCGCCTGACAGTAATGGTAGATTATAATTCACCGGTATTGGGAAGTCAGCATGCCTCAATAACCAGTCTCAAAGAATTTGAAAGCGATATTGCTTCCTGCCGTACCTTTTGTTTTCTGCACGAGTTAGAGATGTTGTATAACAACAACCTCATTCGTGGAGGCGATCTCAACAACGCCATTGTAATTGTAGATCGCGTGATTGAAGATGAAGAACTGGAACAACTGGCCAAAATGTTTGATAAGCCAAAAGTAGAAGTACGCAAAGAAGGCATTCTGAACAATGTGGATTTACGTTTTCACAACGAACCCGCACGGCATAAACTACTCGATTTAATTGGCGACCTTGCTCTGATTGGAACACCCATCAAAGCGCAGATCATGGCTGCACGGCCGGGGCATGCGGCTAACGTTGCTTTTGGGAAAAAGATCAAAGCACTGATCAAGAAAACCCGAAGCAATGTAAACGTCCCCAAATACGATCCCAACCGCGAACCGGTTTTCAACACACAGCAGATTTCTAATTTTCTTCCACATAAATATCCTTTTCTGTTAGTCGATAAAATCATCGACATGGGCAAAACCCACGTTACGGCAATCAAGAATGTAACAGTGAATGAACCGTTTTTTCAGGGACATTTTCCCGGAAATCCGGTAATGCCTGGTGTACTGATCATTGAAGCCATGGCGCAGGCCGGTGGTGTAATGGTACTGTCGCAGGTAGAAGATCCGGAAAATTATACCACCTTGTTTATGAAGATCGATAATGCCAAGTTTAAAGAAATGGTTCGCCCGGGTGATACATTGATCCTTAAACTCGAAATGATTACCCCTGTTCGCCGTGGTGTTTGCGTGATGCGCGGATTGGCCTTTGTAGGAGAAAAGTTGGTATGTGAAGCAGAACTGATGGCTCAGGTTGCTAAAAAATAATTCTAACGAACAAACAAGTTATTCATGATTCAATCGCTCGCATATATTGATCCTCAGGCCAAGGTTGCACCCAATGTGGTGGTTGAGCCGTTCACCGTTATTCATAAAAATGTAGTAATCGGTGAGGGATCCTGGATTGGTTCCAATGTTACCATTTTTCCCGGCGCACGCATTGGAAAGAATTGCCGCATTTTTCCGGGAGCAGTAATTTCTGCAGTACCACAGGATTTAAAATTCGATGGTGAAGAAACCACGGTTGAAATTGGCGACAATACAACCATTCGCGAATGCGTTACCATCAATCGCGGTACAGTCGACAAGCATATTACCAAAGTGGGCAGCAATTGTTTGCTGATGGCCTATGTGCATCTGGCACACGATGTCATCATCGGAGATCACGTAATCATTGCCAATGGAGTGCAGGCGGCCGGACATGTAGAAATAGAAGACAATGCACGGATCGGAGGACTCTCAGCCATTCATCAGTTTGTTAAAATTGGCCGGCATGTAATGATCGAAGGCGGATCAATGGTAAGCAAAGATGTGCCTCCGTTTATTAAAGCCGGACGATATCCATTGTCGTATGAGGGAGTAAATTCCATTGGACTTCGTCGCAGCGGATTTGCACCCGAAAAAATCAACGAAATACAAGACATCTACCGTGTGCTTTTTGTGCACAATACCAATATCAGCAAAGGATTAAAGATTGTTCAGGCCAGTATGAATGCTTCATCCGAACGCGACGAAATTCTCGATTTCCTTCGCAGATCAGAACGTGGAGTGATGAAAGGTTTTCAAATGCGTAAAAGTTAAAAGCGCATGGAACTGCAATTGCAAGACGTGGGTAAACGGTTTAACCGGCAATGGCTGTTTCGCAATATTTCTTTCCATATTCCTTCCGGATCAGCTTGTGCTATTACCGGTCCGAACGGTAGCGGAAAGTCCACCTTGTTACAAATTATCTATCAGTATGTAGTACCAACTGCAGGATCGGTTAAGGCAAAAATCAACGATCTGGAAATCACACCCGAAGAATTGGTTGCCCGGTCGGCTTTTGTTTCGCCCTATCTGGAATTACCCGAAGAACTTACCCTGATGGAATTATTGAAATTTCATTTCAGCATGCGGCAGGGAACCGAATCGGATTGGAATGCCATTGTATCGGATTGTGGTTTGGCGGGAAGTGAGAACAAAATCATCCGTTATTTTTCTTCCGGTATGAAGCAACGGTTGAAACTGGCATTAGCATTTAATCATGCAGGCAATCTGATTCTACTTGATGAACCCTGCACCAACCTCGATCAGCAGGGAGTGAACTGGTACCTGAAGATGATTGAACGTGTACGCAACAGGCAAACCATATTGGTGGCCAGCAACCAGGAAGTTGAATATGGTTTTTGCAACCAGCAAATTCAGGTAATTGCTTAATTAGGGTCATATAACTTTTATCTTGAAACAATTACTTGCGAAGTAAGAGCTGCATATTTAAGCATAATGTTCATACGGAGGGGGACCGGCCTTATAGTTTTGACGTAGCATTCGAGCGTTTCAAAGATGCGCTGGGACTAGTAAGCAATCCGTAAAACTGCGCAGGCCAAGCGGGGGGCGTGATTCGGGTTGTGTGGCCTTTGGAGCGCGTAGAATGCAAGGAGAAACTATACAGCCTTGAATTTCTTTGCTTACTTTCTTTTTTCAAGAAACTGCGAAGCAATCAGCGAGGCCATTAAAAATAAACATCACGAGCTAAAGAAAGTGAGTGCGGTTTGGGGCGCATAGCCCCAAGGGATAATTTGAATATATTGTATTATGTGATTTGGAATCTAAGTGTTTAATACAAATGATTAAGAAATATGCAGTTGCTTTAGCAGCCATAAAGAGGTAATATTTATCACTCCTGTACATCAAAATTTGCTTTATTTTCGCAGCCTGAACTTTAAAAATACTTTAACCCCAATAGCATGAACGGATTTTTTAATGTCCCTGTACCGGTAAACGAACCGGTTTTGAATTACGCTCCCGGAAGCAAAGAACGTACTGAATTGAAAGCAGCATTGGCTGAGGCAAGAGCCAAAGTGATAGATATTCCGATGTATATCGGAGGGCAGGAAATACGCAGTGGAAAAACCATGGAAATTCGTCCTCCGCACGATCATCAACATGTGTTGGGTCAGTTTCATATCAGCGATGCTACGCATGTTACTCAGGCCATTGATGCGGCTTTAGCAGCAAAAGCAAAATGGGAAGCTTTGTCGTGGGAGCAACGTGCTGCAATTTTTCTTAAAGCAGCAGAACTGATTGCCGGTCCATACAGGGCAAAGTTAAATGCTGCAACCATGCTGGGCCAGAGTAAAAATGCTTACCAGGCTGAAATTGATTCGGCTTGCGAAATCATCGACTTTCTGCGGTTCAATGTATTTTATATGACGCAGATTTATAACGACCAGCCTCAATCGGCAAAAGGAATCTGGAATCGCCTGGAATACCGTCCGCTGGAAGGATTTATATACGCACTTACTCCATTCAATTTTACTGCAATTGCGGGAAATCTGCCTACATCGGCAGCCATGATGGGCAATGTGGTGGTTTGGAAACCGGCCAATACGCAGGTGTATGCGGCGCAGGTACTGATGGAGATCTTTACCGAAGCCGGAGTTCCTGCCGGAGTCATCAATCTGATTTATCCTTCGGGTCCGGTAGCCGCTGAAGTTGTTTTTAACCATGCCGATTTTGCCGGGATCCATTTTACCGGATCAACCGGAGTATTCCAAAGCATCTGGAAAACCATCGGCAACAATATTCATAAATACAAAACGTATCCGCGCATTGTAGGTGAAACTGGAGGAAAGGATTTTATACTCATTCATCAATCAGCTGATGTGGATGTTTGCAATACAGCCATTGTGCGTGGGGCATTCGAATACCAGGGACAGAAATGCTCAGCTGCATCGCGTGCTTATGTGCCCGATAATTTGTGGCCGGCGTTGAAAGAAAAACTCATTGCCACTGTGAAGACACTAAGGATGGGACCTACCGAAGATTTCTCCAATTTTGTAAATGCGGTGATCGACGAGAAATCATTCGATAAGCTGGCCGGATATCTGGATGCGGCAAAGAAGGATCCATCGTGTGATATCATTGTGGGTGGCGGCTACAATAAAACAGAAGGATGGTTTATCGAACCAACCATCATTGTAACCACCGATCCGAAATATACCACCATGTGTGAAGAACTGTTTGGTCCGGTATTGACATTGTATGTATACGAAGCCGGCAAATTCGATGAAGCTTTGGACCTGGTAAATTCAACTTCGGAATATGCATTGACAGGAGCAATTATTTCGCAGGATCGGTATGCCATTGAGCAAGCCACCTGGAAACTGCGCAATGCTGCCGGCAACTTTTATATCAACGATAAACCAACCGGTGCTGTAGTGGGCCAACAACCTTTTGGAGGAGCCAGAGCAAGCGGAACCAACGACAAAGCAGGTGCCATGCAAAACCTGATGCGTTGGGTAAGCACACGCACGATCAAAGAAACTTTTACACCTCCAACAGATTACCGCTATCCGTTTTTGGAAGCTGAATAAAAAACTTCAAGGGTATATAGCTGTGAATTTTTATCGGAATATTTAATTTTGCTCAACCGTTCTTTGAGCAAAACAGATTGGTAGCGTGTCCCGCGAGGGAGCGGGAAGGTTGTGGGTTCATTGAAATAGAATAAAATATATTCGGGGTGATACAGCAAGGTAGCGTGTCCCGCGAGGAAGTGGGAAGGTCGTGGGTTCATTGAAATAATAAAGAAATATTAGTTCGGGGTGTAGCGCAGCCTGGTAGCGTGCTTGCATGGGGTGCAAGAGGTCGTGGGTTCGAATCCCGCCACCCCGACCAATAAAACCAAAATCGCAGATTCAGACTTTGATGTTTCGTCAACATACACGCATTTAACTCCGAAGCATCCCTTATAGTCTCCGCCAAAACCGGTACCTTTGCGCCGTGAATTATTTACGGGCAGAAAAAATCAGCAAGCATTACGGTGACCGGACTCTTTTTGAAGATCTTACATTAAGTATAGAACAGGGACAAAAAATAGCCCTCATTGCCCGCAATGGAACGGGTAAAACCAATTTACTCAATATTCTTACCGGCAAGGAAACAACCGATTCGGGTTCTGTGGTAGTCAGCAAAGACATTACCATGGCTTACCTCGAGCAGGATCCAACCTTTCCGGATGGACTCTCGGTTTGGGATGCGCTCTTTAACAGCAACAACGAATTGCTCAACGCAGTTGCGGTGTACGAGAAAATACTGGAAGAAACCGAACACGATCACGGAACCGCTGCCATGGCCAGATTACAGGCGGCTATGGAAGACATGGACCGTTTGCAGGCATGGGACTATGAAACGCGTATTCGCCAGATCCTTTCCAAACTCAATATTCACCATTTTGAACAACTGGTAAATTCGCTCAGTGGCGGACAACGCAAGCGACTGGCGCTGGCAAAGATTTTGATCCTGCAACCCGATCTGGTGATTCTGGACGAACCAACCAATCATCTTGATCTGGAAATGATTGAATGGCTCGAAGGTTACCTGAAGAGTGCCGACATGGCTTTGCTGGTGGTAACCCACGACCGGTATTTTCTGGATGCCGTATGCAACGAAATCATTGAGATGGATAACGGTATTCTGCATTATCACCGTGGAAATTATGCGTACTATCTGGAGAAGAAAGCAGACAGAGAGTTTCGTGAAGGCCGTGAAGTGGAGAAGGCCCGAAACTTGTTACGCAAAGAACTGGAATGGATGCGGCGTCAACCCAAGGCGCGCGGAACGAAATCTAAATCACGCATCGAAGCATTTTACGAAACGCAGGAAAAAGCATCTAAAAAAGTAGTCGATAAAAAAGTAGAGCTGAGTATTAAAATGCAACGTATGGGGTCGAAGATTCTGGAGTTGCAACATGTGAAGAAAAGTTATACCAATGGTGATCGGGTACAAAATATTGTGAATGATTTTTCCTATATCATGAAACCCGGCGAACGCATTGGAATCATTGGGCGGAATGGAATTGGTAAATCTACCTTTCTGAATATGGTGATGGGACTCGAACAACCCGACGGTGGACACATTTCAAAAGGAGAAACCATTGTGTACGGGTATTACTCGCAAGAGGGGTTGCAATGGAAGGATGATAAGCGGGTGTTGGAAGTGGTTACCGATATTGCCGAATATATTCAATTGGAAAAAGGTGAAAAGTTAACTGCTTCCCAATTGTGCAAGCGCTTTCTTTTTGATGATAAGATGCAGCATACTTTTGTTTCTAAATTAAGCGGAGGCGAGAAGCGCAGACTTTATCTCCTGACTATATTGATGAAGAATCCGAACATGCTGATTCTGGATGAACCTACCAATGATCTCGACATAGATACCCTCAATGTATTGGAAGATTTTCTGGAAACGTTCAGGGGATGTTTACTGATTGTAACACATGACCGCTATTTTATGGATAAGCTGGTAGATCACCTTCTGATATTTGAAGGCGATGGAATCATCCGCGATTACAATGGGAACTACCAGGATTTTTTGATGGAGAAGGATCAGCTGAAAGAACAGGCTTCTCAGGTCAGGCAGCAAGACCGGCAGGATGCCAAGGTGACTGAAACCAAAGTGGAAATCAAGTCTAAGAACAGTAAACCCACGTTTAAGGAGCAAACCGAATTCAAGGAATTGGGCCATGAAATAAAAGGGCTGACACAGGAAAAAGAGGAAATCGAACGGGCATTGCTTCAACCTGAAATGCATTATGAAGAAATTGCAACCAAAGCCGGTAGGCTTGAAACCATCAAGCAATTGCTGGATGAAAAGGAAGTACGATGGCTCGAGTTGGAAGAGCGCATCAATGGTTAATTACTAACGGTCGCTCGGGTTGCTCAATACATCGCTTTTTAACAGGCGTGTCGACGATAAAGTGCCATCTTTCATCATCACCACTACATAATATACACCTGCAGGCAAGTTCGAAATATCAAGCGGTATTTTATTTAAGCCTTCAGATACGCCGTGTGTACGCATCATTTCTTTACCATTCGCATCCATTACCAATACCGAAGAAATATTACCTTCAGCATCCTGCAGGTTTACATTGACAAAACTGCTTGCCGGATTCGGATTTAAAATAATGGATTTTACCGGTGGAGTAGTTGGTGCTTCGAGTAATCCTTTTGACACAGGTTGTGCCGGTGTAGATCCCAAATTCACCGAACCTTTAATAGCTCCGCTCTCGCGGTCGATTACCTTGTAATTTCCATTCAGGTTTCCATCGTAAGTAATTTCACCATTTTCATTCACGGTACCATATCCAACAATATTGTTGTATTGATCGAACAGAATAACCTGACGGCTGTTGCTGGAGGCAATAGGTGCTACTGGAGGTTGACTGCTAATGGAAGCCTGATAAATTAGATCAATGGAATAACCACTCAGGGTTTCGTTTTGTGTATTGGTTATAATAATTTCCGGAGCCAACTCCATCAGCGATTCATTTCCCCAGTAAGTTTTGCGGTATTCGGTTTGATCGGCTTGCGGATGTGCCACAAGGATGAAGCGTCCGGCTTGCAGGTTGTTTACCTGAAACTCACCGTTCTTATTTGTGCGGGCCACATATTGTATCGCACCTTCAGCATTGTTATCAGCTGCAATAAGTTCAACCAGTGCACCTTCAACCGGATCGTTTCCAGCCCTGACCACACCCATTAAGGAACTCGGTATATTTTTTTGTTGCTCCGGATTTTGAACACGAACCTGACGGGTTATTGATTTCGAACATCCTTCGGCTTCCAGGGTTAATTGCACAGTATAATCACCCGGTTTAGCATAGGTATGAGCAGGGGAAGAAGAAAGCGAATAATGACCATCACCAAATTCCCAACGATATCCGCGGATATTTTCGGCCACAGAGAAATTGGTAAATTCCAATTGTCCGGAATAGGAAGTGAAATAATCAAAAGCAACATCACAATCGTTTGAGAGTTCCGGCTTGCTTTCAGATTTATTAACCTTTTCTTTATCGGAAGTTGATTTTACAGGAATTAAAACCGAGGTAGAGTTTGCTTGAGTTTTTTGGTCGAAAGCAGCATTTGTACGAGGTGCAGGCTTTTTCGATTGATGTTTAAATCCTGCAGTTTGTAAAGTTATTGATGCTTGTGTAGCAATTGACGATACTCCTGCGTAATTAGAAGCAGAAGAAGCAGTCGGTTGATTAGCATGCTGGAAAGAATTAGAATGAGTTGCTGCAAATTCCGAGGTTGCAGAAATCGACTGATTCAGTTCCTGTTGTGGTTGAGTTGCGGTTTCCGGTGTATGAACCGACATTCCGAAATACAGTCCCAGCATAGCCAGTCCTGCAGTTGTTGTGATGATTAAAATACGATACAGCCCGTACCATTTCAACAAACGGCTTTTGCGGGAATGTATGGTCTGGAGCAATTCCATATCCGGAGGTTCGGAATAGCCCTCCAGCTTTTGCCTGACCAGTTCATCAAACATATTTGGGTTCTTAGGATTCATATCGGGAAACGTTATTAGTTTTGAGTAATTGTATTAAATAATTGCGGGCGCGGGATAATTGAGATTTACTGGTTCCTTCAGAAATGCCAAGCATTTCGCCTATTTCATTGTGTTGAAATCCTTCAATAGCATACAAGTTGAATATGGTACGGTATCCATCTGGCATTTGCTGCACACTGGCCATCATTTCCTGAGCAGACATATGACTGACCACCTGATTGTCGAAGCCCAGGTCGTAGGCATTATCAATGTCGGTTTCACTCTTGAACTTGAGGTTCTTCTTGTAATGTTTTAATGATGTGTTGATCACAATACGTTTTATCCATCCTTCAAACGACCCTTCACCTTTAAACGATTGCAGGTTGACAAAAACCTTCAGAAAAGAATCCTGTAAAATATCCTGGGCATCTGTACGGTTACGCGCGTACCGCATACATACTCCCATCATTTTACCTGCAAACCTGCGGTATAACTCATTCTGAGCCAATGTATCCTGTTGGATGCACCGCCGGATGAGATCAACTTCAGGTATTTCCTTGGCAGGTTTCAATAGGTCAATTTAATTAGAAGATTCCATTTCATATATGGTGGTTGCGTCAGTTTACAGTCTAATTTTTACGAAGGACATGCAACTGATTTCAACCGGATGAGTCTTATTATGCGGAAGTTATGTACTTTTGATTTAATATACAGCATATTATGAATAAATTAATACTTTTTATCGGACTTGGTTTGACTTCATTTACAACCGTAAAAGCGCAAACAGTGCTTACCCGAAGCGACTTTGGGCAAATCGGTGATTCTATCCGTTACGAAGCCGATACTACCATTACTTCCGGTGCATTAAATGTTGGTTCAGCAGGAGTGTCACAAACCTGGAATTTTACTTCCGGGTTCACAGCTGAATTGACTGATCTGGCCGTGTTCAGGGATCCCAGTGCAAATCCTTCGGCTCCTGCAGGAACGAATATTTCAGTTTTCAGCAAACTGGAAGGGGTATTCGATTTTCAGGTAGATAGTCAGGTGGTTCGTAATCTTCGCGCAAATCCGTTGGGAGGACCCGATCTGGCATTTCGCATCATGGATTTTCCAATGACCTATGGAAAACAATTTGCCGATTCGGTGCAACTTGGATTTAAAGGAGCCGGCGCCGACTTTAATTTTCCGCAGGTTGATTCGGTTTGGTATAAAATCGATGTTATTAACCGCGTGCATTGCGATGCATACGGAAGCCTGACCACGCCGAAGGGAACATACAATGTATTGCGTGTTAGAAATAAAAATGAACAGAAAATTACCGTACTGGGTAAAGGATTGATTACACTCTATCAATGGGTACCGTTGTACAACCAGAATAATGTTGAAAATATTTATACTTATCTGGGCAACAATGCAAAGTATTTTGTCGCAAAATGTGTTGCCGACTCTGCAGGTAATGTGCGTGCTTTTTCGTATCAATCCCACCTTACACAGCCATCAACCGGTCTTGCATCGACCGCAACTCAAAGCAGTTTTGTGGATGTATATCCAAATCCAGCCAACGATCAACTCTTTTTGCAATTCCAAGCCGCGCCTGAAAAAGTGCAGATTGAACTGACAGATGTAACCGGTAGGATAATGGAGCAACGTTTTGTGATCCTCGGGGGTCTTTTATCTGTCGATATCAGGGAAATTCCTTCAGGCCTCTATTTCTGTAAGGTAAGTGGAAACGATTTTTCCGAAACCCATAAGGTATTGATCCGCAAATAATTCAAATTGATTTCAGGCGGTAAAGAAGCACAGGTACGTTCATAGGCCTGTGCTTCTTTTATTTTTGGCTCGTTCAAGCAGAGGCCATTTCGAATATTTCTTCCCGTTTTGAACCTATGTATAAATGCGGTATTTTCGCACCTCAATCAAAAGCTAGTATGCGCACCAATCACGAAATAGATTACCGGATCATGGGTAATGAGATGCAATGTGTAGAAATTGAACTCGACCCGCAGGAGACTGTAATGGCAGAGCCGGGCAGTTTTATGATGATGGACAGTCAGGTTGAAATGCAAACGGTATTTGGTGATGGTTCACAACAACAAGGTGGCTTGCTGGGTAAATTGTTCTCGGCCGGAAAGCGCTTACTTGTTGGAGAAAATCTGTTTACCACGGCTTACACCAATAATGGCATCGGGAAAAAACGAGTAACCTTTGCTTCTCCTTATCCCGGAAAAATCATACCACTTGATTTGTCTTCGCTGGGAGGAAAAATAATTTGTCAGAAAGATGCCTTTTTGTGTGCCGCTAAAGGAGTGAGTATCGGTATAGAGTTTCAGCGTAAACTGGGAACCGGACTTTTTGGCGGAGAAGGCTTCATCATGGAACGCCTGGAAGGAGATGGAATGGCTTTTGTACATGCAGGGGGACATATCCTGGAAAGAAACCTGCAACCGGGTGAATTGTTACGTGTGGATACCGGTTGTATCGTAGCTTTTACCAAGGACGTACATTACGATATTCAGTTTGTGGGCGGAATCAAGAATACGCTTTTTGGCGGAGAAGGTATGTTTTACGCTACCTTGTCGGGACCCGGTAAAGTTTGGTTGCAAACCTTGCCCATCAGCAGACTGGCCGGTCGTATTCTTTCTTACGGTACAATGGGCAGAAGGGAAGAAGGAAGTATATTGGGTGGATTAGGAAATATTTTCGACGGCGACGGACATTAATCCTTCGTCGTTTAACACATAAAAAATAATAAGAAGCGAAATCAATGGGTCGAGTATTCGAAAAACGTAAACACAAGATGTTTGCACGCTACGCCAAGATGAGCAAAGCTTTCACGCGGATCGGTAAAGAAATTGCCATTGCTGTTAAATCAGGTGGTCCCGACCCCGATGGCAATCCGCGCTTGCGCATGCTTCTGGCCAAGGCCAAGATGGTGAATATGCCAAAGACCAATCTCGATAATGCCATCAAGCGTGCTGTGAACAAAGAAGAAGGCGATTTTGAAGAATTGGTATATGAAGGGAAAGGTCCGCACAGCATTGGATTCATGATAGAAACCGCCACCAACAATCCGAACCGTACTGTAGCCAACCTGCGCAGTTATTTCAACAAAAAGGGTGGAGCATTAGGAGTAAAAGGTTCCATGGAATTTCTGTTTGAACATGTTGGCGAATTTAAAGTAGATGCAACCGGAATTGACCGCGATGAGTTTGAATTAGAAATGATTGATAACGGCGCACAGGAAATTAATTTCGATGAAAACGAAGTATACATTACAACAACTTTCGAAGACTTCGGACGCATGCAAAAAGCGCTGGAGGATAAAAAATTAACTATTCTGAATGCGGAACTGACCCGCGAACCTACCACTCCGGTAGAATTAACTCCTGAACAGGAAGAAGAAGTGAATGCACTCATCGACCAGATAGAAGAAGACGAAGATGTAACCGGAGTTTATACCACGATGGCTTAACCCCTCGTTAATACACAATCAATGCAAGGATTAATTATGGCAGCCCAGCTTATAGCGGGCATTTCAATTTTAGTAATTTTACACGAGCTGGGGCATTTCTGGGCAGCACGTGCTTTTGGAATCAGGGTAGAGAAATTTTATCTCTTTTTTGATGCCTGGGGGTATAAACTCTTTTCGTTTAAAAAGGGCGATACAGAGTGGGGGATCGGATGGTTACCACTTGGGGGATATGTGAAAATAGCCGGCATGATCGACGAGAGCATGGACAAGGAACAAATGGCCAAGCCTGCTGAATCCTGGGAATTTCGCAGCAAACCGGCCTGGCAACGGTTGATCGTGATGGTGGGCGGCGTATTCATGAATGTGGTGGCCGGTATTTTCATTTTTGCTATGCTGACTTATACCTATGGCGAACAACGTACTATCAACAGTTCGCTCAAGCATGGTATCGTACCTTCTGAACTGGCACAAAAAATAGGTTTTCAACCGGGAGATAAACTGGTTTCGGTAAACAATAAACCCATTGTGTACTTCGAAGATGTGTTTGATATAGATGCCTTGATGGAAGCAAATACCATATTTGTGGTAGATCGCAATGGTGAAATGGTTTCTATTTCCTTACCCGAAAATTTTGCAGAACAATTAGCAGATCAGACCAAGGCTGATTTTTTACTTCCCCGTCATACGTTTACCATCAGTGAAATTGCACCCAACAACAACGCAGAGAAGGCCGGTATGCAGGCTCAGGATAAAATTCTGGCGGTAGATAGTGTAGCCGTAAATTTCTTTGATGATTTTCAGAAATTGTTAAAAGGCAAAGCCAATCAACTCGCACAGTTCAGCATTCTGCGCAATACAGATACGCTGTTGTTACCTATTCAGATTGACGGCATGGGTAAAATCGGAGTTGGAGTAAGTGCGGGTGATCTTGAATTTGATTCGGTTGGATATGGATTCTTTGAGTCTTTCCCTAAAGGAATAGACCGGGCTGTACAAACCATTGCCTTGCAGGTAAAAGGTTGGGGTAAAATATTCAGAGGAGATATACCGGCCAATAAAGCCGTGCAGGGGCCGATCGGGATTGCCAAATTCTATGGCGGACAATGGATCTGGAGCCGGTTTTGGTTATTTACGGCTTTGATTTCACTGGGACTTGCCTTCATGAATATTCTGCCAATTCCGGCACTCGACGGCGGACATGTAGTGCTTTTGTTGATTGAAATGATTACCGGAAGAGCCATGAGTATTAAAGCAATGGAATGGATTCAAACCGTTGGCATGGTGATTCTTTTGACGCTGATGGCGCTGATCTTCGGAAACGATATCTGGCAATTGATCAGTAAATAACATGATCTTCTATTAATATTTATTCATAAATCAAAATTTCCCAGAATCATTCAACAGTATATTGGCATTTATCTACATATCTTAATATTCTTGAAGGGGCTTGTCCGCCCCTTAAACCCCGACTATCTTTTTTTCTTAGTCAAAAAAAGATAGCAAAAAAGACAAGCCAAAACAAAGCTCCAGCCGCACATTCCAACGCTTACCCCCGCTGTTTTGGCGGCCCGCCCGCTCAAACCAGAAACTATCTTGGTTAAATTAGAGATTTAATTCTTGATAGCACAAGACGATAGTAAATAATTTCAAAAACTCAACATCAACTGACATCTAAGCTCGCGCAGGCGAGAACCGTTTATTTCTTCAGAGCCGCTGCTGATCTTATCGATTTCGTGATATTGAGTATGGGAATATTTGATCCAACAAACAGCCTGTTTATGGAATTTAAATTGCAGCAATAAGGTGTTTCGTATACCGCTGTGTTGTAAAAGAGCCAAGGCGAATTGTCCGGGAACATCCTGCTCCATCGCATAGATTCTGGCATTATAATCATCCGCCGAAAACAAAGTTGTTCTGCAGGTAAGACTGATCTTTTTATTGGGAGCATGAAATTTGATTTCCTGAAAAATCATGGAACCCCGAATAAACGCCTGAAAATTTTCACGATACCAAACGCACTCTACCCGTGATTTACCGGTAATGTCTTTTGTTAAAGGGTATTGAATTTGTACGCGTACCGAAGTTCTTTGGGTAGGTACAACAGGAATATACGATACCTGTGTCAATGGCTGGTTGATCATTTTTTGTTCATTTCTGATTCGCAGCAAGAGCAAAGTGTTTTTATGAAATGCATATTGGCCGTCACACAAAATTTCTTTTCCCGCTGAAGGAGCATCAACACGGTAACGCAACCAAACGGAACGAAACATATCGATGTAAGCATTCACCGTAAACCGACGCGACACTTTGTATTGAACTCCGGTATAGAATCCCTGCTCATTCTGAGCTGTGCCTGATTCAGAAAAAGCATTGACAAAGCGGGTGTCCTGACCCGGATCGTAATTGCGATACAACAAAGCGAGATCCAGTTTTTCATCCAGCGGCATCAGCAACCAAAGCAAGCCCGATAATGCACCATTGGAGGCAAACGTTATTTCACCTGCACTCAGCAGATTCCAGTTTTGCGCCTGAAAATCGATCCCTGTTTTTTTTAGGTTTTGATTCGTTTGCCGGTACAATTGATAGGGTTCTGTCTTTTGTTCAAAGTTTCGGTCGTACTCCTGAACAGTTGCAGTGAATCCCCATTGAACACGTTTATGCTCAAAGGCGAAATGCATTCCTGCAATAAACTCCGTAAGATTATGTCTTTGTTCCAGTTCATTTTTTGTGCGATTCGTTCCGGAAGTCAGAATGGAACTTACCTTGGCGTTTTCATCATCCAGGCTGCTGCTTAGCTTGTTTCGTGATACGAATGAAGTTAAGGATGCTTTTCCTTGCTTTAAAGTAAATGCAGCGCCACGAAGAAAATCCTGTTCGCCCAATGAACGATATGGTCGTATCTCAGGGTAAGTGCGTGATAGCTGAGTAATATAAGCCGATTTACCCGGTCCCGTGCCGCTGCCAAAGGTCAAACCTTGTCCAAAACCTACCAGATAGTCGCCCACCACCCATGCCGTAACCCTTCCTTGTGCAGGTTTGTAAAACACATGTGCTGATTGGAAGTCAAAACCGGAATGCATGGATTCGCCCATATCTTTTTCTCCGGAATAGCCCAGGCTCAGGTAATTAGCTGTTGTAAACCGATAGCGAATAGCATAACGAAAAGGCGATCCGGTATACGAACCCGATTCTGAAGTTGCTGGTGATTGTTTGTAACCATTTCGGGTTTCAAATTCATTCTCGTGCAGCAATGAAAGTTGATGCTTCCCTTCTTTCAATGCAGGTAAAATTCCCTTTTGATCAGAGTGTATATTTTTTACCTCTACAAAATAAATCAGGTAATACAGCGAGGTTGAAGAAAGTCCTTCAACGCATTGCAATTCATAAATAGATAGAAAATTTCCATAAATTATGCGGTGCCTCACCAGGCTCTGACATTCCGTCCGGCTCAGAAAATACAAGCGACTGAACTGTTTTTCATCGGAATGATTCAGGTCTAATTTATGATCAGCTATAGATTCAAGTTGCAATCCCGGATCGCTGTAATCAGCATCCGGTTCGCCGCTTTCGATCAGTTTTTCTACAATTTCCTGAATTATAGCATCCTTTTCGCGCCTTGTGGTTTGTGCCTGCACATGGGTGAATACGCAGAACAGATTAAGCGTTATGAAGATGTACCCTTTCATTGAATCACATAAATCAGATCGATGGCTGGCGTGAGTTCAAGTTGAAGATGAACGCTGCATGAAAATTGAATCAGCAGGTTTTTATACCTCAGGCCGGTGCCGAAACTGTAGGTATCTGGCGCAGTATGATACCCGATGGCCAGCATAAAATAAGGTTGAGGCGCATAACGCAATCCCATGCGTGTTTGTTGAACAGTACTATAACCTTGTTCCCATTCACCGAGCAGGGTTACCGTTTTCGCAACCTGATGACTCAACCCAAATCGCGCATAGACCGGTAAAGGCGTTTCAGGTTGATGCGCATAATGCGCCAACGACAGATTATGCAGGTAAATTCCGCAGGCTGTTTGATCCGAAAGTGCTATCCGGATTCCGGTTCCAAGTATAAAAGTTCCTGTATTTCCATATTCCGAAACCTGCAGGTTTTGATATGCCAGACAAACACCCAATCTTACCGAACGGTTCAGCAAACGCGCCACACTCAGGTTTAATCGTTGTTCATTGAATCCGGTAAGTCCATAATATTGATAGGATAATCCGGCATGCAGGTATTTAAAGGGATACGAAAAGGCCAGTGCGGCACTTTTTAATTCAGGAAGTCTAAAACGTTGTTCACTGAAAAATCCGAATTCCGGCTTTGGTGAGAGAGTTAGACCGGCCGGATTGTTTATTGCCGACCAAATATTTTTCCGGTTAACGAACAACTACCAGCCATTCGGGAAAAACTCCCCGAAGGAGCTGTGAAACCTTGCGCATACAGGTAATCAACGACCAGACCAGCTGCGAGGGCAAGTATAAAATGTTTCATAAGGCTAAATCAAAGGCTAACTTCAAATCTAAAAATTCCTTATGTGGATTTTTATCTTATTTTTGCCCACTTTATTAAAAAGTCGAACTAAACATTTATGGAGAATTTTATTTACTTAATTCCGGCTTTGGGTGTATTCGCCCTGGTCATCATGGCTGTAAAAAGCGCATGGGTAAGCAAACAGGATGCGGGCACCGATCGCATGAAAGAAATTGCCGGTTATATAGCCGAAGGGGCTATGGCATTTTTGAAAGCTGAATACCGTATTCTGGCTATCTATGTAGTCATTGCCGGTACTGCACTGGGTTGGTTATCGCAGGTTGTAGAAACCTCGCATATTCTAATCGTATTAGCGTTTGTACTGGGAGCATTTTTTAGTGCACTGGCCGGATTTTTCGGTATGCGTATTGCAACCAAAGCCAACGTACGCACAACGCAAGCTGCACGTACATCACTAAGCAAAGCACTGAAGGTTTCGTTTACCGGAGGTACTGTAATGGGACTGGGTGTGGCCGGACTGGCTGTGATGGGACTGAGCATGTTGTTCATCGTATTTTTCAGTTTCTTTATGGATGGAACCCTTGAAAACGGGGGATATGAAACCATGACACGGGTGCTGGAAGTACTGGCCGGATTTTCGGTAGGTGCTGAAAGTATTGCCTTGTTTGCCCGTGTGGGTGGCGGTATTTATACCAAAGCGGCTGATGTAGGTGCCGATCTTGTTGGAAAAGTAGAAGCCGGGATTCCGGAAGATGATCCACGTAATCCGGCAACCATTGCCGATAATGTGGGCGATAATGTGGGCGACGTAGCCGGTATGGGAGCTGACTTGTTCGGTTCGTATGTGGCTACCGTGCTTGCTTCCATGGTATTGGGTAACTATTTGATCCGCGATTTTATTGAAGCCAACGGAAACATGATCGGAATTCCATTCAATGGACTTGGACCGATTTTGTTGCCATTAAGTATAGCAGCAGCAGGTTTGCTGGCATCCATCATTTCCAGCTATTTTGTAAACGTTAGCGAATCGGCAAAACCGGAAGCTAAAACCATTCAATCTGCTTTAAACCGCGGTAACTGGCTGTCGATCATTCTTTCATTGGTGGCTTCTTATTTTCTGATTCAATGGATGTTGCCTTCGAGCATCAGCATGAGCGTATTCAATGCCGGAGAATTCGGCGTAGCCATTTCCAATCCGATGAATGTATTTTATGCAGTAATCATCGGAATGTTTGTTGGTGGAGCTATATCGTTTATTACAGAACATTATACCGGACTGGGTGGTAAGCCTGTTTTGGGAATTGTGCAGAAATCGGCTACCGGTGCTGCTACCAATATTATAGCCGGATTAGGAACCGGTATGTTATCTACTGCACTGCCGGTTATTTTATTTGCCGGAGCTATTTGGGGTGCTTATGCCTGTGCCGGATTTTATGGCGTGGGTATTGCTGCTTCAGCGATGATGGCTAATACAGCAATGCAATTGGCCATTGATGCTTTCGGACCTATTGCCGACAATGCGGGTGGCGTGGCCGAGATGAGTGAATTACCCGCTGAAGTGCGTGAACGTACCGATATTCTGGATTCAGTTGGAAATACAACGGCAGCCATCGGAAAAGGATTTGCGATTGCATCAGCTGCCTTGACTGCCCTTGCCTTGTTTGCTGCTTATGTAACGATTACCGGAATTAACGGAATCAATATTTTTGATGCCAAAGTATTGGCTGCTCTGTTTGTAGGTGGAATGATTCCGGTGGTATTCTCGGCATTAGCTATGAACTCCGTTGGTAAAGCCGCCATGCAAATGGTAAACGAAGTACGCCGTCAGTTCCGCGAAATTCCGGGAATTATGGAAGGAACGGGCAAACCTGAATATGGCAAATGCGTAGAAATTTCAACCAGTGCTGCATTGCGCGAAATGATGTTGCCGGGTGTGATTACCATCGTAACTCCGATTATCATTGGATTGGTAATGGGAGCTGAGGCATTGGGTGCTTATATGGCCGGTGTAACCGTAAGTGGTGTGTTGTGGGCTATTTTCCAGAACAATGCCGGTGGTGCATGGGACAATGCCAAAAAATCATTTGAAAAAGGAGTGGAGATTGATGGTCAGATGTACTACAAAAAATCGGCCCCGCATACAGCCGCTGTAGTTGGAGATACCGTGGGTGATCCGTTTAAAGACACTTCAGGTCCATCCATGAATATCCTCATCAAGTTGTCTTGTTTGGTTGGTTTAACGCTTGCTCCGCTGTTATATGAAGGTAAATCGGCGCATTCTGCCGGTGGCGGCGGTAAAATGGAATGTTGTGCAACCGGCGAAGGTACACACATGACCAAATGCAATATGGATGATTGTGCAGACATGACCAAGGAAGAGTGTATGGCCATGTGCGATTCACTCGGTTGTACCGAAGCCGAAAAAGCGAATTGCATGAAACATTTTGATCAGAAAAGCGCCTGCATGGAAACCTGCGAACACGGTTGTACCAGCAAGGAAGCCTGTATGGAAAAATGCGGTGAAAAATGTGCATCAAAACATGAGGCTAAAAGCGAATGCATGGAAGGATGTAGTCACGGATGCACTACTCAGGCTGATTGCATGGAGAAGTGCGGTGATAAATGTGCTGCCGGACATAGCACACTTTAAAATATAAAAAATCCTCACAAAAAGTGTTGTCTTAACCGGCAACACTTTTTTTATGCTCTGAAGGAATGCAAAGCTTCCTTCAGGGTAATATTTTGTCTGTCTAAAAAGTTTCAGAACAGTTGCATCAGGTCACGGGTGCCCATGGGTCTTTTCACCGTATACCCTTCGCCGTATTGAACACCTATGAGACGACCAAAATGACTGGCACGCGAAATCAGGTAATCGAGGTACTCTTTGGAAGAAATTGCGGTTTGCGGCTCTTTTGATTTCGGGTCGTAAAACTGGGATTTGAAAGCCGTTATGCTTTTCATTTTGGTTTCCATAAACGGTGTTATGTCTACAATGATATCGGGTTGGATATAATAATCCTGGATATAATGGTACAGTGTTTTGGGTCTCCAGGCTGCCTGTTTCTTAGTATTCAGTTTGGTTTCAATGCGTGCCAATCCGGAAAGAAAACAGGCATCGTGGATCAGGTCAGCGGCACGTCCGTGATCGATATGACGGTCCTGAACTGCATTGCCAATCACTATTTCGGGTTGGTATTTGCGAATCATCTGAATCACTTTTTTTAAATTCACTTCATCTTTTTGGAAGAATCCATCGCGCATCTTCAGGTTTTCGCGGGCGTGAAGTCCTAAAATTTTGGTTGCAGCATCAGCCTCTTTTTTTCGGATAGCTGCTGATCCGCGTGTTCCCAGTTCCCCTTGCGTGAGATCAACCAAACCCACCTTTCTTCCCAGTGCAATTTGAGATAGGAGAGTGCCGCTGCACGACAGTTCAGCATCATCAGGGTGAGCTGCAAAAACCAGGATATCTAATTTCATATGTGCTTATTTAATTTGAGCGTTATACTTGTAACGGATAATGCGATCCAATTTACTACGAAATGAATATTCCTGTATCAGAAAAACAACTGCGCATTGGTTTTGATGCCAAAAGAATTTTCCGGAACCCGACCGGACTGGGCAATTACAGCCGGTTTGTGGTGGAAAGTCTGATGGATAATTTTCCGCAGCACCGTTATTATTTGTATACACCCGATGCCCGCAACGACTTGTTTACCGAAAATTCAACGAAGTTTATCATTCAAACTCCGCAGGGATTATTGAATTCACTCGTACCTTCATTATGGAGAAGTTTTTCACTTCCTCATCAATTAAATCAGGATGGTTTGGATGTATACCATGGACTCAGCAACGAGCTCCCCTTTGGTATCCGTTCGTTTAAAGGCAAAAAGATTGTTACCATCCACGATTTGATTTTTTTACGTTACCCGCAGTATTACAATACCATCGATCGGCTGATTTATACACGCAAGTTTAAATATGCCTGCAACGAAGCTGATTTGATTATAGCCATCAGTGAGCAGACTGCTCAGGATATGATTGATTTCTTTGGAATAGCGGCAAAAAAAATAAAGGTAGTTTATCAGGATTGTCATCCCCGGTTTCGTACCCGTGCAAGCGATACGGATCGTAAACGGGTTCAATTGAAATACCAATTGCCCGAAACTTTTTTGTTGAATGTAGGCACGCACGAACCCCGCAAAGACCAACTCAACCTGATCAAGGCATTTCATCAGGCTAATCTCGCCGGTATGGAATTGGTTTTGGTAGGACGTGAAACAGCTTACACTCAAAAGTTACATCAAGAGGCGCAGGAGAAAGGTATTCACAGCAAGGTGCATTTTATCCATCACATGGAACCGGCTGATCTTCCGGTAGTTTTTCAATTGGCAACCCTTTTCGTGTATGCTTCCGAATTTGAAGGATTTGGTATTCCGGTTCTGGAAGCGTTTAGAAGCGAGGTGCCGGTGATCCTGGCTCAAACATCGTCACTCGTAGAAGTTGGAGGTAAGGCTGCTGCTTATTTTCCTGCCGGGAATAGCAATACTTTAGCCGAACAGATGCAATTTCTTGCAGGGGATCCCTCGGAAAGAATACGCCTGATTCAGGCAGGGAATGTGCAAAAGCAATTGTTTGATTCTACCATGATCAGCAAACAGCTTATGGAAATTTATACCCATTGATCTGCAATTAATTCAACTTCTGTATATCAATTGTATTTCCGATAATTCTTTACCTATTCGTTGAATTCCCTTTAAAATTTTTTCTGTTTGCCCGGCCGATGGTTTTTTATGCCCCTGCACATATTGCGAAAGCAAGGTGGGGTTCATGCCTATTTTTTCTGCTAAAACGGATGCATTGATGACCCTGTAAAAGTTAAAAAACTGCTTGAAGTCAACCTCGAATTTTAATTGTTCCGGCTTTATCGTTACGCCTTCATTTGCGAAATACAAATTCGTAGCTTCTAATGCATTGTGCATCAACGCCGGGAAATTCTTACCGGTTGTATAGGCTGGATAATCCTCTGCAAAGGCCGAAAATCCGGTCTTTGTTTTTTCGATTACCCATTTTATATTTTGTATTCCCTGCTTCTTCATCCTTGCAATTATATTCCTGCAACTTTCTTTATTTTTTTCTCTAATCCTTTACCAATTTCCTGAGATCCATGATTGGGAAAAATGATCATTCCCTTTTTTACATTGTGGACGAGTTTTACATGTGATCCACTTTGTGAAACCGGAAACCATCCATCATGCAGGAGCAGGCGATAAAGTTCAGAACATTTCAAGAGATTGCAATTTCAAAGGTAAATAATTATTTACTTTTTAAAAATAAGAAAATCATAAAATGCGGATGTAATTACCGGTATCGCTCCAATACCCAATCCGGAATCACGAGTGCCCGTGAAGTTTTTAAATCGATCAGGGTATACAGAAAATAGCCGTCGCAGCACAATTTCCCGGTTTCTTTGCGGATGATTTCAAACTGAACGATCACACCATTGGCAAGCACTTCCTTCAATGCTGTTTTCACCACCATGTGATCGCCCAGTTGCAAAGGCCGCTTGAACTGAATTTCACACTTGCTAACCACCCAACCAAAACCCTTGCTTAGGTAGTCGCTCATGGGGTTACCATAACAACGTTCCATTTGATCAAAACGGGCTGCCAGCACATAATCGATGTATTTAGCGCTATGTACATGTTGAAACATATCGATATCGTCAGGTCTCACCTGCAACTCAGTTTCATAAAAGCGGGTATTGTACATCGCACAAACATAAAGATTCTGCATAATTTCATAGGTTTTATGCATTTCTTTTCAGCAACAGGCAGCGATTTTGATCCAGTTTCAGGTATCCGTATTCGTAACAAAACACAAAGGCTGTACCCGATCGGGTGGTATAGGAATGGGTGTAAAAGGTGAAGTTAAAGCCATACTCATTCAGGCGTTGCATATTCACTTTTACCCGGCGAAGATCCTGGGGCATCAGTTTTTGAATGATAGATCGGTTTTTCTTCAGAATGCTGTTGACGCTGCGTACATAAGGGGGATCCGATTTTAAACGGTTGTTGTACTCTGTGCGACAGGCATCGTCGCAAAATTTTTTGTCGATACGGCCACGCAGCGCATTACCGCAATTCTGGCAATCTTTGGTTTTCATAGGCGTTTTATTGTAATGTTTCTCCAAGGTAACTAAATTTCGGAACCTAATTTGGATCATGCAGAATTGCAGTTCCGGAACTTATATTTGATCTTTATACCATATGAAGCGTCACTACACCTTGCTATTTTTACTTGTTGTTCTCCTTTCCTGCGGAGAGCAATCGGAAACAATCTCTCCACAATTAAAGGACATTACTGAAGCGGTCTATGCTTCGGGAAACTTATACCCCAAAAATGAATACAAAGTTTCGGCCAACGCCGATGGCTTTCTGGCCAAACGTATGATTGATCCGGGTGACAGCATTTCTATTGGCGATGAATTGTTTCAGATTGAAAACGAATTGCAAAGCAACCGGCTTGAAACCATGGGAAAGATTTATTCGAAGGCGGGGGAGAATGCAGGAGAATCTTCGCCCGCTTTGCTCGAAGCCCGAAAGGCACTCAAGAGTGCATACGATAAAATGAAATTTGATTCGACCAATTATGCGCGGTACAAAACCTTATGGGACGCCGGCTCGATAGCCAAAGCGCAATACGACAATGTCAGCCTTGCATATCAGCTTTCGAAAAACGAGTATGAAATCAGACAGGAATCGTATCGTAGATTGAAGAATCAGTTGTTTATTGAATGGCAAAATGCCACTAACAATTACCAGGCAGCCCGTAAAGATGAAGCCAATACACGCGTGATCAGCAATATTGATGGCAAAGTTTATGATGTACTGAGAGAACAGGGAGAAGCCGTAAGAAGAGGCGAAATTCTGGCCATGGTGGGAGACGCCAGTGTCTTTTACCTCAAACTGATGGTAGACGAACTGGATATTGAAAAAGTGCGCCTTGGACAAGAAGTCGTGGTGAAACTGGATATCAATCCCGGAAAAATTTATAAAGCAAGAGTGAGTAAAATTTATCCCCGGCTGAATCGTGAAGAACAAGCCTTTCGCGTAGATGCGGAATTTGATGGCGAGAAACCTGAATCGTTTTATGGAGTAACGGTAGAAGCCAATATCATTATCCAGGTTAAGCCAAAAGCGTTAACAATTCCAAAGGCAATTGTGGGTGCAGGAGATACCGTGTGGGTTGAAAAAAACGGTAAAGCGCAAAAGGTACATTTCAAAAAAGGTGTAGAAAGCTTTGACGATGTGGAAGTGCTCGAAGGAATTAAGGCCGATGATGTTTTGATTATTCAATAACTTACCATGTCACTCCGCGTAATAGCCCTCATTGCCCGTACCCATTTGTTTGCCAAGAAAAAGCAAACCCTCATTGCTTCGCTCGGGGTAACTTTTGGCATTGCCATGTTTATTCTGATGATCAGTGTTATGACCGGGGTGAATCATTTACTGGAAGACACTTCACTGGCATCAACTCCGCATATTCGCATTTATCACGACATCGGAGTGCGTAAAACCAGTATTCTCGACGAATGGTTGACAGGTTCACAGCATATGAATGTGGTGCATCATACCAAACCCAAAGCTGAACAACTCAATATTAAGAACGGATTATCGATTGCCCGACGTATTGCAACAGATCCACTGATCATGGGAGTTTCGCCCCAACTGACTTCTCAGGTATTTTACAATTATGGTCCAACACAAATACCCGGTTCACTGGCCGGAGTAAACATTCTGGATGAAGATCAGTTGTACGATATCAAATCGAAAATGAAGGAAGGTAAATTAACCAATCTTCTCACGGCTTCAGATGGCATCATCATGGGAAAAGGACTGGCCAATAAACTGAATGTACAAATGGGCGATAAAGTGACCATTACAACTCCGTACGGGGTAACAATGATTCTTCGCATCGTGGGAATTTTTAAAATCGGGATCGGTGCTATCGACAATGTGAAAAGTTATACCAGCATTTCCACCGTTCAAAAGATTCTGCACAAAGACAACCGATACATAACGGATATCCATATTAAACTCAAAGACCTGAACCGGGCAAAGCAGCTGGGTCCGGTATACGAGAAATTATATGGATACAAAGCGGAAGATTGGGAAACAGCCAATGCCACGATCATGGCCAGTTTTATCATTCGCAATATTATGACCACCATCGTAGTTGCAACCTTGTTGATTGTTGCCGGATTCGGGATTTACAATATTATGAGCATGACGGTTGTCGATAAAATGAAAGATATTGCCATCCTCAAAGCGACCGGTTTTAGCAGTACAGATATTGTCAATATATTTCTGTTACAGGCCGTCATTATCGGTGTGATGGGATCCCTGTTGGGCATGACGATCGGCTTCTTTTTAACTTATGGGATCAGTCAATTGCCATTTGATGGAGGAGAATTTTTAAGCGTGGATAGTTTTCCGGTTAATATGAATCCGACGTTTTACTTTGTAGGATTGTTTTTTGGAATCATTACCACTGTACTTGCCGGATTTTTCCCTTCACGCAAGGCCTCCAAGGTTGATCCGGTTGTAATTTTAAGAGGATGACGGAACCCATATTAGAAGCAAGCCGGATAGTAAAGTATTTTCACGATCCTGAAGAGTTCAGGGTATTGAACAATATTTCGTTTACCGTGAACAAAGGTGAATTTGTAACGCTGACCGGTAAATCGGGTTGCGGTAAATCAACCCTGTTGTATATTCTATCAACCATGGACACCGATTATGGAGGCGAGTTGAAAATCAACAACCAAACTTTAACCGGATTATCGTTGAATGAACTGGCTGCATTCCGGAACGAAAATCTGGGTTTTGTGTTTCAGTTTCATTACCTCTTACCGGAATTCACCGTATTGCAAAACGTGATGCTGCCTGCCCTCAAACTGGCAAAATTTTCAAAAGACGAAATTGAAGCTCGCGCTATCGAGAAATTGCGTATCCTTGGTATGGAGACCTATACACATAAACGTTCGTCGAAACTTTCAGGTGGACAACAACAGCGCGTTGCCATTGCGCGGGCCCTCATCAACGACCCTATCGTAATCATGGGCGACGAACCCACAGGCAATCTGGATAAAGCCAATACCCAAAATGTATTTGATATCTTTAAAGAGCTGGCCACAACCTATCATCAAACCATCATTGCCGTATCACACGATATTGATTTTGCACAAAATAGCGACAGGATTATTAAGATGAGTGATGGGGAAATTATTCGTGGTTAATCGTTAATGGTTATTGGTTAATGGTTATTGGTTAATCGTTAATCGTTAATCGTTAATGGTTATTGTGTAGGGGCATGACATGTCATGCCGGGATGCGATGGATCGCATCATGCGAGACGCGATGAATCGCATTATATGAGACGCGATGAATCGCATTATATGAGACGCGATGAATCGCGTCTGTACGGGAGGGGATGCTAGCGCAGGAGGGTTACGTTTCCGGTAAGGGTGATTTTTTGACCGAGCCAGCCAGTTCCTTCAGCCAGGTAAACATAAACGTCGGCAGCACAGGGTTGCCCTTTATGTGTCCCGTCCCAGCTGTGATGAATGTCGCTTGATTCAAAAACGAGTTCTCCGTAACGGTTATACACCTTTAACTGATAAGTATCCAAAAAGATTCCGCCCAATACAAATTGCTCGTTCAGATTGTCGCCATTGATCGTAAACACATTTGGGGCATATAAACGTGGAGCAGTAGATACACATACTTCATTGGATTCACTGTAGATATCCAGACTGTCTTGTTGGAAGGCTATGGCTTTGTAACAATAATAGCGTTGAACTGCAGCAATGTTTTTGTGGTAATGACGCAATGAATCACCGGATTGCTTCCTGGCTATTTCTTCGTATGCACCGGTTTCATTGTTTTTAAACAGCAATGAATAATGGTCAATGCCCGAATACCATTGCGCATATTTACTCCAACTAATTAATGGATCATATAAAAGGATATCGTTTTCCTGTAAGCTGGTTTGCAACACTATTGTTTTGGCCGGGTTACTTGGATTACCCAAACCACCGCACTCATCTTTTAAATATGTCAGGTAGGTATAACTGTGTTGGTCTACTTCCACATCTATATCCATCAAGGCGGTATCGCCATTGCTGATTTCTTTAAAGAATACGGGTGGCTGATCATCGATTGCACGATAAATCAAGTAACTGTATGCATATTTATGCAACTTTCTTCTCCATTGAACCAGAACATATCGGTTATTTAAAACAGTAGCCCTGATATTTCGCGTACCGGGCACAGTAGGAATAAATCGGGGTTGTGCGCCACTGCTGTCGCTCCACGAGAATTGATTCGCTACACCTTGTTCTATTGCGCGTATTTTGTAGAAATAGGTTTTAAAACACGTGATGTGTGAATCAACATATTCGCGTGTATTTCCGGGAACAGTTCCGATATAATGATAAGACATATCGCTGTCGTGTAATCGATATATTTCGTATTGATGAATGCTGTCCCAGCCCATATAACGAGTCCAGTTGAGCTGAACGGCATTATCAATTCCCTTTGCCTTTAATTCAACGGTAGTGTGAACTTCAGAAGGTTCTGAAACATTTTTACATACATCGGTTGCAAATACCGAATAAGAATAAACCTGTTGCAAGGTATTCAGGTCGTTTTGCACATAGGAAGTATCGTGACGCTGGTAAAATTCTTTGAACATTGTTGGCCAGTTTCCGATATAATCGAATTGCAGCGTATAACTTTTCCAGTCAAGGTCCTGGGATGGAATAAACTCCATAAGTACCTGCAAATTGTTTAAAACAGTTGCTCTTAAGAGGTCAGGTTTTGCAGGCGGAACGGTATCGTAGACAACCTGAATAAATGCTTCTTTTATAATACTATCTACGCAGTGAAAGGTATCCTCAGCAGTCAATGCAATGGTATAAGATCCAAGCGAATCGTAGGTATGTGAAAATTGCAGGATAAACGGTGATTCGTCATTGAGAGTAGTACCATCTCCGAAACGCCAATGGTAACGAAGCAATGGTATATCGTGCATAGTTGTATTCGTAAAATTCACCACATTTCCAAGGCATATCATCTGGTCAACCACATTGAAACCGGCAACAGGTAAAGGATAAACCACAATGCTATCGGGGTCGAGCAAGCCGCGTTTGCAACCGGCTGAATCCGTAATGGTAAGGTTGGGTTTATAGGATTTTCCGCGCTGATTAGGCCGGTCATACACATGTTTTAAAGTATTCAGGGTATCGATATAACCATCGCCCAGATCCCATTCAATTTTACTGGCATTGGAAGAGATGGCTTGGAATGTAACTTCCAGCGGAGTGCACCCGTTTTTGGGGGTATATGAATAGGAGGCAATCGGGCCACCGATTACCACATAACCCGGTTTGTCGATTGTGCTGGTGCAATTGAGACTGTCGGTTATCGACAAACGCAAATCGTATACACCCGGAGTCAGATATATTTTGGCCGGGTTTTTTAAACTGGATTTGGATCCGTCGCCCAGGCTCCAGGAATACGATACAATGGAAGAAGCTCCGACTATGGATGTATCGTGCAAAAATACAGGAGGCCCCGGACAGTTTATTTTAAGCGGATTGGCATAAAATCCGGCGACGGGAGTATTCGTATTGGAATGCAACGATTTAATCAGTGTATCATAACATCCCATGGCATCCCGTTTTATTAAACGAATATCGATGATGGTATCACCGAGTTGAAATACTTTATTCGGGTTATTGAGGTTGCTGATTGTACCACCAATATTCCACGTATTTGTTAGCGGCGGTATTCCAAAAAGACCAGTCTGGAAGGTAAATAAACTTACAGAGTCCTTACCGCAGGTTTTGAATATGGTGTAAATGAAATCTGCTTTTGGTTTATAGGGTTTCACAACTTTTGTGCTGCTAAAAGTGCATCCGGCTGAATCTGTAACACTATATTTTATGGTAAATCCTTCCAGTTGATCCTGTGGTGCTTTCAGATACGTATAATTATCGGTGGTTGAGGTGCTGAAAGTAGTATCGCCCGACCCCCAGATCAGGGTGCGTGATCGGATTCCATTTTCCAATTGCGAATTGTCGGTGACCATGGTATTTAAAGGAACACATCCGGCTGCCGGAAAAACTGAGAGTGCTGCATTTCCTTTGTAAATACGCACAGCCGAATCCTTGATGAGGGTAAAAACGCACCCTTTGGAATCGGTAATTTTTAATTTTATTGAAGAATAACCCTGACGATTGATCGTTAAAACCGTGTCGGGCCCGGATGCTGAAGGAGGGTAATTGCCATAGGACCATTGCCAATAAACAAAATTATTGCCGAAACTTAAACTGGTGTCTTTGCAGCTTACTTTGAGCGTTTGACAGCCGATAGTATCTTTGAGCATAAATCCCAGTTTAGGCAAGGCAGGACGGATTACCATTTTACTCATGGTATCGGTGCACATGGTAATCGAATCGATGGCGAATAAGGTAACCTTGTAGGTTCCGCTCTCCGCATACGTATGCATGGGGTTAGCTGATGTAGAAGTTTGACCATCACCGAATGTCCAGAAATAATGGTTTTTATTGCCCTGTGACCGATTTATAAAGTAAACAGGATCGTTTGCACAAATGGAAGCAGTGACATCAAAATTGGTGAATGGCCCTGTAATATGAACAGGCTTATCAAATGGTACTGTACTGATGCAACCATAATGATTGATAGACAGAGAAGGCCAAAAGTATCCAATTTCTTTGTAACGATGTGTAATTTGTCCATGTGCGCTTCCGTATGTACCATCTCCAAAATCCCAGATCCATTTTAAAGCAGAGAGAGAGTCGCCTTTTCTAAAAGTTGACGAATGGCAAGCCAGGGTGTCATAGCTAACAGAATCAGGCAGATTAAATTTTTGACCAACCCAAAATACATATTCAAGCGTATCGCCACAACCTTCATTGTTCCAGCCATAAATGATCAGGTGATAAACACCGGTATCGTTAATGAGATCTGAATATTGAGTTGTATCCACCGCAACAATATTCCCGTTGAGTACCCACTTCCAATGCGTAATGGGGATGAGGCTGGTATCAATAACTGCTAATTGTACGCGCCTGGGTTTGCAGGGATTCTGGAAATAATCCATCAATATAAAACCGGAAGGCTTAACGCGAATTGGTGTTTGAAACAAAAAACTGTCTTTGCATCCGTTTGTGCTGGTGATAGTTAATCGGGGTTTGAATACTCCGGCCTGAGTGTACGTTTTCAGTGGGTATTTTTGAGTGCTGGTTGTATTGTCGTCGAAATTCCACCAGTATGTGTTTCCGTTGGCATCATTGGGAGTAAACTGCACGGTGGCCGGAATATTGCACATGGCATAATTATCGGCAACCGGATTTGCAGTGGGTTTTGCAAAAACGGTAATTGCATTGCTTTTAACGATAGAATCCACACAACCTGCCAGGCTTGAAATAACTTTCAGCGAAACCGAATAGGTACCGGGATTCTGAAAAAGAAAAGTGGGATCTTTTAACGATGAGGTGAGGTTGTTGGAAGTGGCCCATGCATATGCCAGCAACGACTGATTGGCCGTGAAGCTGGTATTTTTAAAAAGCATGTTGAATGGAGCACAACCTGAAAGTGTATCGGGATCAAAATCGGCTTTGGGTACAACAACTGAAATCAAATTGGATTTGGTCAATTTTACAGCACACCCAACCGAATTGGTAACTCTTAAACTTACCGAGAATGCTCCTCCGATGGTATAAATTACAGAGGGGTCGGGAGATGACGATGAACCTCCATTGCCAAAATCCCAGGAATAGGTGTATCCGTTTGAGGCAGGAGTTGTTGAATCGCTGAATTGAATCGTTAACGGAGGTCGGCAAGCCAGCGTTTTATTTTGCCAGAAATCAACCTTAAAAGGTTCTGTAATGGTAACAAAGTCCGGCTTAATCTGTGTACTCTGACAACCGTTTACATCCTTTACCACCAGGGTTACCTTAAATGTATCGCTGAAAGTATATTGTGTACATGGGTTTCTAAGATTAGAACTGTTGCCATCGCCAAAGTCCCATGACCACGAATTGATATCGCCTGAACCATTGACTGAGATATCCCGAAAGCAAATAGTATCGTTGCGGCAGCCTCCCGGAAAGGCAACACTGGTAAAATTGGCAACCGGATTGGCAAACACAGTAATGGGCTTGGTTGTGGAGTGCGAACCTGATGCATCGGTAGCTGTGAGGGTAACCTGATAGGTGCCGGGTGTAATAAAGGAAGCTGATGGATTTGTGAGGGTGGAGGTATTGCCATTGCCAAAATCCCAAAAAAAAGTGGGAGAATTTCCGGTGGAAGTATTGGTAAAGTTGACCAATAACGGACTGCAACCCGATTGTATCGATGTATTGAATCCTGCTACAGGGTTTGCAAATGTCTTGATGGAAATCAGTGAAAGACAAATTACAAAAAGATTCAGCCGCCAAGTGGACTTACGGGCTAACATTTGTTAGATCGAAGTTAGTGCATTTTATGCCGACTGATATTAAATCTTACTTAATAATTGGTTAATGGTTATTAGGTTAATCGTTAATGGTAAATGGTTATTGGTTAAAGGTTATTGGTTAATGGGAATTGCGGTATACCTGAGCTTTGGCGGATAAATATGTAAATATGTAATTATGTAAATGTGTCCACCTTCGCCAGGGCTACGGTGGATGATATAATTGTGTCCACCTCCGCTAAGGCTACGGTGGATGATATAATTGTGTTCACCTCCGCCAAGGCTTCGGTGGTTGATATAATTATGCCCACCTTCGCTAAAGCTGCGGTGGATGATATTGGGATTGCAGAAATATAATTTTTAAGATTCAATTGCTAGTTTGGCCATGGCGATGTGCCTTCAGGCCTTCGCGGGAGAAAATGGCTGATGGCTATTTATATGAATTGGGTATGCGATGAATCGCATATAATGAGACGCGATAAATCGCGTCTGTACGGGGGAATAAAGATTGGATTGGGGATTATTTTATGATCGCAGTTCCATAGGAGGAGGTTAGCTCTTTGCGTTTTTCGATGAGGTGCATATGCACTTTTTGTAATCCCATAAAATCTTCATCGGTTTGGGCCTGATTGAAATCGATTTGATTTTGTTCGATCATTTTTTCGAGGTGCTTCAGCTTTAAGCGGGTGATGGCTGAAAGCACGTCGCTTTTATAATGTTCGAGCGCCGTTTCGATAACAATATCGTAGCGTTTTTCCCAGTTCGGACTTACTTCATGTTTTTCGGTCATCAAATCCGTCATGAACGAAGTAATGCGCGGATCGGCATGTTGCAGCAATTTCATGGGATCAAACTCATTGGCACTTAGCTGGGCATGCAGAAGATTTAAAATTTCACTTACCTGAGCCAGTTCAATGTCCATTTCTTCTCCGGCCAGTTCATGAAAGATAAAAATGGCTGTATTGTCGTACCCTTCCCACGCACGATCTCCGTAACGAATCAACACACGCAACAGATCTTTTTCCTGGCTTTCCTGACTTTGAACGTCTACCAGTTCTTTGATTTCCGATTCGTAGTTTGGTGTTTGTTCGGGAGGCGCTTCTATGCCGGTGCGAGCCTGAACCGACAACCGGTTGCGCAGCATTTTGTTGGTTTCATTGACCAGCAATTGCTCATCTGTTTTTAACAAAACACTGCATTCCTTTATAAAATTGGAGCGTTTAAAAGCATCCGGAATTTTGGTGATGCTCTCAATGATGCTCCGAATCAATTCAGCTTTTTTTACAGGATCGTTGCCCGCCTCTTTGCTCAACAGGGATGTTTTAAAAAGGATAAAATCCTGTTTGTTTTGTTCCAGAAATTGGGAGAAGGCCTGCGAACCCTGCTTGCGGCAAAAACTGTCGGGGTCTTCGCCATCCGGGAACAGGACTACTTTTACGTTTAATCCGCCTTCGAGCAGCATATCTATTCCACGCAGGGATGCTTTGATGCCGGCCGCATCGCCATCGTATAGCACACACACATTTTCGGTGAACCGTTTGATCAGCCGAATCTGGTTTTCGGTAAGTGATGTTCCCGACGAGGCAACCACATTTTCGACACCCGACTGGTGCATGCTGATTACATCGGTATAGCCTTCAACCAGGTACACAAAATCCTGTTTGGCTATGGCAGTTCGTGCCTGAAACAAGCCGTACAATTCATTGCTCTTATGATATAATGAAGTTTCAGGCGAGTTTACATATTTAGGACTTTTCTCGTCTTTGTTTTTGAGAATGCGACCAGCAAAAGCTATGGGTTTACCGTTGAGGCCGTGTATGGGAAAAATTACCCGGTTGCGGTAGGCATCGTACACTTTGCCCGCTTCGCTTTTTTTGGCAAGACCCGAGGTAATCAGGAGTGATTCACTGTAGCCTTCACTCAGCGCTTTTTGGGTAAAATGATCCCAACTTTCTTTGGAGTAACCCAGTTTAAATTTATGAATGGTTTCGGGACGGAAGCCACGTTCTTCGAAATAGGAGAGACCCAGAGCGATACCTTCTTCATCTTGCTCCAGAATTTGGGCGAAATAGGATTCGGAAAAATTATTGAGGATCTGGAGACTTTCTTTTTCCAGTTTTTTGCGCCGTTCTTCGTTCTGATCTTCGTCGGAGATGATTTTCTCGGGCCACTCGATGCGGTATTTTTCAGCCAGGTGTTTGAGCGCCTCGATATAACCGAGATGTTCGTACTCCATGATGAAATTTACCGAATTGCCAGCTTTACCGCACCCAAAGCATTTGAAAATCCCTTTGGTTACGGATACATTGAAGGAAGGTGTTTTTTCGTTGTGGAATGGGCAAAGTCCAATCAGGCTGGAGCCTCTTTTGCGTAGCGAAACATATTCAGCCACCACATCTTCTATATGGGCAGCATCCAGTATTTCTTCAATTTTCGCCTGTGGTATCATTTTTACTTATGGCGAATGTAAATAAAAATGAGAAGGAAAAATGAGTCGAAATGCTTCATAATTGAAACAGGAAACCGAAAATTGAATCGTGTATCAAATGCAGATTTACACACTTTATTTATCAAGTTATAAGCCTGAATTTCAGGGTGAAAACGTCAATCAGATTGAGGTATTTAAAATGGGGAAATGCAGCAAAAAAGAACAACCATTCAATTTGACAAACCGGGTGGAAATTATCTTGGATTTGGTCATATTGAATGACCAGGGTCAAACAATTACCTATAAATGTCATTTTATAAGTAAGTTGTGTAAAGGGACTGTAAAACGGGCATTTACAAATGACCTTTTTTATCTGTGTTGTGGAAATACAGTATAAACAGCGTGTTTTTCAGGATAAAATTCGCAAAAAGTTTCTTCTTAAGCAGGTAATTTGTAGAAAAGATTGAAAGGCTATGAAATCAAGACTTACAATTGCCTGGGTGATCGTGATGGTGATTTTCACCTCATGTGGCAAGGAAGAAATCACCAATCAGAGCAATGCCGCTCTGGAGCAGGGTTCAAATGAGGCTACCTACGGAAAAACGCAGGCTGCCCGACCTTATTACGAATCGTTTACAGCCATTTCTAATATTACGCCCACAGCGAATGGTGTCTTTAATCCCGGATGGGGAACAGGCAGCGCGCGTCATATGGGCACGGCCAAAATGTGTTTTAATCAACAGGTGATTTTTGCCATGATTAACAGTCAGCCTATGCCGATTGGATCTACAGCAGCACCGGTTAATCAGTTTTATGCATCGCAATTGGCTGCAGCAGGGATCACTGTTCCAAATTCGGTAAGTTCTATTACCTACGATGATTTTGGCAATTCGGTTTGGTTTACCTCAACCACCGGAACATCGTTGGCCCCGGTAAGCGCCACGCGGGTGAACTTTACAGCCAACCTGCAAATTATTGGCGGTACCGGTCGTTTTGCCGGAGCAAGTGGAACCACTTTGATGAATGGCTATTTTAATCCGCAGGACCCCAATCAGGCAGCTGTAATTTCTACAGGCGGTACTATCATTTACTAAGTTCATAAAATATTGAAATAGGGAAAGCCTCCGGTTGATGCCGGGGGCTTTTTTTTGTTTAAAAGTTTATCAAATAGAATTGGTTCTCGAAAATCGGGAGGGTTACCACTCGAATGATTTTGTTTTGGGCGAACCCCTGAAGTATGCCTTTAGGTTTGTATCGTAACTAATACTTATTTTATTTTAAGAAAGTAAACAGCAGAGGTGACCTAATGAAGTATGAAGGTTTGTAGACCTATGGCGCGCATTAGTCCTC